>Ga0310910_10000332_pt1 | contig 23756 bp, 20 predicted proteins | sample GREbulkMGHF172_FD_203448 | JGI IMG/M metagenome (GOLD analysis project Ga0310910, IMG submission 203448) | Lab enrichment of tropical soil microbial communities from Luquillo Experimental Forest, Puerto Rico - GRE.bulkMG.HF172 | ecosystem: Environmental > Terrestrial > Soil > Tropical forest >... | reverse complement strand
CGCCGCTTGGGCAGACCGACCAGCCGAAAGTGGTCGGGGTCGTGTCTAAGGCAGCGCCGCCTACTTATTCAGCCGAAGATCGCAAATCACGCGGATAGTGGGTCCAGAAAAGTAAGGTCTGCGCCAAACATTAGCGCCAGCGTGACAATCACTCTCGAAAAGAAAATGAGACCGTACAGTTCGGCTTAGTCGCTAGGCACGGCCCGACAGTTCGATGATCGAGCATCTTATGCAGGCGATTATGACCCTGTCGCATCGCATTGTCGTGCTCAACACCGGACAGAAGCTCGCCGAGGGCTTGCCCAGCGAGGTTGCTAACGATCCAGCCGTGATCGAAGCCTATCTCGGCGATCCAGAGCTGGCGGCCGAATTCCGCGGGGCACTGGCACGCCTAGGCGGCTGCGACGGCGATTCCCTCCTGCTCACAGGAATTGGCGACGTCAGACACCGTGGCACGCTGCATGTCGCGTTTCCAGCGCAGGTCGTCGAACTCAGAGCCGCGGTGCATGGTGCAGCGATTGTCCCAGATAACCAAGTCATGAATACGCCACCGATGGGTGTAGACGAACTGCCGCTGGGTGGCATGGGCGATGAGCTCGTCGATCAGCGCGCGGCCGTCCGACTCAGGCGTGCCGAAGACGCGGCCGGCATGAGAGGCAAGGTAAAGCGATTTGCGGCCAGTCTCCGGGATGGTTCGCACGAGTGCCTGCGGCACCGGTGGCATATCCTGGCGTTCCTCGTCGCTGAACTCCGTGAAGCCGAGACGAGCGCGAGAGTTGAAGATTGAATGCTCTGCGACAAGGCCGTGGAGCCGGCGTTTCATGTTTTTGGGCAGCGCGTCGTAGGCGGCGCGTTCATCAGCAAATTCAGTATGGCCGCCGATCGGTGGGATCGAGCGCGCATAGAGCAGCGACGCCCGCGCGGGCAGCCACCTGAATGAACTGTCGGTATGCCACAGCCTGTTGCCGAGCTGAAACATGCGTTGCCGCGAGTTCTCGCCCCACACCTCATTATCGGGATTGAGATTGGAGACGTCGGCGAACTCCTTACGCACCCGTAGTTTCGCGTCCTTGCGGTACAGCGCAATCGTAGTCTCGAGCGGACCGAACATCTTTGCAAAGTCGAGATGCTGATCCTGCGATAGGTGTTGATCAGGGAAGATCAGCACCGCGTATGCCGTGAACGCATCCTTGATGGCGGTGAGGTCAGTCGGTTCGAGCGATCTTGATAAGTCGACGTCGCCGATTTCAGCAGCAAAATGGAGCGTGACGGGACAGACGGTGATGGCCATTGGCAATTCCCTCCACGGCCATCTTACTCTACTGAAGGCAAGCGGGGGAGGATGGTACGCAGGCAGCTCAAAGCAGACATTGATCGTGGCCTCGACAAGGCTGCTTCGTGCCAAGACAGGGCTCATGCACTGCCCGAGGAAATCTTCCCCATGTTTTCGGTTCGCGAAGTACCATCGCGCATAGCCTTGATTGTCGTGGAAAAGCGGATATGCGCAGCGCGCAAACGCATGTCCGCTAAAGGCCAATAGCGGACATCGCACCCTTCATTCGATCACATCGTCGGCGAGGCCAAGGACCGAATCTGGAATCGTCAAGCCGATTTTCCTCGCGGTATCGAGGTTTATTACCAAGTCGAACTTCGTGGCCTATTCCACCGGTAGATCGGCTGGCTTTGTGCCTTTGAAAATCTTGTCCACGAAATATGCGGCGCGCCGATACATAGTGGGAAGGTTCTCCCCGTAGGACATCAGACCACCGGCCAGTGCCCATCCTTTCTCCTGAAACATGCTCGGCAACCGCCTCTTTATCGCAAAGTCGATGATCTCGTTTCGCTGCTGCATTGTCACCGCATCCTGCAAGACGAGGAGCGCGTCGGGGCGCTCTTCGTCGATCATTGTAAAAGCCGGCGCAAAGTCCTTCTGTCCTTGCACCTCATGCGACAGAAGCGCTACTCCCAGAGTGCGCGCGGCAGCTTGCGTTTCTTTCCAAGAAAATACGATCGCCGTGTTGCCTGGATTCCACAGCGCCGCAGCGCGCGACAACCCCGGAACAACTCTCTTCAGTATCTCCAGGCGTTTTGCGCTGGATTCGGCGGTCAGCTGCGCACCTCCGGTGACATTCCCACCGGGGTGCCCGAGACTAGCAATCAGCCCGGTGTTCAGCGGATCAATCGCGTTCGGATGCACAATGGGGATAGTCTTGCTGGCGTTCATGACGGCAAGGGCCGCCGGCGTCGTAACCACGACGACGACGTCCACATTCAGTCGAACCATCTCAGCCGCGAACTCCTTGAAACGCTCAGCGTGGCCTCGTGCATACCGGCGCTCAACGATTAGATTGCGACCTTCCTCGTACCCATATTCCCGGAGCCCCTCGAACAAGGCGTCGTAAAAGCTTTCAGGCCCGTGGGCGATAAATCCCATTCGCCAAACGTTGCGCGCTTGCTGCGTGCGCCCCGCGAGCGGCCACGTGGTCGCCGCTGCACCGAGTATTGTGATGACCTCGCGCCGCGTCATCGCCTTCCCCAACGCTCGCGACAAGGCATCGTACTAAGTTACATCAACGTCAGCGCATAAAATTGCCGTTAAGTGCCAACCAATGCCGCTTTGGGTCAAAAGCGGACATGTGCAGTACAATTAGGGATGTCCGCTTTGGGCCAGAAGCGGTCATGAAGTTATGCAATGCTCGCAACAGCAATTTTCTCGGTCGCAGTAAGCAAGCTGCCGAAGTGCCCGGCATTTCAGGGAGAGGAACAGTGACAGATACATTTAGCCAATCGGGCCTTTCACGCCGCACCCTGCTTGCAACCCTTGCGGGGGCGCCTGTGTTTGCCACGACGGGCCCAAGTACCGCGCAGCCCGCAGGGCCGAGCTGGACCCCGCAACAGACACAAGGCGCCCTCAAGGATGCCAAGGGCACCAAGCTTGTGCTGCTCGGCACCGGTGCCGGGCCGCTCCCCGGACGGTCGCGGCACATGACTTCTCACGTCATCCTGAGCAATGGCGCGGCCTATGTGGTCGATTGCGGTCTTGGCGTGACCGACCAATTTGCCTACACGGGAATTCCTTTCGGCGCTGTGCAGTCAATCTTCATTACCCATCATCATCCAGATCACAACGTCGAGTATGCTGCGTTTATCGTGGTCGGCTGGGTACAGGGGCTGTCGCTTTCAGTGCAGGCCTTCGGCCCGCCGCCCCTCAAACAAATGACCGAGCACCTTCTCCACGCCTACAAAACCACGATCGACTTCTGGGCTGAGGACTTCAAAATGAAGCCGCTCGAAGCCATCAAAGTACAGGAAATATCCGCAGTAGGTCCGGTGATGCAGGACGACAATGTCAAAGTCTCTGCGACGATTGTGCAGCACCCACCCGTGACGCCCTCGTTCGGCTACCGGTTCGACTTCAAGGATCGCTCCATAGTGTTTTCCGGTGACACCGCACCGTCTGAAGCCGTTGCATCACTTGCCAAAGATGCCGACGTCTTGGTGCACGAGGCGATGTATGTGCCAGCGGTGGAGCAATACATCAAAGACCAGGTTGCCAGAGGCCGACCAGTCAAAGTGGAAGACTTCATGGCGCACATGAAAGCGGATCACACGCCGGTTGAAGATGTTGGCCGTATCGCCCAGGAAGCCGGTGTCAAAAAGCTCGTGCTGTCGCATTTGACACCAGCGATCGACAGCATCAGCGACGATACTTGGCGGGCGCCTGCCGCAAAATATTTCAAGGGCGAGATCATCGTCGGAAAGGATTTAATGGTTGTCTGATGTCCGCTCTGGGTCAAAAGCAGACATGTGCAGTCAAACCGGCATGTCCGCTTTACCCCCGAGAGCGACATCGATTGCGACATGGAATGTCCGCTTTGGGCCAATAGCGGACTCATGCACCGCAACAAATAATAATTGCGGAATGCGCCAGCGTGCGCAACTCTCACGGCAACTGACCTGAACTACCTCCTGCTATGGAATACTATGATTATTTTCCGAGTGGCCGAAACAAAACACGATCATGGGTGGTGTGTTGCAATTCGCACATTAGTGTTTGAAGTCGAACAACACGTTGATATTGGTCTCGAAGTCGATCAGCACGAGGATGCTTGCCGCCATATACTAGGTCTTGATGATCGCATGCCGTTCGGCGCCGCTCGCTGGCGCATTTACGAGCCCGGCGCTGCAAAAATCGAGCGAGTGGCCGTACTCAAAGCATGGCGAGGCCGGAATCTTGGCACCGCTCTTATGGACGCGGTCATATCCGACATCAAAAGCGGCGGCCCCAACTTCAAAACGTTGCGGATTGAGGCGCAGGACTACACAATTCCGTTCTACGAGAAAATGGGATTCACTGTTGTTGGAGACGGTTTTCTAGAGGCGAACATTCCCCATCACGCAATGGAAAAGTGCGTCTAAGGTTTGTCAGCACCGCTTGCTGCACGATCCTAGGTCCGGACTTGCTGAAATTAGGAGCTCGCGGCCTGCTGTCGCCAATGTCCGCTCTGTCAGAAGAGGACATTCTGCGATGCCCGCGCTATGTCCGCTTTACCCCCGAAAGCAGACAGGTGCGATGCAACTAGGGATGTCCGCTAAGGGCCAATAGCGGACATAAAACCGCTACGGCTTTTTAACTACATCGGCAACAGTATTGCTCGGCGATACGAGGACGATCTGATCCTTAGTGACGAAGAATTTGAATGCGTTAACTTGCGGGACTTTCTCGACCACCAATGACGGAAGAGCATATAACTCGATGTCGGGAGGTATTTTATCGCCAACCTTTGGCGTAACGTTGTGGGTCACCAGACCTCCCCGCACGTCCTTTACGTTTTCTCTAATAATGTACTCTTGCTCAGCGGTGAGCTTGATCGATTGTCGCGAAATAAGCCTGTCGTCAGATTGGGAGTGCGCGGCATGAGTCAGGCCGGATAAGCCCACCGCTAACCAAACCATAGAGATGTTTTTGTACATCGATTTCCCGTCGATAGGCGTACTTACGACGCGCGACGTGCCGAACTAGTTCTCGCTGCGGCTGGAGTTTGCATGCGTCCTCCGGCGAGGACTACCGCAAGACCTAAAGGGTACCACGTCGCGACCGCGATGTCCGCAATGGGTCATGGCGGACATTGACGTGTCTATTCGATCACCTCGTCGGCACGACCAAGTATCGTGGGCGGCATTACCAACCCAAGAGCCTTAGCTGCTTTGAGATTGACCACGAGTTCGTACTTGCTGGGCGCTTGGACAGGAAGGTCGGCTGGTTTCTCGCCTCTGAGAATGCGATCAACATAATGTGCCGCGGGTCTGAAGCCTTCTTCCGTATTGGGACCGTAGGAAATCAGGCCACCGACAGTAACGTAATAACGAAAGGGATAAACCGCTGGCAGGCGGTGCCTGGCAAAAAGGGCGGCGACTTGCTGGCGGCGAATTAGTAGCACAGGACTCGCCGTAACGATTACGCCGCCATTTGGCGCTCGTGCGAATTCAGCAATGGTGCGCTCAAATGCACTCGCGTCGCGCACATCGATTGGGCTCAATTCTACCCCCAACGCGGGAGCTGCACCCTGGATGGCGGCTAATTGGCCGATACCTGTTGCTGTGGTCGGGTCCCGAAGCACTGCCACGTGAGTCACATTTGGAGCGATCTCTTTGAGCAGAGCGAGCAATTTCCCGCTGATTCCGTATTCGAACAGAGCAAAACCAGTCGTGTTGCCGCCCGGTCGGGCTAAGGTAGTGACGAACCCAGCCCCGACAGGGTCAACCACCGCAACAAACACGACGGGAATGGTTGAGGTCGCCTGTTGGACAGCAGCGACGATAGGGCTGGTGTTGGCAACGATGACGTCCGGCTCGAGCGCAACCAGTTCGGCTGCGTACTTGTGATAGCGACCAGCATCGCCAGCCCCCCAACGGGTATCGAACCGCACATTGCGGTCTGCGGACCAGCCCAAAAGTTGCATCTCTTGCTGCAACGCGGCCAAGCGGGCTTGACCTTGCTGATCGTCCGCGGCTGTAGGTAGCAACACGCCAATGTGGCGCGTGTGCTCACTATGTTGAGCGCCTGCTGCAAACGGCAGAGCGACTGCTGAGCCAGCAATGACTTTGATGATATCTCGCCGGCGCACGCAACCCCCCTCTTTGAGGTTCAGGAGGACGCCAGTCCAGCTGGAGATGTTATCAGATCGGGTTGCTACAGTAAGGGTCGAAATGTCCGCTTTGGGTCAAAAGCAGACAATTGCGGCGCAAAAGGTCATGTCCGCTTTACCCCCAAAAGCAGACATTTGCAGTGCACTACGTCATGCCCGCTTTGGGCCAATAGCAGACATCATCGCCCCGGCTTATTCGATCACCTCGTCGGCGCGGTCGAGCAGTGAAGGCGGGATTTCCAATCCGAGCGCCTTCGCGGTCTTGAGATTGATCGCGAATTCGAACTTGGTCGGCTGCTCGACCGGTAGCTCTGCCGGCTTGGCCCCCTGCAGGATCCGGTGCACGTACCAGGCGCCGCGCCTGAACAGATCCGGCAGGGACGTGCCGTAGGCCATGAGACCGCCGGACCGCACGTTCTCCTTTTCCTGGTATATGGCCGGCAGGCGATGCTTCGCCATGAAATCGATGATCTCTCGGATGTGTCGCTGGATAAGGAGATCGCCGGTCGTCACAAACGCGTTTGGCTGTCGCCGCATCATGGCCGCAATCACAGCTTGGAAATCGTCACTCGTGCGCATCGGGACAGAAATCAGTTGCAGGCTGAGCGCCGGAACAGCAATGATCAGCTCTTCTAGGAAGGCAAGATTCGAGTCATTGTCCGGATTCCACATGAACGCCACGCGCGCCAGGTTGGGAACATAATCTTTCAAAATCTCCAGCCGCTTTCCGATGAGCTCGGGTGACAGTTGGGAGTTTCCGGTGATGTTTCCCTCTGGTCGGGCGAGGTTGGTCACAAAACCCGCCCGCACTGGATCGCCGACGCCGATCATGACGATCGGAATTGTTGACGTTGCTTGACGGGCCGCCCGCGTCGCAGGCGTGCCGTTAGTGACGAAGACGTTCACCGGCAGCGCGGCAAGCTCGAGTGCCGCCCGCCGCAGGAGATCGACGTTGCTCTGCGCAGCGCGATATTCAAGGGCGATGTTCTGGCCCACCACGTAGCCATTATCGCGCAGGCCCTGCCGGAAGTGATCCCATATCGGGGCATCGTCAATGATGCCGATGCGCGGAATGCTGCCACCCGTCGACTGCTGCGCGCGCGCAGTGAGCGGCCACGCCGCTGCCGCGCTTCCGAGACATGTGATGAACTCGCGCCGTCTCATTGCCGCTTGCCGGGCTCGGTCTCATGACAGTCCTACTCGGTCTTGATGTTTGTGAACCGTAAATTTGGTCTCAATAACGGCCTCAAAGGTATGTCCGCTTTGGGTCAAAAGCGGACATGTGCAGCGCAAAACGGCATGTCCGCTTTACCCCACAGGAAATGCAGCGGCTCGCGGAAGAAACTAGCGAGGCTTAACTGTCATAAAAATCGACTTTGCTCGGTTAGGGAGGGGTGGCCAACGGTCTCACCGGCGCCGCGCCGCCGCGACGGTTCACTGCACAAGTGGGGTCTCCGCGCCGGCCAATTCCACGCCGACGATTTTCGCCTGACCGGCAAGGATCGAGACGTATTGCCGTAAGGCCCGCTCTTCGACACCGGTCTTGAGCCGCTCAGCAATTCGATCCTGCACCGCTTCGAACGGCAGCGTCTTACCCGGAATGCTTTGATCCACCGCCACAATGTGAAAGCCGTGGCGTGTCTTGACCAACTCGGGCAAAATTCCGATTGCATCCAGCCGAAACAACGCACGCTCGAATTCTGGAACGGTATCGCCACGGCCGATCTGACCGAGACTGCCGCCTTGGCGCGCGGAGGGGCAGTTGGACAGTTCGTCGGCGAGCGCGGCGAACCGATCCGGTTCCTTCAAAAGCTCTGACAGTGTACGCTCGGCTCTGGCACGGATTTCTGGTATGGAGACCGATGGCGTTACCTGAAACAAGATATGTCGAGCGTAAACCAGATCTCCGGACTGGAATTCCTTCAGGTGATTCTCATAGAAGCGTCGGCATTCCGCCTCAGTGGGCGAAGGCACCCTTACCTCGTCCGCGAGTAGGCGCTCAATGGCCGCGCCGATCAGTCCGTCATCCTTAGTGTCCGAAGCCAACATGCCGACCGCAGTGGCACGTTGCCGCAGCAGCTCGCGCACCGTTGCAACGCCCGGGTTTGGCCATCGGGAAACCTCCACTGCGATGCCGTTGACAGTGACGGTCATGACCGCACCGGCACTCTTGCGCGCGTGCGCGGCGAGCGGACGATCTGGTAGGGACGAAAGAGATAGGCGAGCGCACCGGCACCGCTCCAGATATGGACCATGCGTGTGAACGGCGAGATCAGGAAGATCGTGAACCCCAGTAATACATGCAGCTTGTAAACTAGTGGCACGCCCGCCATGAGTGACGAGGCACTGCCGTCGAGCGTGACGATTCCCTTGACGTAGCTCGTCAGTGTCTCGAATAGGACGCCATCCATGTGGAAGGCCGACAGCGGGACCGTGAGAAGGCCGAGTGCAAGCTGCAGCCACAGCATCATGGCAACGGCGATATCCCATTTACGGCTGTTCAACCGGATACGCGGATCGGCAAGCCGCCGATGCAGCAGGATGGTCAAGCCGATGATGGCGATCAGGCCGGCGATGCCGCCGACCACCATGGCCAGAAGCTGGTGGCCGGTAGCGCTGAGCGCCCAATCAACTGCCCAATGAGGCGCCAGGAATCCGACAAAATGGCCGAGTATCACAATAATAACACCGTAGTGGAACAGATTTGACCCGAGACGGAGCTGTCCCTTACGCAACATCTGGGAGGAATCGCTCTTCCACGTATATGGCTCTCGATCGAACCGGATCAGACTGCCGATCAGCAGCACGGCGAGGCAAAGATAAGGATAGATCCCGAAGAGAAAGGTGTTGACGTAGTCGGTGGACAGCATGGGAGTTCTCCACTTTCACAGCGGGGGTGTCGTATTGTCTGCCGCGGGAACTGGCGCTGAAGAGTTTTCGGCGTTGATCGTCGTTGCCAATGACTCGCCACCGAAGGCGGGTTGCTCGAACCAGTCCCGATCAAGATTCTCGTTGCGCTCCGCAATGCGAGGTACTGCCGCAACATCGATCGGGGCCTCGCCGGCAATGACCAACACCGCCTGCAGGACGGCCGCATAGCTGCTGCCGCGTGCGATGAGTGACTGACCGATGCGGCGCAATATGTGGGCACAGTCGGCGAGAAGCTCGCGCGCCTCCTGCAGATCTCGGCAGCTGAGATATTCGAGCACGAGCGGCAGATAGTCCGGCAGTTCACGCGAAGCGATCTCATAACCAGCCCGCTCGTAGAGGCACTTGAGATCAACCATGGCCTGTCCTCGATCGCGGCCCTCGCCGTGCAGGTGCTCGAACAGGTGAAGCGACGCCGCACGACCGCGGTCGAAAAGTTGCACATAGCGCTCCTCGACCTCGAGCAGATCGCCAGCGCGAAGATCATTGATCAGTGCGAGTAACTCTTCGCCCTGGCGGGGCGCAATCAATTCTGAACTGCGAATCACATCGGCAATTTCTGGTAGCGCCTGCCGAACCTCGTCCCGCGGATAGGACAGCAGCGCGCCGAGCGCTCTGAGCACGATCATGTCCGGCTCCCTCAGGTATCGAGCGGCCTAATCGGTGTAAGCGTGCGGCGACCCATCTTGCCGCCGAACAGGGTAGAATGCGGCGGGCCGAAGTCGCAGCCGTTGCCGAAGGTAAAGCCACAGGACCCGCGCAGGCCGTAAGCGTCCTCGGCCTGCTCGCGGTGGCTGGTTGGGATGACAAAACGATCCTCATAATTGGCGATCGACAGATAGCGATGCATTTCTTCGACCTGTGGAATGCTGAGACCGGCTTGCGCGAGCACCTCCTCGCCATCTTCCTCACCGAGCTGACGCTGTCGGTAGTAGGCGCGCATGGCCAGCATACGCTCCAGTGCCGTGATGATGGGTAACTCAGCACCAGCCGTCAGCAAGTTCGCCAGATAGCGAACCGGGATGCGCAGCGAGCGTACATCTGGTAGCCGGCCAACAGCCTCGATCGCGCCAGCATTCGCGTGGGACTGGATCGGCGATAACGGCGGGACGTACCAAACCATCGGCAAAGTCCGATACTCGGGATGTAGCGGGAAAGCGATCCGCCATTCGACCGCCATTTTATAAGTCGGCGAACGCCTGGCTGCCTCGACCCAGTTGTCGGGAATGCCGTCGGCGCGAGCCTGGGCTGCAATTTCTGGGTTGTTGGGATCGAGGAACAGTGCGAGTTGTGCCTCATAGAGGTGCTGTGGGTCTTCCACGCTTGCGGCGTCCTCAATACCGTCGGCGTTATAGAGCAGCACGCCGAGATAGCGAATGCGGCCAACGCAGGTTTCCGAACAGACCGTCGGCTGCCCAGCCTCAATGCGCGGATAACAAAAGATGCACTTTTCCGCCTTGCCCGAAGTCCAGTTGTAGTAAATCTTTTTGTACGGGCACCCGGATACGCACATCCGCCAGCCACGACATTTGTCCTGATCAATGAGGACAATGCCGTCCTCCTCGCGCTTGTAAATCGAGCCCGATGGGCAAGATGCGACGCAGCTCGGATTAAGGCAGTGCTCACACAAGCGAGGTAAGTACATCATGAAGGTATTCTCAAACTGGCCGTAAATATCCTTCTGCACCGCCTCGAAATTGTAATCTTGCGATCTCTTGTCGAACTCGCCGCCGAGGATTTCCTCCCAGTTCGGTCCCCATTCAATCTTGTCCATTGGTCGGCCGCTGATGAGCGACAATGGGCGCGCCACCGGCGCCGTCGGCAATTCCGGCGCGATCTGGAGGTGTTCGTAATCGAAGGTGAAAGGCTCGTAATAGTCGTCAATCTCCGGGAGATTCGGGTTTGCAAAGATGTTTGCCAAGATCGCCCAGCGCCCGCCCTGCATGGGAACGATCTTGCCACTCTTCTTGCGCTTCCAACCGCTATGCCAGCGCTTTTGATTCTCCCAATCTTTCGGATAACCGATGCCAGGCTTGGTCTCGACGTTATTGAACCACGCGTATTCCATGCCCTGGCGCGAGGTCCAGACGTTCTTGCACGTGACCGAGCAGGTATGACACCCGATGCATTTGTCGAGGTTGAGTACCATAGCGACCTGAGCACGTATCTTCATGACGCCACCTCCTCGACTGCCTTGTCGACGGGATTGGAGTGGTCGAGCCATTCCACCTTGGTCAACTTGCGCATGATAACGAATTCGTCACGGTTCGAGCCCACGGTGCCGTAATAATTGAAACCATAGGAAAGCTGAGCATAACCGCCTACCATGTGCGTCGGCTTGAGCACCGTACGCGTCACAGAATTGTGGATGCCACCGCGCTGGCCGGTGATCTGAGAGCCAGGCACGTTCACGATCTTCTCTTGCGCGTGATACATGAGGCACATGCCTTCCTGCACGCGTTGACTCACGACGGCACGCACAGCGAGCGCGCCGTTCAAGTTGTAGAGTTCAATCCAATCGTTATCGACGATACCCGCCTTCTTCGCGTCGATCTCGGAGATCCACACGATTGGACCGCCCCGTGACAATGTCAGCATCAGGAGATTGTCGGTGTAGGTGGAGTGGATACCCCACTTCTGGTGTGGGGTGATGAAATTAAGCGCGACCTCGGGCTGACCATTGCTCCGTTTGCCCAACATGTCGGAAACCGTTCGCGTATCGATCGGCGGCCGATACACGGCAAAGCTTTCGCCAAAGTCTCGAAACCAGCGGTGATCCTGATAGAATTGCTGACGGCCAGTCAGTGTTCGCCACGGGATAAGTTCGTGAACGTTGGTGTATCCAGCCGTATAGCTGACGTGCTCGCTCTCGATGCCGGACCAAGTGGGAGAGGAGATGATCTTGCGCGGTTGTGCAACTAGATCGCGATAGCGAATCTTCTCGTCCTGGCGCTTCTCCGCAAGGTGAGTGTGATCGCGGCCGGTCGCTTGGCCTAATGCACGCCAGGCCTTGACGGCGACCTCGCCATTGGTCTCCGGCGCGAGATAGAGAATGACTTCGGCCGCATCAATGTCGGTTTCGATGCGTGGACGCCCGTGGGTTGGTCCGCCGTCATCAATCTTGTAGTTTAACTCCCCAAGGCCACGGACTTCGTCTTCGGTATTCCAGTTAATACCCTTACCACCGTTGCCGAGCTTGTCGGCAAGTGGCCCCAGTGCAGTAAACCGACGATACGTATTGGGATAATGGCGATGGACAACAGTGATCTGAGGTCCGGTGATACCCGGCACAAAGTCGCATTCACCTTTTTTCCAGTCACGCACATCGACTTGAGCGAGCTCGGCCGGCGTATCGTGAAGGATGGGCGTCAGCACGATATCTCGCTCGATACCGAGATGGCCTACCGCAAGCTCTGAAAAGCGACGCGCGATGGTCTTATAGATTTCCCAATCACTGCGCGATTCCCATACCGGATCGACGGCAGTCGACAATGGATGAATGAAGGGGTGCATATCCGTCGTGTTCAGATCGTTCTTCTCGTACCAGGTCGCCGTCGGCAGCACGATGTCGGAGTAGAGACAACTCGTCGACATGCGAAAATCGAGGGTGACCACGAGGTCGAGCTTTCCCTCCGGCGCCGGGTCGCGCCATATCACCTCGGCGGGCTTGTCGCCGCCCATCTCTCCCAGATCCTTGCCTTGCAGTCCGTGGCGTGTGCCAAGAAAGTGGCGCAGAAAATATTCATGTCCCTTGCCCGATGAACCGAACAGGTTCGAACGCCAGATGAAGAGATTGCGCGGGAAGTTATTGGGATCGTCCGGATCCTCGCAGGCCATGCGCAGGCGCCCTGACTTCAGGTTGGCGATGACGTGGTCCCGGACAGCACTTCCGGCCTGGTCCGCTTGGCTGGCCAAGGTCAACGGATTGACGGCGAGCTGTGGCGCCGACGGCAACCACCCCATTCGTTCGGAGCGCACGTTGAGATCGATTATGCTGCCACGATAAGACGTCGGATCAGCCAGAGGAGATAGTAACTCCTTTACGCCCAATTTTTCGTAGCGCCATTGATCACTGTGCGCATAGAAGAATGATGTACCATTCATGTGGCGCGGCGGCCGGGTCCAATCGAGCGCGAAGGCGAGCATCGTCCAGCCTGTTTGCGGGCGCAGTTTCTCTTGGCCCACATAGTGCGCCCAGCCACCGCCTGAGATGCCGACCGTGCCGCACATCATCAAAAAATTGATGATGCTGCGGTAGTTCATGTCCTGGTGATACCAATGGTTCATCCCCGCGCCGATGATCACCATCGAGCGGCCCTTGGTCTTTTCCGCGTTGTGAGCGAAGTCGCGCGCAACTGCGATCGCTCGCTCGGCCGGCACGCCTGTGATCGGCTCCTGCCAAGCTGGCGTGTAGGGTACGTTGTCCGCAAATCCCTTGGCGCAAGCACCGCCAAGCCCGCGATCTAACCCGTAATTGGCGCATAGCAGATCGAACACGGTCGTCACCAGCGCTTCGCCGTCTGCCAGCGCGACACGCTTGGCAGGCACGCTGCGCACAAGCACGTCTCCGCCCTGATCGTTGGCGGCGAAGTGTTCGTGGCGCCGGCCGCCAAAGTAAGGGAATGCAACCGACAGCACCTCGTCGCGGCGGTCGATGACGGTCAACGCGAGAGTTACTTCGCCCTCACTTTCGCCGTCCTTCGCCTCAAGGTTCCAGCGTCCTTTGCTTTCAGCTTCAGCCGGCCAGCGATAGCCGATAGAGCCACACGGTACGGCGAAGTTTCCAGTCGTCTCGTCGATCGCCACGGTCTTCCACTCAGCGCGAGCAGATTTCGGCGCTGCCGGCAAATCGCTTTGCCGCACGTAACGATCGGGAACATAACGTCCGCCGTCGCGGCGCAGCCGTACCAGCATCGGCATGTCCGTGTAGCGGCGGCAGTAGTCACGGAAGTAAGGCACGGTTCGATCGAGAAAGAACTCCCGCAGGATGACATGACCCATCGCCATGGCGAATGCAGCGTCGGTGCCCTGTTTGGGATGGAGCCACAGGTCCGAGAGCTTGGCGACTTCCGAATAATCGGGCGTGATCGCCACGACCTTGGTCCCGTTGTAGCGTGCCTCGACAAAGAAATGGGCATCCGGCGTGCGCGTCTGCGGGACGTTCGAGCCCCAAGCGATGACATAGCTTGAATTGTACCAGTCCGCCGATTCCGGTACGTCGGTCTGCTCGCCCCAAGTCTGCGGACTCGAGGGCGGCAAATCGCAATACCAGTCGTAGAACGAGAGCAGCGTTCCGCCAATCAAACTGAGATAGCGGGCGCCTGACGCATATGAAACCATGGACATCGCCGGGATCGGCGAGAAGCCGATGACGCGATCGGGCCCGAAAGTCTTAATAGTGTGAACATTGGCAGCAGCAATGATTTCGCTTACCTCGTCCCAGTTGGAGCGCACGAAGCCGCCGCGCCCACGCATCGCCTTATAGGACTTAGCCGTTTCCGGGTTGCTGACAACTGCGGCCCATGCCTCGACCGGCGCCATCGTTTTGCGCGCCTCGCGCCATGCCTTGACCAAACGGCTACGCACCATCGGGTACTTGAGCCGGCTTGCGCTGTAGAGATACCAGCTATAGGACGCACCGCGTGAGCATCCGCGCGGCTCATGGTTCGGCATACCCGGACGTGTGCGCGGGTAATCTGTCTGCTGTGTTTCCCACGTGACGACGCCGCTTTTGACGTAGATCTTCCAGCTGCATCCGCCGGTGCAGTTGACGCCATGTGTCGAGCGCACGATCTTGTCGTGCTGCCATCTCTGTCGGTAGCCCTCCTCCCACGTGCGATCTTCGTCGCGCAATTCGCCCAGGCCACCGGCGAAAACTTCTCGCCGTCGAGCGAGATAGGTGAGGCGTTCGAGAAAATGGCTCACGAAGTCCCTCCCGCGGTTTTGCCCGGTACCTGCTCGCCCATCACCGGCAGGTTTCGTACCTCTGTCGTGTAGTTCAGGATCAACGAGACCCAGACCACGCCATAGAGGAACATGAAACAGCTTGAATTGATTCCGAGCCAGTCGAGGATGAAGCCGAAGATAATGGGCAGGACAAACCCACCGAGCGCGCCGACCATGCCGACGATACCGGTAACTACACCAATGTTTTGCGCAAAATCGTCGCCGATATATTTGAATGTCGAAGCCATGCCGCAAGCAAATGCGACTCCGAGCGCAAAAAGCAGCAGCGTAAAGGGCAACGTAGATAAACCGATATGGAATTGTGCAGGGCCACGGATGGTATGCACAATGAACTCGGTTTGCGGATAGGACAGGAGGAACAGGCTAATCCACGCCGCCCACAGGACCCACCAGGTCACGTTGTGTGCGCCATAGCGATCCGAGAGCCAGCCGCCTAATGCCCGCAACACACCGGCAGGCAACGAAAAACAGGCGGCTAGCAGTGATGCCTCCGCGATGCTTAGCCCATACTCCTTCACAAAGTATTGTGGCATCCAAACCGATAAGGCCGTGAAGCCGCCGAAAACAATGGAATAATATTGGCAATACTTCCAGACCCGCGGGTCTTGGAAAACTGCCAATTGCTGCCGCAGCGAGGTGCCGCTCTTGCCCGGTGCCGACACGTCCGGTGCCGAAAGGAGCCAAAAGATAAGCGAGGTGATCAGAAGCGCCACAGCGTAGAATTTGGGAACGAATTGCCAGCCATAGCGAGCCATCAAGGCCGGAGCGATGAACATGTTGATCGCCGCACCGGTGGTTCCGGCACCAAATACACCCATGGCGAAACCACGCTGGTCCTTTGCAAAGAAGCGAGCGACATAGGGCGTGCCCACAGCAAAAGAGGCACCCACGATGCCAAGCGCTAAGCCAAGCGACAAGAACTGCCACAGTTGCCCGGCATAGCTGGAAAACCAGACCGGTGCGGCGCAGCCGACCAGCAACAGGAACATCACAATCCGGCCGCCGAATCGGTCCGTCCAGATGCCAAGCGGCAGGCGAAACAACGCACCGGTCAGCACGGGGGTTGATGTGAGCAGGCCAAATTCAACTCCGTTTAGGCCCAGCTCGTTTTTGATCGGAATGCCGATCACACCGAACATCAGCCACACGGCAAAGCAAACAACAAATGCCCAAGTGGTAACTCCGAGTACCAGGTAACTTCTAAGGGTTGACATCTTACCCCGCTGACGCGCTTTGCTCACAAGCATAGCGTCGCGATGAGGGATTCTTGAAAGAAGAACATCGCGATCCTCCTAAGATAAGTTGCCTTTCGGCTAAGAAGTTCATGACTATTTGGCACCCGAAGGTGGCTGCGCTAATACGAAGGTAGCCGATGCCGTCGCGGCAAGGGGCCTAACGCAGGTGTAACGGCTGTGCCTTGTGAAGGATTTTGTACCTGATCATGTGTGGCGAACCCTCGCGCGCTCCGGGGGAAGGTTGCAGGTTGCGGAAATTCTTGCGCGGTCAGGCCGACAAATCGAGTTGGACGATGGTCCCATGTTTGCACTTGGTCATAACGGGACATTTGCAGTGCAAAAGGGCATGCCCACTTCCCCCGCAAGGATGAGGCAAGACCAACATCACCGAAAGAATACCTGGTATCCACCAAAATGGTCCCAATTAGAATTACGCTAAAATTATTCGCGCGAGGCGCAATGAACGCTCGGTATCAATGATCCACAAGCGGGCATTGCCTCATTGCGCCGGCCGCGTTTCTGGTAACTTCACCTAAATTTGTGGACGCGCGTCTCATCCTCATCGTGGCGCCCGAATTGCGTTATTTGGAAACCGCGATCTGTCCGGGGGCCAAAGACGCTATTTGTTGGCAGCAGCCCATCCCAGAATCGCCTGGATCGCAGCGACGCCTGGATTTTCCGCCTTACGGATTATAGTGAGCAGTTGGAACCAGCGCTCGTCATCTGCTTGCTCCACGAAGTCGCGAACAACGCGGGCGGCAAAATCGGCCACGGCCATCGCCGCCGCAGCGGCGCGTTGCTCGATCCGGGTGGCAACGATCGGGTCCAGCGTCATGAGCACCGCGGCGGTGACGTCAGGACGATCGAGATTAGCAATAAGATCACCGAGCATGATCCACCCTGCCGCATCAGACTCGGAGCCCTGACGGTCATGCGGCTCTTGTGAGTTTTGGTTTTGGGGCATACGCGGTACCGCTTGGCACAAAATCGCAGCAATTACATCAGGGATTTACGACCGGTGGAATGGGGTCGACCGTGAAAAGGGTGCCCGTCCGTTTTGGGTCAAAAAGCAGACATGTGCGGTGCAACTAGGTGTGTCCGCTATGGGCCATAAGCGGAGATTCTGTGACATTTGCACCGAGGCATGTGAGTGTGTGCTGTGCTAACCGATAGGAGCTATGTCGAGATCGCTTAAGCCGATTCTTACTGGGATTTGGGGTCTTCTGCTGGTCCCTCTGATCGCCGCTATTCTGGAAAAGCGGTTGGAGGAAAATTTATTCTCTGATCCTAACGCTCCGGCCACGACCGTTTTCAGTAACCTCGTTGTTGTGGGTCATCAGCTCTGGTTTCAATTCGTGTTGGTCTTTTTTACCGGAATCGTACTTGGCTTTTCGTTAGATTGGTTAGCCCGCAAGTCGGACCAAAAAAAAGCTTCCGAACTCCGAAGTCTCGGTTCAAAATTTCGCACTCTGTCAGATACCATCAAGATTCGGACCGCATCGTCGGAATGGCCGAACAATGTGCGTGATCTCAAACCTGAAATCATGTCTGCGCTTATCTCCGCCAAGAAATTTGCTTTGTGGGTACCCGACGAACGCGTGTACCAATTTCCGGATGCGTCATTCCTTTGTGAATACTTCAAATTTGTCGGAAAGCTTTTAGAGGACGGACATTTTCACGAAGCAGAACGTGAGGCGCTTGCCTGGAAACGATTTCTCGATAGAGGGAAGCTGTCTTGAGTCATAATCGCTCTAACAGACGTCCTGGCCGCCACGAGCGGCAATAACGGGGCCGGTTTAAACGCACAAAGTCCGCTTTGGGCCAAAAGCGGGCATCGAACGCACATAAAAAACACCGACTGCGGCGTCTCTCTAAAATCCGATTGATCATATCTTGGAGCCGCTCATCGAGCTGATTTGCTTTCACGATGGTAGAGCCCAGTGAAGGTCACCGCCGCCCCACCGCAACCGCCGTCGTCTTCAATTAGAAGCCATGGGCCGATGCGCTGCATCCGCACCTTGCACCCGCTTCCGTAGTTGCGGCCGTCGTCTTCGAAAGCAATCGTGTCTCCCTGCGGCTTGGCATGCGCCTCGAAGGAGCCGTTGTGGAAATCGCGCGCAGTGGGCAGGAGTATTCCAGCGTCGATGTGCAGCTTTCCCTCGGCTTCCGGCGTGATCTCGACATGTCCGCCGCCCACGTAGCGTTTACCCTGGCGCCAGGTGCCGACCCAGTCGTATGTCTTCGGCGCCTGCATTGGTGCAACAGGCGTCAGCGCAGCGCTTGGCAGCCATCCGGTGACCCAGATCCGCTTCGCCGACAGCGGCGAATGGTAGGAAATGCAAGTGAACTCGCCCCGCGTGGCGCCGGTGAGCACGAGGTCGCCGGTCACAAGATAAGATTTTTTCCGGCACGCATCCGTTGCGGCTGGACAGGTTTCGGCAGTGAAGTCGTCGTCGTATGGGCTTTTCACAAAATTGACGCGTGGCTTGGCTGTTACCGCCGATACGACCAGGGGGCGCTTGTCGTCCCAGCCGACGCCATTGCAGTTCGCCGGGTCGTAAGCGTCATACGCCGCTGCAGGGCCAGCAATCAGCAGTCCGCCCAGTAACAAGCCAAGTGCTGTCGCCCGCATGTCTTGCCTCCGAAAAGGCGATTCTGCTTTAAGCCGTACAATCCACTGGAAAGGTTCAAGCCACCATTGAAGGGGTTATGGTTTTAAGTCCGCTCTTTGCAGCGCAACACCAAAGCAGACATGTGCATAAATGCCGATGACCGCTTTGGGCCAATAGCGGGCCCACGCGCTCAATCAACTATCGATCAACTCGTCGGCACGTTCGAGCACCGTCGGTGGGATGGTCAGACCGAGCTCTCTCGCGGTCTTGACGTTGATAACGAGCTCAAATTTTGTAGGCTGCTCGACCGGAAGATCACCCGGCTTCGAACCCTTAAAAATCATGTTCACATAGTCGGCGGCACGACGTTGAACTGCGGGAAGACTCGGCCCGTAAGAAACCAAGCCGCCAGCGTCCACAAATTCCCGTGACTCATAAATCGCGGGCAGACGTCGTTGCGCGGCGAAATCCACAATGCGCTGACGATGTTCGCGTGTAAAGGGATCCACAAGCGTGAGCAGCGCATTAAATTGGTTGTCGTTGATCTTGCCAAACGCGACATCGAAGCTGATCAGATCGTGCACCCCGATGGATTGAAGATTTAGTTTTAACTTGTCGGCCGCACTCTCCGCTTCGCGGGCGCGAAGCACCATGCCAGGGTTAGTGTCATTCCAGAACATCGCGACGGGAGCTGCGTTTGGGACGATCTCCTTGAGAATTTCGAGCCGCTTTGCGCTTAACTCAGTCGCCAGGATCGAAATACCTGTTACGTTTCCGCCCGGGTGAGAGAGGCTCGGTACCACGCCAGCACCGACGGGATCCCCGACCCCGCCGAAGACAATGGGGATGGACTTCGTCGCATTCTTTGCAGCAATGGCGCCGGGCGTAGTGAACACCGTAATGACGTCCACCTTTAAATCCACAAGCTGCTTTGCCAATTCGGGAAATCGATCAAGTTTTCCTTCTGCCCAGCGATATTCGTAAGCGATGTTGCGCCCTTCGCGATAGCCAAGCTCCTTCAACCTCTCTATGAGGGCGTCGACGAGAGGCTCAGGTGGCTTGGCAGGTTGCAAAATGCCTAGACGATATATTTTTCCGGCCGGAGTCTACGCGCGTATGGCAAAAGGCCAAGCGACACCCAGACCGGCAATCAATCTGATGAAATCTCGCCGGCGCATGGAACTCCTTCAAGCCAGGCAGTGCAAACATTATCACATAAGGACCCTGATGTCCGCTTTGGGTCAAAAGCAGACATGTGCAGCCCAAACCCGGATGTCCGCTAAGGGCCAAGAGCGGACATCGCGAAACTTATTCGATCACCTCGTTGGCGCGCGCAAGTACGGACAGCGGAACGGTAAGCCCGAGCACCTTCGCGGTTTTGAGGTTGATGACAATCTCGTACTGAGTCGGCGCCTGCACCGGCAGGTCGGCGGGTTTTTCGCCCTTCAGGATGCGATCGACGTAGCCGGCGGCACGCCGGAATTGATCGACTAGGTCAGCGCCGTAAGAGATCAGGCCACCGCTGGCGACAAACGTGCGATCCCAATAGACTGCAGGTAACTTGTGTCGACCCGCCAGCTTTATGAGTAGATCGCGATGAATGAGCGTCAACGGGCTCGCCGTCACGATCAGACCACCATTCGAGCCATGCGCAAATGTTATTATGTTGCGCTCAATCTCTTTGTCGTCGCGCAGGTTGAGCGGGCTCACCTCCACCCCGAGCGATGGTGCCATGGATTGAATGGAGGCCCACTGGCCGATCCCGTTAGGTGATAGGCGGGTATCCCGAATGACTGCGGCCCGCATTACGTCCGGCGCAATCTGCTTGAGGAGCTCTAACCACTTCCCGCTCAAACTATATTCGAACAGCATGAAGCCGGTAGTATTGCCGCCTGGCCGAGCTAGGCTATCCACGTAGCCGGCGCCTACCGGATCGCCGGTGAGCGCGAACACGATCGGAACGGTGCGGCTCGCCTGCTGCAGCGCCCCCACGGTCGTGCCAGTCGCGAGGATTACATCCGGCGCGAGCGCGACCAATTCCGCCGCAAATCTTTTAACGTCAGCGGCGTTGCCCGAGCCCCAACGAATATCGATCCGCAAGTTGTGGCCGTCGGCCCAACCCAATTCCTGCAAGCCCTGCACAAATGCCGCGATGCGGGCCTGGGAATCGGGATCGTCTGCAGCACCGCCCGTAAGTACGGCGATCCGCTTCGGCTGCTCGCCCTGCTGCGCCAGCGCAGAAAGTGGCCATGTTGCCGCGGCGCCGCCAACCACCCTGATGAACTCGCGCCGTCGCATCGTGACCCCCGACGGTCGGATGAAGCATCGTACCGAGTTGCATTAATGCGAGCGCGTAAAATCGCCGTTAAGTAGTCAATCATTTTTTAGAGCGCCGTGGCATGTCGGGTTGCAAGAGCAAGTCAGCATAAATTGGCCTGCCAATGTCCGCTATGGGTCAAAAGCGGACATTCGGCTTTCACTCGATCACGTCGTCGGCGCGGGCTAGCACTGATGGCGGAATTGTTAGGCCCAGTGCCTTAGCGGTCGTGAGGTTGATTACCAGCTCGTACTTGGTCGGTGTCTGCACTGGCAGGTCGGCCGGCTTCTCGCCTTTGAGGATGCGATCGACGTAGGCCGCCGCCCTCCGAAACTGCTCGATGAAATCACCACCGTACGAGATCAGGCCTCCATCGGTGACATAGAGCCGTCGGTAATAGACGGCGGGAAGTTTGTGCCGCGCCGCAAGGCCGATAATCAGCTTGCGATGAGATGCAGCCCAGCCGCTCGCCGTTACTATCAGGCCGCCATTCTCGGTCTGCGCGAACGCGGTGACAGCGCGCTCAATCTCATCAGCGTTGCTAACGTTGATTGGGCTTACGTCTATTCCGAGTGAGGGCGCCACAGACTGAATAACCGCGAACTGACCGATACCAGCTGTAATAGTTTGGTCCCGAAGGACCGCAGCTCGCGTCACACTCGGCGCAATCTGCTTGAGAAGTTCCAGCCATTTCGCCGTCAAGTTATATTCGAGCTGACTAAAACCGGTAGCGTTGCCACCTGGTCGCGCCAAGCTATTGACAATGCCTGCGCCGACGGGATCGCTAACATTTACGAATACGATCGGCACGGTCCGGCTTAGCGGCAACAATGGCTGCACGGCCGTTGTGCCGCTCGCGACGATTACATCCAGATTAAGCGCGACCAATTCAGACGCGAATTTGCGAGAACGCTCGGCATCGCCCTCGCTCACGCGATAATCGATTTGCAGATTACGCCCTTCAACCCAACCCAATTGCTGCAGCCCTTGCTTCAACGCCCCCCAGCGGGCCTGACTGTCCAGATCGTCTGTGGCTGGTCCTCCAGACAATACGCCAATGCGGCGTATCCGATCCGGCTGCTGTGCGCGCGCCGCGAACGGCCACAGGACCGCTGCACTGCAGAGAAGCGTAATGAACTCGCGACGTCTCATTTCCTCCCCGAGGCTTAGGACGGCGCATCGTATCGCCCTAGGTCAGAGCGAGCGCATAAAAATGCTATTAAGCGACCAGTAATGTCCGCTTTGGGCCAATAGCGGACATGTGCAGCGCAAAAGGCCATGTCCACTTTGGGAAAAAAGGCGGACATCAGGCAAACTAAAACCCCGGCTCAATTGCCGGGGCTTTCGCCATTTGCAACGACGCCCAGACCGCCCTTTCAACGTGGCTCATTCGATCCCGAGAGGTCAGCCCCGCGGATTTACGATCCTGTACCCGCGGATGGATACCACGTGATTTCTCGTGAGGCCGCCGCCAGAGTTGCCATCGTGCACGAGCCAGTTACTGCCATCAACTTGGCTCACTAGCACCATCACATGATGATTGCGTACTGCTACCGTATTTGGGGAGGGCGAGGTGCGTGGAAAGCGCATCCAATTTGAAGCGCGATTTAGATCAGCTCGGATGTGTCCAAAAAGATATAAAGACGCCTCGCAACCACAAAATGCTCGAGGACAACCGGTGGGTCTCCTTCCAACGACGGTGCCATTCGCGTCAAAGATCGTTGTAGTCTGCTGATGTACGAATTTTGGCTTCGCCTCGGCAGCACCGATAGCAATGCCCGAAATCAGCACCCCTAAGAAAAGCGTGGTGTATCTAATCAAAGGCTCCTCCATCAACCGGCCAGGCCAAAAGGCCGATCAGAGGCGCCTATGTAGCTGCACAGCCCATGTGCGGCGAACGGATTAGCTTGGTAAGCTCACTTGGTAACGTTAAGGGAAAGCCGTAACGACATTGATTGCGCGTATCTGGCACAAAAGCAGACATATGCATTGCAAATTGGCATGTCCGCTTTACCCCCGAAAGCGGACATGTAAGGCCAAGCGCTAAGAAGTTGCCGATTTAAGCCGACAATCCCTAGAACAATGTTGGTTTGGCTAAGGGCCAGGTAAGGCACTTTTGCAGATTATTGCGCCCGGTACGTGCTGGGCACACCATGGGGCCCATGGCCAGCCCGACAGACCAACGCACCCACAGCCATTTCTAGGGCACTGGCAGCCGAGCAAATCGGCACGTTTCGCCTTTAGGACACAAGCTTGATCGGGTTGAATTTACCGGTAGCGTCCTCAATAACAACACGGCAACCAGCAACGAGCAATGTAACGCCAAGCCGCTGACCGTAAACGTTCAAGCTTTGGTTCGGGTTGCCTTCGACCATTTTCAATTTGTGGTCCGGGCAGGCAGCTATCAATTTCGGCAAATTGATTTCGGCAAGTTTCCAGTCGGGTGGGAAACCAAAATCTTTTGGCATAACATCCCACTCAATTGAGCAGGATGGGAAAGTTTCTTTTATCGTGTCGCGCGCCATTGCGTTGCCACTCAAGTAGAGCC
>Ga0310910_10000331_pt1 | contig 23799 bp, 21 predicted proteins | sample GREbulkMGHF172_FD_203448 | JGI IMG/M metagenome (GOLD analysis project Ga0310910, IMG submission 203448) | Lab enrichment of tropical soil microbial communities from Luquillo Experimental Forest, Puerto Rico - GRE.bulkMG.HF172 | ecosystem: Environmental > Terrestrial > Soil > Tropical forest >... | reverse complement strand
CGGTTGTCGCTGCGAGGCGGGCAATGACAGACCCCGAAACTTCCTGTGACGCGCGGGACTCAGGCGGAGCGTTTGGCCAGCCACTCGGCCTGCATCACCAGCAGGGCCATAATCTCCAATTGCGGCGTCTCTGAATCGAGTTCGCGGTACCGCTGATAGACGTTGACGATGACCCGCTCGGCGTCCAGCCAGGTCGCGTACTCGCCAAGGTCGATGGTGTCGGCGGCCTCGGACCACGACAGCCCCTTGCGGTAGGCGGCCTCGGCCTGTTCGGCGACATGCACGAGATAGCCACGGACGGCACGGATCCCATCCGGATCGGTCACCGGACCATGGCCGGGTACCACCGTCGGCGCGTCCAGCGCGATCATCGCGTCGCACGCCGCAACCCAGTTGGCGATGGGCCCGGCCCAGACAATCGGGGTGCAGCCGATGAAGAGCAGGTCCCCGCCGAACAACACGCCGGCATCGGGCACATGCACGACCGAGTCCGCGGCGGTATGGGCCGGACCCAGGTTCAGCAGGTTGACCCGCCGGCCGCCGACGTCGACGGTCAGGTCGTGATCAAACGTGAGGTCCGCGTTGCGCACCTTGATGCCGCTGAAGTCGAAGTGCCCGAAGCGGTCTCGCGCGTACGGCGTCGCAACCGGACCGAGGTTGCCGGTCTGCGTCATCGCCAGCATCTCGGCTGGCATGCCGTGCGCGATCTCCTCGGCCGTGCCCTCGGCGGCGATGATTCGGACCGACGCGTCCAGCAGTTGGTTGCCGTGAGTGTGGTCCCCATTGGAGTGGGTGATCAACGCCTCGGTGATGGGCGCGCCGTCGGTGATGGGCTTCATCGCGGTGAGCATTTCGCGGGTCAGCGCCAGATCGAACAGGGTGTCGACCAGCAGCGAGGCACCGTCGCCGGCGACCAGCCCGGCGTTACTCCACCCGTATCCGCCGTCCGGCAGCGTCCATGCCCACACCCGGTCGGCGACCTCGTGCAGCCCGCGGGTGTACGGCACCCGCGCGGGCGCCCGGTTGACCCGGCCGAGGGCGGGTGCCGCGTCGGGGTTCGGCCGAGCGGACAACGGGTGTGGTGCGGCGCTTGCACGCACCGTTTGACGGGTCTCCCCCAATCCCTGCACCTGGAGAGTGACGACGTCGCCGTCGTGCAGCCAGCCCGGGAACTTCTCCAGGTTGGTCAGGCTGAGGTGCTCGACAAGCGTGCAGGTCGGGACGGTTCCGGAGCCGATGACGTCCCCGGGCCGAAGCGTCACGCCGCGCGAGACGTAGGAGATGACCTCGCCGAAGGTCCAGTCCATTTGGGCCGTCGACCCCGAACCGATCACGGCGTCGTTGACCAGGGCGGTCACCTGCAGGTCGAGCTTGCCAGGATGTGAGAGGTGGCGGTAGGGCTCGAGCTCGTCGGGTGTTACTAGGTACGGGCCCAGCGTGACGCCGCTGTCTTTGCCCTTGCCCTGCCCGATCGCGAGCTGGCCCTCCATCTGCTGCAGGTCCCGTGCGGACCAGTCGTTGAAGATGGTGTAGCCGATGATGGCCCGTTCGGCTTGCTCGACCGTGAGGTCCTTGAGGTCCCCGCTGGTAGTTCCGATGACCGCGGCGATCTCCAATTCGAAGTCCTGCCAAGCACTTCCGGGTGCCGTTGGGGCGTCGTCGTAGGGACCCAAAACGGTGGCCGGACAGGCGAAGTAAAAGGCGGGGATGCGATACCAGGTGTCGGCGAGTACCCGGCCCGCACCAAAAGCGTCTTGGCAATTGCGCATGTGATCCAAAAAGCAGAGGGAGTCCCTGATCGAGGGCGGCCGGGGAATCGGCGCCATCAACGTCACCTCCTCGAGCCGCGCGACCGCCCATGGCGAACGCAGCGCGTCGTCGCCGGCCTGCCGTAAGCCGTCCGCGCCTCTACCGACGAGGTCCAGCAGCGTCACGTCGGGTGGCATCGCGTAGATCTCATCGCCGGAAAGCACACCGGTGCGTTCGCCGTTAACGCTCTGATAGGTAACCCATTTCATTCGCGTACCACCTCACTTGGTTTCTTGTCCGGCCGCAGCCCGCGCCAACTCGATTGCCGCAAACGGTTATCCGGGGTCCATTCGCTGTAGCGCACCTCCCCCACCAGAACCGGCTCGACGAACGTCACGCCTTTGGCCTCGCGTGCGGAAAGCGAGGCGTCGAAAGGAGATTGGTCGGTGTGTAGTGGTGCCAGTGTTTTCTTGAGCTTGGCCAACTCGCGCTCGGTGAATCCGGTGCCAACCCGTCCGGCGAAATGTAGCCCACCGGCGCTGGGTATCCCCATCAGCAGCGAGCCGATGCCACTGGTGCGCCCGCCTTCCCCGGCTTTCCAGCCGCCGATGACGACTTCCTGCGTGGTCCAATGCTTGTCCTTGATCCACGACGCCGACCGCCGCCCGGGTTGATAGGTGGAGTCACGTTTCTTGGCGATCACGCCTTCCCAGCCGTACTTGAGTGAACGCTCGAGCGCCTGGACGCCGTCACCGGGCAGCAGTTCGGGAACGATGAGATTGCCCGCGGCGGCAAGGGTTTCCAGCAATTTTCGCCGGTCCTGGTAGCGCGCCCGCAGCAGCGAGCGGCCGTCCAGGTAAAGCAGGTCGAACGCCCGGTACTCGACGCGGGTGCCGCGTCCGCGGTTCTGCATTTCGTTGAACCTGGGCACACCGGACTTGTCGAGAACGACGGCCTCGCCGTCGAGCACCACATGATGGTCAGCCAGATCGACTGCCAACGAACGTAATTCGGGATACTCCTTGGTGACTTCGCGTCCCCGTCGGGACCGTACCCGTAAGGCGCCGTGGCCGGCCTCGACGAGAAGACGGTAACCATCCCACTTGCCTTCGAACGCCCACTGACCCGCCTTGAGGGCCGCCACCGTACCCTCCGTCGCGAGCATCGGGGTGATCTCGTCGAAGTCGAAGACCTTCTGGTCTTTCATCCGGTGCGCCAGCCACTGATCGCCATCGGTCTGAATCAGCGCGTAGCGGCCGGAGATCCGGCTGCCGTGCAGATTCACGATGACCTCGTCGTCGCGGAACTTCTCGGCCTCGTAGGTGCCCGAATCCCAGATGACCACCTTGCCGGCGCCGTATTCGCCCTTCGGGATGTTGCCCTCGAACGAGCCGTACTCCAGCGGATGGTCCTCGGTATGCACCGCCAAGTGGTTCACGGACGTGGTCTCTGGCAGGTTTTTCGGCACCGCCCAGGAAACCAGGACACCGTCTCGCTCCAGCCGGAAATCGTAGTGCAGCCGGCGAGCGTGGTGCTCCTGGATGACAAACGTATTGCCCTGGCCGATAACGGGTTCCGCTGGCCCCCTATAAGGCACCGGCTCGGGAGTTTTCGACGCGTCGCGCATGCTGCGGTACTTGGTCAGCCGGTCGCTGACCGGCGCTCGAACATCCGGGGCGTCCAGCGGCGCGAGCAGATCGCCGTCATGGGCGACCCGCTCAAGCACCTCGTCGTAGCGCAACTGGCGAAGCGCCGGGTCGCCCAGTTCGTCCCAGCTCCGCGGCGCCGCGACCGTCGGATGTTCGCGTCCGCGCAGCGAATACGGAGCAATGGTGGTTTTCGAGCCGCTGTTCTGGCTCCAGTCCAGGAACACCTTGCCCGCCCGCAAGCTCTTGGTCATGGTCGCCGTGACCAACTTGGGCATCGACTTTTCCAGTTGCTGGGCAACACGTTTGGCCAACACCGTGGTGCCCCTGCTGCTCACCGGCTCCTCCAGCGGCGTGTAGAGATGCAACCCCTTACTGCCGCTGGTGAGCGGAAAAGTGGTCAGCCCGATGTCGGCGATCAGCTCCCGCACGGCGTGCGCAACCTCGGCGAGCTGGGCCATCGTCACGCCTTCGCCCGGATCCAGATCGAACACCAATCGCGTTGCGGGACCGGGCTTGAGCACCTCGGCCCGGCTTCGGGTCCACTCCGCGACGAATCGCCACTGCGGCACGTGCACCTCGAGCGCCGCCTGCTGCGCGATCCACGCCAGCGCCGCGGGACTGTCGATGATCGGATACGTCGTCGTTCCGGAACGGTGCGTCACGCTGGCCCGCGGCAGCCAGTCGGGCGCCGACGACGCCAGCTGCTTCTCGAAGAACGACTCCTGCTCCACACCGTTGGGCCAGCGCTTGCGGGTCGCCGGGCGCCCGGCGATGTGCGGCAGCATCACCTCGGCGATGCGGGTGTAGTAGTCGAAGACGTCGGCCTTCGTCGTTCCCGTCGCGGGGTACAGCACCTTGTCGGCGTTGGTCAGCTTGACCTGTGCCTGTGCCGTCGAACCCATGGTGCAAACGTACGTCGTGCGCGCGCGCCGGTACCAGGAAGTACGGTGTCACCGTGGTTCGGCTGAACAGCGCCACCCTGAGTCGGCTTCCGGTCGCGACGCCGAGCTATGACCGTGCCGGCGTCGGGGTCGGCATCGCGCATTTCGGGGTCGGCGGGTTTCACCGGGCGCATCAGGCGATGTACATCGACAGGCTGCTCGAGCGCGGTGCGGCGCGGGAATGGGGCATCTGCGGGATCGGGGTGATGCCGGCGGACCGCCGGATGCGAGACGTCTTGCGAGCCCAAGATGGCTTGTACACGCTGATCTTGGAACACCCCGACGGCAACCGGGAAGCGCGGGTGATCGGCTCGATCGTCGACTACCGCTACGCGCCCGACGACCCGGCGGGGACGATCGAGCTGCTGGCCGCACCGACGACCCGCATCATCTCGATGACCATCACCGAGGGCGGCTACCAGATCAGGGACCCTGCGTCCGTCTTCGGCCTGATCGTCGAGGCCCTCGCCCGTCGTCGTGACCGCGGCGTCGCCCCGCCGACGATCGTGTCGTGCGACAACATCGAGCACAATGGCGACGTCGCCCGCCAGGCCGTCATCGCGCATACCGAACTGCTGCATCCCGGTCTGGCCGATTGGGTCGCCGAGCAGGTGCGGTTCCCGTGTTCGATGGTGGACCGCATCACCCCGGTGACCACCGCCGACATCGTGGCCGGGGTGGAGCGCGACTTCGGGATCGCCGACGAGTGGCCCGTGGTGGCCGAGGCGTTCGAGTCGTGGGTGCTCGAAAACGATTTCGCCGACGGCAGGCCGCCGCTGGAAGAGGCGGGTGTTCTGTTGGTCGACGACGTGGACCCGTACGAATCGATGAAACTGCGGCTGCTCAACGCGAGTCACCAGTGTCTGTGCTACTTCGCTGCGCTGTGTGGGTATGAAATGGTGCACGACGCGGCGCGCGACCCGCTGTTGGTCGAATTCCTGCTGGCCTATTTCGATTCCGAAGCGGTGCCGACGCTGCGGCCGGTCCCCGGCATCGACCTGCGCGCTTATACCCGCGAGCTTATCGAGCGCTTCGCCAACCCGGGAGTGCGCGATACCGTGGCGCGGCTGTGCGCCTACTCGTCGGACCGCATTCCCAAATGGCTGCTTCCGGTGATCCGTGACAACCTCCTCACCGGCGGGCCGATCCGGTTGGCATCGGCGACGGTCGCGAGCTGGGCCCGCTACGCCGAGGCGGTCGACGAGCGCGGTGAACCGATCGAGGTCGTCGACAATTTGGCGGATTCGTTGGTGCCCGTTGCACGGGCGCAACGGCGACACCCGACCGCGTTCATCGAGAACACCGCGCTGTTCGGGGATCTGGCACAGGTACCCCGCTTCGTCGAGGCGTACGGCTGGGCGCTGGATTCATTGCATTTCCGCGGGGCGCGGGCAACGCTGGACACATTGCTACACGCGAAGGGGGCGAGTCCATGACTCGCGCGCTGGTCATCGGCGAAGCGTTGATCGACGTCGTCGAGCATCGGGGCGCGACCCAGCATGTCGGGGGCAGCCCGCTCAACGTCGCCGTCGGACTCGCCAGGCTGGGCCGCGACGTCGACTTCCTGACCCATATCGGCGACGACGAACCCGGGCACCGCATCGCGGATTACGTCAAATCCTCTGGCGCACAACTTGTTCCGGGGAGCACGTCTGCGGGCCGGACGCCGACTGCGGTCGCGAAGATCGCTGACGACGGGTCGGCGGCCTATACGTTCGACCTGGAATGGCAGCTCTCCGGCACGCCCGAGGTCGCCCCCCCGCTCTTGATACACACCGGATCGATCGCGGCCGTCCGGGAGCCGGGGTGCCTGGCCGTCGCGGCGCTGCTCGACGCCTATCGGGTGTCGGCGACCGTCACCTTCGATCCCAACGTGCGTCCCTCGCTGATCGGCGACCGTGATCTGGCCCGCGAACGGATCGCTCACCTCGTCGAGCGCAGCGACGTCGTCAAGGCGAGTGCCGAGGACTTGAGCTGGATCGATCCCGAGCACGAACCGGAGTGGACGGCCCGAGCCTGGTTGGCGTCGGGACCCCGGATCGTCGTTTTGACGATGGGCGAGCGGGGTGCGCTGGCGCTGTGCTCGGGCGGCGAGGCCCGGGTGGCCGCCAGGCCGGTTCAGGTCGTGGACACCGTCGGTGCCGGCGACGCGTTCATGGTCGGCCTCCTCGACGCGCTCTGGGGACTCGAATTGTTGGGCGCCGGAAGGCGCGGCACCCTGGGCCAAATCGGGCTCGACGCGCTGACGGCGGCGCTCGAGGCGGCCAGCCTGTCGTCGGCGCTGACGATCGGACGCGCCGGTGCCGACCTACCCGACCGGACCACCCTGCAGGCTGAAACTTCCACTCCTCCGGGTCGTTTCACTTAGGCCGGCGGTCTTAGCTGGACGCGGATTGCGGGGCGGCTCAAACGGGAAAAAGGGCCGTGCGCGGTGCCGCGCTGTTTTGCTACGGGCGGCATGGGCATACTGACTTACATGCGGTCCATCTGGAAGGGCTCGATAGCGTTCGGGCTGGTGAACGTTCCGGTCAAGGTGTACAGCGCCACCGAAGACCACGACATCAAGTTCCATCAGGTGCACGCCAAGGACAACGGCCGCATCCGATACCAACGCATCTGTGAAAAGGATGGCGAAGTCGTCGAATACCGCGACATCGCCCGTGCCTACGAATCCGACGACGGCCAGTTGGTGGTCATCACCGACGACGACATCGCCACCCTGCCCGAAGAACGCAGCCGCGAGATCGAAGTACTCGAGTTCGTTCCGGCCAGCGAGGTCGACCCGATGCTGTTCGACCGCAGTTACTTCTTGGAACCGGATTCGAAGTCATCCAAATCCTATGTGCTGCTGGCCAAGACGCTCGCCGAGGCGGATCGCATGGCGATCGTTCATTTCACGCTGCGTAACAAGACGCGACTGGCTGCGTTGCGTGTCAAGGACTTCGGCAAGCGCGACGTGATGGTGGTGCACACCTTGTTGTGGCCCGACGAGATCCGCGACCCGGATTTTCCGGTGCTGGACAAGAAGGTCGACATCAAGCCCGCCGAGCTCAAGATGGCCGGGCAGGTGGTGGACTCGATGGCCGAAGACTTCAACCCCGACCGCTACCAGGACACTTACCAGGCGCAGCTCCAGGAGCTGATCGACGCGAAACTCGAAGGCGGGGAAGCGTTTACCGCTGAGGAGCGGCCCAAAGAGCTGGACGAGACGGAAGACGTGTCCGACCTGCTGGCCAAGCTGGAGGCCAGCGTGAAGGCGCGCTCGGGTGACGGCAAGGCACCGGCGACGAAGGCACCCGCGAAAAAGGCACCGGCCAAGAAGGCACCCGCGAAAAGGGCGTCAAAGTCCTGACCGCATGCGTCGGCGGTTCACGCCCTGACGAAACGTATGCCGCGCGGTCGGTTTGTCAGGAATCGGAACGCGGCGGCGATGAGGTTGATCAAGGCGACAATGATGATCAGGCTCAGCGCCGCACCCCAGATCCGCAGGAAACCGGCGTGCTCCGGGTTCGTGAGTTCGCTGTAGATCAGCAGCGGCAGCGAGGCCATGTTGCCGTGGAAAATGTCGTAGTTGATGGAACGGCTGTATCCGACCAGGACTAGCACCGGCGCGGTTTCGCCGATAATGCGCGCGACGGCCAGCAAGACACCGGAGACAATGCCCGGCATCGCGATCGGGAAGACGATATTCACGATGGTCTTCCATTTGGGAATGCCCAGCGCGTAGCTGGCTTCCCGAAGATCGTCGGGCACCAACCTGAGCATCTCCTCGGTGGACCGCACCACAACCGGCAACATCAGCAAGACCAGCGCCAGTGACACGGCTACGGCGCTCTGCTCGAATCCCAAGGTGGCGATCCACAGGCTGAAGATGAACAGTGCCGCGACGATCGAGGGCACCCCGGCGAGTACGTCGACCATGAAGGTCGTCAGCCGCACCAGCCGGCCAGTGCCGTATTCGACCAAGAACACCGCGGTCATCAGGCCCAGCGGCACGGAGAGGATGGCGGCCACCCCGGCCTGCACCAACGTCCCGTACAGCGCGTGGTACACGCCCCCGGCGAACTCCTCCGGCAGCACGCCGCGCAGCGAGTGAGTCCACCAGCCCGACCGGGTGACGGCGTACCAGCCGCGTGCCACCACCACCGATAGCACCCAGACCAGCGGCACCAGTGCGCCGACGAACGATATGACGAAAAACATTGTCGCGGCATTGTTTGAGATCCGCCGCCTCAGGCTGAGGGGTCTGAACACCTCCGTTTTGACCGGCTGTTCAAGCGCGTGGGCGGTCATGCATTGACCTTTCCGCCAGCGATCGTGCGCGCCAGTGCGTTGACGATGAATGTCAGCACGAACAGCGCAAATCCCGCGGCGATGTAGGCCCCGGTGGGCAGCGGTTCGCTGAATTCGGCGGCTGCGGAGGCGATCTTGGAAGCGAACGTGTAGCCACCGTCGAACAGCGACCAATGGCCCGCTCGGGCGGCCGAGCGCAGGATGATCAGCACAGCGACGGTTTCTCCCAGCGCGCGGCCCAACCCCAGCATTGACGCCGCGATGACACCGCTACGACCGAACGGCAGCACGGTCATCCGCACCACCTCCCACTTCGTGGCTCCCAGTGCCTGCGCCGCTTCCATCTGAATGCGCGGGGTCTGGCGGAACACTTCTCGCGATACCGAGGTGATGATCGGCAGGATCATCGCCGAAAGCACGATGCCGGCGGTGAAAATGGTGCCGCCGCCGGCCAGGGAAACGTTGCCCTCCTTGAACAAGAACACCGACCCCAGGTTGCGATTGAGAAACTCCGCAAGCGGCTCGAGTTTGGGTGCCAGCACGAAGATTCCCCACAACCCGAAAATGATCGACGGCACCGCGGCCAGCAGATCGACCATCGCAGCGAACGGACGCGCCAGCCGTTTCGGCGCGTATTGGGTGAGAAAAATCGCGATCCCGACCGCGACCGGCACGGCCACCAGCAGCGCGGTTATCGAGCTCAGCACCGTGACCATGAACAAGTCGGCGATGCCGAACTCGAGGTGGTCTGCCCTGGTGGTATTGAACTCGGAACTGGTGAAGAAATTCGCGTGGTTCGCGAGCAGTGACGGGACGGCACGAACCAACAGGAATATCGCGATCAGCGCGATCGCAATCACGATCGTCGAACCGGAGGCGGCGGCGACCAACTTGAATAGTTGGTCGCCCGGCCGCACCTTGTGCGGATTAGTCGCCTTCCGCGCCGGCTTTTTCTCGGTCGACGCGCCGGCGAGCGTTCCGCGCGTCATGACACTCCAGATCACGCGATGGCGTTCACCGCAGTCGACAACTTCGACTTGAACGAGTCCGGAATGGGGATGTATCCGTTATCCGCCAAACCGTTCTGTCCGGCGCCGATGGTGCTCTGCAGGAACGCCTTGACGGCCGTACCGACCTGAGCGTCGGGGTACTTCGAGCAGACGATCTCGTAGGTCGCCAGCACGATCGGGTAGGAGCCGGGCTGCGTCGGCTTGTAGAACGACGCCGTGTCGAGCACCAGATCGTTGCCCTCCCCCTTGACGATGGCACCGGAGATCGTCTTGCCGACGGAGTCGGCGCTGATCGCGACGGCATCGGGACCGGCCGAGGTGATGACCTTGGCCATGTTCAGATTCTGGGCCTTGGCGAACGACCATTCGTTGTAGGTGATCGATCCCTCGGTGGCCTTGATGGCGGCCGACGTGCCGTCGTTACCCTTGGCGCCCTCACCGACACCGCCGTTGAACGACTTTCCGGCGCCCTTGCCCCACGCGCCGTTGGACGCGGCATCAAGGTAGTGCTGGAAGTTGTCCGTGGTCCCGGATTGGTCGTTACGGAATACCACGTGAATGGGCTCGGAGGGCAGGGTGACACCCGAGTTGATGGCCGCGATTGCGGGATCGTTCCAGGTGGTGATTGCTCCGTTGAAGATCTTCGCCGCAGTGGGTCCATCGAGACTCAGCGAACTCAAGCCCTTGACGTTGTAGGTGATCGCTATCGGGCCGAACACCACCGGCAGGTTCCACGCCGGCGAGCCGCAGCGCTGCTGGGCCGCGGTGTACTCGTTCGGGGCCAATGGCGAGTCCGACCCGCCGAAATCGGTTTGGTTGCCGTTGAATTCGCTAATTCCGGCGCCCGAGCCGTTGGCCGTGTAGTTCAGGGTCTGACCCGAGCAGGCCTGCTCGAACGCTTTGACGAAGCGGGTCATCGCGTTGGCCTGGGCCGTCGACCCGCTGGCCTTCAGCGTCTGCTTCCCGCCGCAACTCACCGTCCCGGATGATGCGCCCGACGTCGCCCCACCTGTGGCGCTGCCCGCACTTGCCCCACTTGTGGCGCTTCCCGTACCTCCACCGGTCGCCGTGTTTTTGTCACTGCCGCATCCGGACACCACCAGCGTGGCGCTCGCCAGGACACTCAGCGCGGCGCCAAATCTGTTGAGCTTCAATTCGGTTCCTAACAGTAAGGACATCGCCGCTGCCAGAGGCCGCGGCCCGCCAACCAGCCGTTTTCCTCGCGCCATGAAGCTAACAGCAACAAGGTTAACGTTCGGCGAATTCTGTCCGGCGATCATGGCTAGCCAACCATGCACCGCATCGCGACGCCCGTATGACAAACTAGAACCTGTTTCAGAAATGCCGCGATCTACCGTTTCGCCGACAACCCTAATGGGGAGGCCGCAATGATCCTTGACAGGTTCCGACTCGACGACAAGGTCGCCGTCATCACTGGTGGCGGCCGCGGCCTTGGTTCCGCCATCGCGCTGGCCTTCGCCGAGGCGGGTGCCGATGTCCTGATCGCGTCGCGCACGCAATCCCAACTAGATGCCGTTGCCGCGCAGGTCCACGCCACCGGCCGCCGGGCGCACACCGTTGCCGCCGACCTCGCCCATCCCGAAGTAACCGCGGAGCTGGCCGGTCTGGCCGTCGAGGCCTTCGGGAAACTAGACATCGTCGTCAACAACGTCGGTGGGACCATGCCCAACACGCTGCTGACCACCTCCACCAAGGACCTCAAGGACGCCTTCACCTTCAATGTCGCCACCGCCCACGCGCTGACCACAGCGGCGGTGCCGTTGATGCTGGAGCACTCCGGTGGCGGCAGCATTATCAACATCACCTCCACCATGGGCAGGCTGGCCGGACGCGGTTTCGCCGCCTACGGCACCGCCAAAGCCGCGCTGTCCCACTACACCCGGCTCGCCGCGCTGGACCTGTGCCCACGCATCCGTGTCAACGCCATCGCACCGGGGTCGATCCTGACCTCCGCCCTGGAGGTGGTGGCCTCCAACGACGAGCTGCGCGCACCGATGGAGAAGGTGACTCCCATGCGCCGCCTTGGTGATCCCATCGACATCGCCGCTGCGGCAGTCTATTTGGCGTCCCCCGCCGGCAGCTTTCTGACCGGTAAAACACTGGAGGTCGACGGTGGCCTCACCTACCCCAATCTCGACATCCCCGTCCCGGACCTGTGAACCGATGACCCGCCCATAACCCCTACCGCTAAGGAGCCCGCCATGGCCATACGCGTCGTTCAACTGGGCACCGGCAATGTCGGCGTCCACGCTCTCAAAGCGCTTATCACCAACCCGGAGTTCGAGCTCACCGGGGTGTGGGTGTCGTCCGACGCCAAGGCCGGCAAGGACGCAGCGGAGCTTGCGGGCCTTACGGATTCGACCGGTGTGCTGGCCAGCACCGACCTGGACGCCGTGCTCGCCACCGGGCCACAATGCGCCGTCTACAACGCGATGGCCGACAACCGCCTGCCCGAGGCGCTAGAGGACTACCGGCGTGTCCTGTCCGCCGGAGTCAACATCGTCGGAAGTGGCCCCGTTTTCCTCCAATACCCCTGGCAGGTGATCCCCGAAGAGCTCATCGCACCGCTGGAAGATGCTGCGCGCGAAGGCAATTCGAGCCTGTACGTCAACGGTATCGATCCGGGCTTCGCCAACGACCTGCTGCCGCTGGCACTGGCCGGCACCTGTCAAAACATCCAACAGATCCGGTGCATGGAGATCGTCGACTACGCCACCTACGACAGCGCGGTAGTCATGTTCGACGTGATGGGATTCGGTAAGCCGCTCGACGAGATCCCCATGCTGCTGCAGACCGGCGTGCTGAGCTTGGCGTGGGGATCGGTGGTGCGGCAATTGGCTGCTGGACTGGGCGTTTCACTCGACGAGGTCGCCGAGGTATACGTCCGCGAGCCGGCGCCCGAGGACTTCGACATCGCGTCGGGGCACATTCCGAAGGGCACCGCCGCGGCGCTCCGGTTCGAGGTGTTCGGAATGGTCAACGGCGACCCCGTGGTCGTCCTGGAACATGTCACCCGGTTACGCGAGGACCTGTGCCCCGATTGGCCGCAGCCGGCCCAGCCCGGCGGTTCCTACCGCATCGAAATCACCGGCGAGCCGTCGTACGCCATGGACATCTGCCTGAGCAGCCGCCTGGGCGATCACAATCACGCCGGCCTCGTCGCCACCGCGATGCGGATTGTCAACGCCATCCCTGCGGTGGTGGCAGCCCAGCCGGGTATCGTGACGACCCTCGACCTGCCGCTGGTCACGGGTCGGGGGCTCTACGTCCCCGGATGATCTTTGGCGCGGCATGAAGGGGGAGGGAGCATCGGCACGACGTAGAGCATGCCTTCGCCGCCAGCCCGTGGTTCGCTGCGGGAGATTTTTCGACTAACCTAACTTTCTTATTCGGGAACATGGATCGAGGGTCGATTAGGTTGGCGCAAGACACCCAGGCCTCCCTCAAGACGGGTTGGTATCTGCTCGGGCCGGCGTTCGTCGCCGCGATCGCCTACGTCGACCCCGGAAACGTCGCGGCCAACGTCAGCGCCGGGAGCCAGTTCGGCTACCTACTGCTGTGGGTCATTGTCGCCGCCAACGTGGCGGCGGGGCTCGTACAGTACCTGTCCGCGAAACTCGGGTTGGTGACCGGGCGATCGCTGCCCGCGGCGATCGGCAAGGGGATAAGCCGTCCGCTGCGACTGACCTTCTGGGCGCAGGCCGAAATCGTGGCGATGGCAACCGACGTGGCCGAGGTGATCGGCGGGGCGATCGCCTTGCGGATCCTGTTCGACCTGCCGCTGCCGATCGGCGGGATCATCACCGGGGTGATCTCATTGCTGCTGCTGATGATCAAAGACCGCCGGGGGCAGATTCTTTTCGAGCGCGTCATCACCGGTCTGCTGCTCGTCATCGCCGTCGGATTCGCGGCCAGTTTCTTCGTCGCCACGCCACCGCCCGACGCCGTGATTGGCGGATTGCTGCCGCGATTCCAGGGGACGGAAAGTTTGTTACTGGCCGCCGCCATACTTGGCGCCACCGTCATGCCGCACGCGGTGTATATGCACTCGGGTCTCGTCCTGGATCGGCACGGACATCCCGTACCGGGGCCGGGCCGGCGCCGGCTCCTGCTGGTCACCCGCCTGGACGTCGTGCTGGCGATGGCCGTCGCCGGAACGGTGAACGCGGCGATGCTGCTGGTCGCCGCGATCAACCTGCAGGGCCACGAGGAAACCGCGTCCATCGACGGCGCCTACGCCGCAATCCACGCCACGCTGGGGCCGGCCATCGCGGTGCTATTCGCGATCGGATTGCTCGCCTCGGGCTTGGCGTCGTCGTCAGTGGGCGCCTACGCCGGCGCCATGATCATGCAGGGACTTCTCCATCGGTCGGTTCCCATGTTGGTGCGCCGGCTGGTCACGCTGTGCCCCGCGGTGGCGATCCTGGCGCTGGGGTTCGATCCGACGCGCGCACTGGTGTTATCGCAGGTCGTACTGTCTTTCGGTATCCCGTTCGCGGTGCTTCCGCTGGTCAGACTGACCAGCAACCGCGGTCTGATGGGTGGCGACGCCAACCATCTCGTCACGACGGTCATCGGCTGGGCGGTCGGCGTAATGATCAGTCTGCTCAACGTGGTGCTGATCTGCCTAACGGTGACAGCCTAAGCCTGCGGCACGAGCGAAAGCCATTGCGCCGCATAGCGTTTATGCCAATCTGACGCGACGCAAGAAATTCGCAAGAACTCCGCGAGGAACTGGCAAGCGGCGTGCGCCAGCCTACTGTCCTATGGGCGCCGAAAGTCGAGATGTCGAGCCAACATGGCGCGATTTCCCCCAACAAGTCGACGCTCAAGCAGCGAAGCTCCGTCACCCCGAAAAAAACTTTTCAAAAAAATGTCCGACCCGCGCTCAGTGCGTCCTCCTACCTATGACGGCGACCCACCCGGGCCGCGACGCACACCAAAGGAGCACCTCATGACCACCATGCGCGACCTTGACCCAACGGCCGCAGCGGTGCGCGCCGACGAGTTTGACCAAACCGCCGCAGCAGTGCGCGCCGACGAATTCGACCGCACCACCTTTGCACCCCGCGGGGACGACGCCACTTCGGCGTGGGCCTGGGCGTCGAGCCCGCTCGGCGAGCCGTCGGATCACGCCGGCGATCTGTCGGATCAGGCCGGAGACCTTCCGTACGGTTACGACCTTCCGACCGAGCTCATTACGCCGGCGGCCACACGGAAGCCCATCGACAAGCTGATCGTGGGCGCGGGCCTGATCGGCCTCATCGGGGCGGGCACCGCCCTGGGCATCGCACTCTTGAGCGGCTCGCCCCAATCGCAGCGCTCGACCGCGGTGCGCGCCTCCAGCGACGCACCGGCCACGGTAGCCGCCGCTGCCCCTTCCCCGGTGGTCAGCCCGACCGACAACGGCCCGGCCCCCGCCCCGGTGGTGAACCTGCCCGACAACAGCCCGGCCCCCGCCCCGGTGGTCGCCCTGCCCGACAACGCGCCGGCCCCCGCCCCGGTGGTCGCTCCCGCGCCCGTCATCCCGCCGCCTCCGCCAGATCCGGGCACCCCGCCCGCTGCCTGGCCTTCGGGTCCGGTCGTCGGGGTGTACGTCCCGCCGCCGCGGCCCGTCTGGATGCCGCTTCCACCACCGCAGCTACCGCCGCCGCCTTCGCTGCCGCCGCTGCCTTCGCCCCCGAAGCTGCCGCCGCCACCGAAGCTGCCGGCGCCGCCGAAGCTGCCGTCGCCACCCGCACCGCCGGGGCTGTGCTTGCCTCCGCATCATCTGGCGCAGGGTGGCTGCAAGTGACTTCGTGGTGTACGGGCGAGGCTGGGTCGACATACCGGTCGCGCCCCTTCCCGCGCCGCAGAGCTGGAATTTTCTCGTGCCATTTCAAGCGCGTTGGCGCACACTTATTCGCAGCGTCGGTTCTCGAGTGACGGACACCGGCGCGTTATCCGCTGAGGAAGCGACGTGACGACAGCACTATCCAACTTTGACATCGTCAGCGACGCGGAGTTGGCCCGCGCGGCAGCGGCGGGTGATCGACGCGCCTTTGCCACGATCTACGACCGTTACGCCGACCGGCTGCACGACTTCTGCGTGGGCATGCTGCGGGATCGTGACGCCGCCGCCGACTGCGTGCAAGACGTGTTCTGCACCGCAGCTACTCAACTGCCCAAGCTGCGAGAGCCCGACAGGCTGCGCCCGTGGCTGTATGCCATCGCCCGCAACGAAGCGCTGCGCTGCATCCGGGACCGCCGCCGCGAACAGGTCTCCGACGAACTGCCCGAGGAAGCGTCGCACGACGCGGGCCCGGACACCCTGGCCGCGCGCAACGAGCTGGCCGATCTGATCGCCGAGGCCGCCGGCGGGCTCGTCGACCGGGACCGCACGGTGCTCGAGCTGGCCTACCGCCACGGCTTGGACGGACCGGAGCTGGCCAACGCGCTGGAGGTCAGCCCCGGCACAGCCAACAAGATGGTGTCGCGCCTGCGCAACACCATCGAATCTTCCTTGGGCGCGCTGCTTGTGGCCCGTCGCGCGCAACACACCGCCGACAAATGCGCCGAGCTGGGCGCGATCTTGGCGGACTGGGACGGACGCTTCAGCGTGCTCATGCGCAAACGCATCAGCCGCCACATCGAGTCCTGTTCCACCTGCGAGGAAGAGCGGCGCCGCCTGGTCAACCCGGTTGCGCTGTTGGGTGCGGCGCCGGTGTTCATCCCCGCTCCCGCCTGGCTCCGGGACCACACACTGGGTCAAATCCAGCTGACCTCCGCCGATAGCAACCTCGACACGAGCGGCAGCGAAGACAGCCACGGCCAGTCCAGCGACACCGACCACCCGCCGACCCTGGCTTCGTCATCAACCGCCGCAGGCCCGGGCGACGCGGGGCACCTCGACGGCGCCCAACCACGACCCGGTCGCCGGGTGATCCCGTGGGTCGCGCTGTTCGCCGCCGCCTTCTTCCTCTCGATGGGGCTGATGTACACCTTGCTGTACCACCACCAGACGGCCATCACGCCAACAGAGTTAAGAAGGACCGTTCCCGCGCCTCTGAAACAGGGGCCACCGCCGTTTGCGAACCTAATCCCTGCGCCTCCGCCCGCGAATCCCGTCGTCCCCGCGCCTCCCGTCAATTCGCCTGCGCCCCTTCAGCCGCCGGCAGCTCCCGCGCCGGTTGCGCCTCCGGTCGCGCCACCGCCGTTCGTCCCGCCGCCGGTGGCGCCGCCACCGCCGGTTCTGCCGCCCCCGCCGGTGGTCCTGCCGCCGCCGATCGTCGTGGTGCCGCCGCCGATCCGGGTTACGCCACCGGTCTTTCCAACACCCCCATGGGTCCACCCGACACCACCATCGGCCCCGCCCACATCACCCCCACGGAGGGGTCCGGTTCCCCCGCCTTCGGGTCCAACTCATCAGCCCCCGCCGCCCGCCCAACCCCCGCCACCCGCCCACCCCAGCCCACCGCCACCGCCGCCACCGCCGCCGCCAAAGCCCCCCGTCATCCAATGACCTGGTGCGTAGCGCGCAGGTCACGCAGTACGGCAGGATGGGAAGCGTCGTCGTCCGCGAAAGGCTCGCTGGGAGTTGGCTTGCTTCGGTATCTTCCGCACCACAGCGCTATGACGGTGACTGACTAGTGCCGGCCCGCCGGCACCTCTATTTCGCATACGGGTCGAATCTGTGCGTAAGGCAGATGGCGCTGCGCTGTCCCGACGCCGCTGACCCGCGGCCGGCGGTGCTGGCCGACCACGACTGGCTGATCAACCAGCGCGGCGTCGCCACCGTCGAGCCATTGGTCGGTAACCAGGTGCACGGCGTGCTCTGGCAGATCTCCAGCGACGACCTGGCAACCTTGGACAGCGCCGAAGGGGTGCCGGTGCGCTACCGACGCGACCGACTGACGGTCCAGACCCACGACGGGCCGGCGCCGGCCTGGGTGTACATCGACCACCGGGTCACTCAGGGTCCACCCCGACCGGGCTATCTGCCGAAGATCATCGACGGCGCCGTATACCACCGGTTACCGCAACGATGGATCGACTTCTTGCGCCGCTGGGACCCGGCACGCTGGCCTCGCCCGGTCTTCACGACCACCCCAGGGCCACAATCACTTTCACAACTGTTGAACGAACCCGGCGTGATCGAGGAAAGCCGGCTGCGATCGCGTTTCGGTTTCCTTGCCATCCACGGCGGCGGTCTCGAAGAGATGACCGACGTCATCGCCGAACGCGCTGCCGAGAACGCCGACGCCTCGGCGTATCTGCTGCGCCATCCCGACCGCTACCCGCACCATCTGCCGTCGGCCCTTTACGACCCCGACGAGTCGCCAAGGCTGGCAGAGTTTCTCGATCATGTCGACGTCGCCGTCTCGTTGCATGGCTACGGCCGCATCGGGCGCGCCACGCAGCTGCTGGCCGGGGGCTGCAACCGCGAACTGGCCGCCCATCTGGCCCGGCACATCCAGCTGACCGGTTATCAGGTCGTCACCAACATCGACGACATCCCACCCGAACTGCGGGGGCTACACCCGAACAACCCGGTCAACCGGGTACGCAACGGGGGGACACAGCTTGAACTTTCCGTCCGCGTCCGGGGTCTCAGTCCGCGCAGCCCCCTGCCGGGCGCCGACGGCTTGTCGCCGGTCACCACAAGCCTGGTGCAGGGCTTGGCGGCCGCGGCGCGCTCCTGGTAAATGTCTTATCCGTTGAACGGAGGTTGTTGGTGGACAAGGAATTTCGCTTCGGGCTAAGCGTGCGCTTCTTCAAGTCTCGCGCGGCGCTGGTCGACAAGGTGAAGCGAGCGGAAGATGTTGGATACGACATCCTTTGCGTGCCCGACCATCTCGGCGCGGCGGCACCGTCTCCGACGCTGACCGCGGTCGCGATGGTCACGACTAAAATCCGCCTGAGCATGTATGTGCTCAACGCGGGGTTCTACAAGCCAGCCCTGCTCAGCAGGGATCTCCAGGCCCTCGACCTGCTCAGCGACGGCCGCCTCGAGATCGGGCTCGGCACCGGTTATGTCCGCGAGGAATTCAAGGCCGCCGAGCTGCCGTACCCCAGCGCCGGCGCCCGGGTCGACTACCTCGAACACATGACGACCTACCTGAAGGAGCATCACCCGACGACGCCGATCCTTATCGCCGGCAACGGCGATCGGGTGCTGACGTTGGCCGCCTGCCATGCCGACATCATCGGGCTGACGGGCGCCAGGGTCCGGGACGTCGAAGACCCGCTGGCCGAACGCATCCAGTTCGTCCGCAAGGCCGCGGGCGGTCGGTTCGGCCCGCTGGAGCTGAACATGGTGATCACGGCGATGCCGCCCGAAGGCGAGACCGCGCCCGACTTGAGAATGACCCGCCAGTACGCGCCGGACCTGTCCGACGAGCAGTTGCTGTCCATGCCGTCGGTGCTCAGCGGGTCACCGCGCGAGATGGCCGAGACGCTGTCCGGACTCCGCGAGAAGTACGGACTAACCGGCTTCACCGTGCAGGACAACAACCTCGACGCCTTCGCGAAGGTCATCGCAGAACTGCAGTGACCCGGTCACTGCCAGCCATCCCGGTAAGCTCAGGCCGTCCGCCCTCGTAGCTCAGGGGATAGAGCACGGCTCTCCTAAAGCCGGTGTCGCAGGTTCGAATCCTGCCGGGGGCACGTCAGGGCACGTCAGAGGCCATTTTTCTCCGCGGCTCGCGCAAATCCATCGTTTATTCATCGCTTATGGTCCTGTCCAACAGGTCGGCAACCGCAGTGTGCGACCTGCCCCTGGCCATATCGGTGTCCATCGTCTCGGATATCCGAGCGTGGCCCAGGTGGTCGGCTCCGATCCGCGCCGACAGTCCCTCGTCGTCGATCAACGTCGCCACGGTCTTACGGAAGCTGTGCGAGGTCACGTCGGGCACCCCGAGGTCCGCGCGAACCTCGCGCCAGCGGGCACGGAAGTTGTCGGGGTCGCGCCACGTGCCCGCGGTCGATGGGAACACCATCGTCTGCTGACCGAGGTAGGGAAGGCTGCGGCGAGCGGATAGCACGGTTGCCGCGAAGTTGGGCAGAGGCAGGGTGCGCCGTCCTGCGGCTGTCTTGGTCTCATCGACCCGAACCAGACCCTTGCCGGCGGCCCTGATCACCTTGCCGGTGATCGTCAGGGTGGCCGCCGATTCGTCGAAGTTTGTCCACTCGAGGCCGAGCAACTCGGAGATCCGGAGCCCGGTGGCGATGGATAACGTGATCGGGTCAATGAGATCGTTCCGCTGGCACACCTCCGACGCCCGCAGCTGGACGAACAGGCCACGCAACTCGTCAGCCGTCAGCGCGGTGGCGCCTTTCGGCCCCCACTTCGACCTGATCGGCGAAACATCGCGAACCGGGTTAGCTCCGATGACATTCGCCATCACCGCGAGATGCAGAGCGCCCTTCAACAGCGTCTTGGATTGCACAGCCATCACGTCGCCGTGCGCCCGACGCATGGAGCGGATCGCCGCGTCAATCCTGGCCGGTGTCGACTCCCCCACCCGCACCCCGCCAATGACCTTGGCCAATAACTTCGCGCAGTAACGGTAGGTGTCGATCGTGCGGATAGCGCGGCCATCCTCGGCAAGCCGGTCGATGTGCTGATCGACCAGGGCCACGATCTTGGTGTCGAGGCGCTGCCCGATCCGCAGCGGCGGCCTACCCGCCATCGTCGCGCATCTCGATGCCGTCAACGGTGAAGGGGGCTGTGGTTGTCTCATCCACAAACTTCAGTGACGGCAGATGCCGGGCGAACACCTTCCGGTACACCTCGTCGAGTAACCGAAAGTGGTCGTCGCCTGCTGGCTCAGCGTGACCGAACTCGGTGACGGCGAGCGAGTTGTACTCGGTTTGGACCTCGGCGCTGTCGATGCCAATCGTGGTGAGCCAATTACACTCGCTTTGAACCTCGGCGTTGCCGATGCCGATCGAAGGTTCACTATCGCCGTAGGGGTAGAACGCCCAGGCACGTTCTTCGTACAGTGCATGACCGACGAGTTGGACGAACCGTCTTGGGCTGCCGTGGACGGTGAACTCTGACCGGCCACTCTGTATCTCGTCGGCGAGGGTTAGCGCGATCAGTCTGTCCCGGAGGTTGTTCTCGCGTGCAGCAGCAGTCCGAGTAGCGGATTGCGCCTCCCGGTACTTGAGCCGGTGGCTCTGTATCTGGTTCAAGAGTCCGCCCCCAGCGGGGTTCAACTGGGCAACGTCGGCACCTAGTGCATCTGCAACGGCGAATGCCTCGGTCGCCTTCAATGCGCGCTTGCCGCCTTCGACGCGCGACAGTGTGGCCTGGGTCCACCCCACACCTCGAGCTTCGAGCAGCTCGAGGAAATCCTCTTGCCGCAGCCCCTTCTGTCTGCGCAACTCGGCGACGCGCTGGCCGACCGCTGAATCCGGGTCCATGCCCAACAGTGTTCCACACAACTTGCGGATTATGAATATGCTTCTTTCGTTCTCGCGATCTCCTGCTAAGATGCGATTAGCGCAACTCGAATATGCGCTAATCGTAAGGAGGAGGAATATGCCAACCAGTGAGGACTTCTGGCTGACTCGGCCGGAATTAGGGGAGCGCCTCAAGGTTCCTGTCAAGACGTTGGCCCAGTGGGCCAGCAAAGGCAAAGGCCCGCGTTATGCCTCGATTGGCAGATACGCGCGCTATCGCCTCAGTGACGTAATCGCATGGGAAGACCAGCAATTCACCGGCGGTGCCGCATGAGCAACGCATTAGCCCAAGTGGTTGTCGACTTCGAGGGGCCGCCCGGGAATGACGAAGGCCGAGCCCCGCTAATAGGCCCGGCCAACGTCGAAGCGGTTATCACACCACCAACCAACATCGCTGATTCTAGTCCACATCGACATGATCAGGTCTGCCGCCGATGTGGCCGCCCCCTGTACGCCGTGCTTAGCGTGTCGCGCGGAACTGGGCCAGTATGCCACCGGCTGTTGGTTACCTTATGAGCGCCGAATTGCTGGCCGCCGAAGCCCTGGCGTTAAGTCTGCTGTCAGCATCCGTCGTCGACGCTAACGACATCGGTGCCTTCGCCATCGAGTACGGCGTGAACAACTGGGGGATCTTCCCCCTCAACGGGAAGGTACCCGCGATCGCCGGCGGTCGCGGTGTGCTCGATGCGACCACCAACACCGCGAAGATCGCCGGGTGGTGGGGTGGACGCTACGCCGGTTGCAACATCGGCGGCCGGGTGCCCGAATCGATGTTCGTCCTCGACATCGACCCCCGTAACAGCGGCCTGGAATCGCTTGCCGCACTGGAAGACAAGCACGGAACGCTGCCGGAGACCCTGACGACTGTTTCGGGCCGCGGCGACGGCGGTCGGCACCTGTTCTACCGCCGGCCACCCGGCAAGCTCAGCAGCAAGCGCTTGGGCCCCGGAATCGACATCAAAACGTCCACTGGTTACACGGTGTTGGCGCCGTCGCGCCACCCCGACAGCGGTAAGCCCTACACCCGTATCGACGCCCCCGTCGCTGCGCCACCGGCGTGGCTGATCGAACTGCTACTGCCTGAACGTCACGTGACAGTCCATCCGACGCAGCGCCGATCCTTCTGGACCGCGAGGCCGGGAACCTCGATCGCTGACAGGTTCAGCGCATCGACATCATGGTCGGAGATCTTGTCGCCCCACGGGTGGCGCTGCATCGATGCCGACCCTGACGCCGACGGCGCCCGCTGGTTGCATCCCACGCACACCTCGGCGTGTTCGGCGACGGTGCGGACCAACTGCCTGTTCGTGTGGTCGACCTCGACCGTGTTCGAACCGTCTGAGCCGGGAAACCCCAAGGGCTACACGCGGTTCCGGGCACACGCGCTGCTCAACCACCGCGGCGACATGAAAGCCGCCGCACGAGCTATCACCAGCAAGGAAATGTCCTGATGATCAACCCCAACGACGTTCCGCCGATGCCCGACGACGATGGCGGCTGGGCCGACGAAGATCCGATTCCGCTGAACGACTCACATGGAGCGAGTGGCTGAATTGGGTTGTGGCCGAACGCACAAAACGCGCCCGGTCCCAGCACGCCGCCGAGCTGGAAGACGAGGCCCACACCAAGATCCGCAATGCCGGCGAGCATGCACGCATCACCGCTGCGGCCGGCCAATAAATGAAGCTCACCGCCGGGAGTTCCCTGCCCCCGCGGTGACCGCCGCCCTGGGCGCGCCGGGTGATTCCTGCACCTGTCGCAGCGCCCAGGGCGGCAATCAACAACGAGAGGACACCGATGCCTCGACGTAACTGGGGCAGCCAACGTAGCGCGAAGCTGCGCCGGCAAGCGCAACGCGCCATCCCGCGCCGCTGCGCATGGTGCGGCAGCGCCGACCGGCTCGAGCTCGACCACACCGTTAACCTGGCGGCCGGCGGGACGGACACCCTCGACAACGTGCAATGGCTGTGCACCGACTGCCACCGCGTCAAGACGCAGCAGGAGCGCACGGCAGGCATCCGAGAGTTCCACACGAAGCGATACCGCGATGTCGAGGCGCATCCCGGCATGCTTTAGGACAGCCTCCCCCCGGCCATGCCCCCACCACCATCCCCCCAAAAGGCCCGCCGCCGAGCGAGACGCCTTAGCAGCTCACCAACTGCGAGCGGCGCTCTCGCTTTTGGCCGAACGCCTGTGCGACCGCGCCGACTTGCAACTCTAGAGGGCCTGGCGGTAGGTCTGCTTGTAGCGTGCGATCTGATCCGCGTGCTCGCGCTCGTAGCGATCCCCAAGCATCCGCTTCAGCGTTCCCGGTTCGTATCCATGCGTCACGAGACGCCGGTCCCCGGTCTGGTCGATGTAGGCCAGCGAGTACCACAGCCCCAGGAGTACGCCGCAGGCAACCCCGCCAAAGACAACCAAGCCAAACCCCAGTCCCGACAACACCGCTGCCACCACCGTCGCGGCCGGTGCAACCTGCACCACGGCACGCACTGTCTGGCGCAACCATCGGGTGTGGCAGGTAACGTCGTGCAGCACCCATCCTCGGTAGCGCGGGCCGAGCCTGCCGCCGAACGTGTACCAGATCCATCGCAGGGGGCCGGGGCGAGTCATGTTCATGGCCTTGAGCATCGCCACCCGGCCCGTCACTCGGTAGCGGTCTTGACCTTGTGGGGTCACAAAGTCGAGTTG
>Ga0310910_10000318_pt1 | contig 24208 bp, 26 predicted proteins | sample GREbulkMGHF172_FD_203448 | JGI IMG/M metagenome (GOLD analysis project Ga0310910, IMG submission 203448) | Lab enrichment of tropical soil microbial communities from Luquillo Experimental Forest, Puerto Rico - GRE.bulkMG.HF172 | ecosystem: Environmental > Terrestrial > Soil > Tropical forest >... | reverse complement strand
ATCCGCCAGAATTGCAATTCCGGCATGACATGATGAGGGCCAAGCTTGTCGGCTTCACCGAACGCCCCGGCAGCGTGCTGACGCGTTATCCGGCGACGGATACAAGTTTGCCGGCGCGTTATGCCCGTGCCATCTCCTCATACCGCTTCGGCGAACCGCGCAGCGCGACCGCTCAGATTGACAGTTTGCTTCAAACGATGCCGAACAATCCGTACTTTTACGAGTTGAAGGGCCAGGCATTGCTCGAGGGTGGTCATCCAGCGGATGCGATCGCCCCGTTGCGCCGCGCGGTGCAGCTTGCCCCGAATCCAGCGCTCATTCAGATCCTGCTCGCGCAAGCGCTGGTCGCAACAAACGACACAAAATCTGCAGATGAAGCAATTTCACTTCTGCACGCGGCCATTCTCAAGGAACCTGAAGCTGCCGACGCTTACACCACCTTGGCAATGGCCTATGGCCGCAAGAACGATCTCGCCGATGCGGATCTCGCTTCCGCTCAAGCCGCGTTCGCGCGCGGAGACAACAAAACCGCTCGCGAACTCGCCGAGCGCGCCAAGCAGCGTTTCCCAATCGGATCTCCCGGCTGGGTCCGTGCGGACGACATCGTTGCGTTCAACAAGAATCAAAAGCAGAATCCGCTTAAGTAAGGCCAGTAAAGGAAAAAGGAACAACCGAAATGGCTTGGAGCCTCCGCGCCTGTATTACGATTTTAGCGAGCATGCTGGTGGCGCCGCTTGCGCTAGCCCAAGACCGCGCGGCGCAATCCAATCCGGCGCCCGCTGCCACCACGGAGATGCCCCGCGAATTCTCGCCCGCGCAGGCGCACGAAATCGAGACCATCGTCAAAAACTATCTTGTTCAACATCCCGAAGTTCTGCAGGACGCCATGGAGTCCTTGGACCGGCGCCAGAAGGAAGCCGATGCGGAAAAGGCCCGCGGTACTATCAAGGACAATAATGCGACCATATTCAATTCGACCCACCAGGTGGTACTCGGCAACCCGCAGGGTAAGGTCACGATGGTGGAATTCTTCGACTACAACTGCGCGTTCTGTAAGCGGGCGCTGCCGGATATGCTTGAATTGTTGAAGACTGATCCGGATCTCAAATTCGTGCTCAAAGAGTTTCCCGTTTTAGGCCCCGGCTCGCTCGAAGCAGCGCACGTCGCTGTCGCGGCGCGCATGCAGGATCCGTCGGGAAAGAAATACTTCGAATTCCATCAGAAGCTGCTTGGTGGTCGCGGCCCTGCCGACAAGGCACGTGCTCTTGCCGTGGCCAAGGATGTCGGTTTCGACATGGCGCGGCTGGAAAAAGACATGAATACCGACGAGGTGAAGGTTACGATCGAGGAGAACATGAAACTGGCCGACGCACTTGGGGTCAACGGCACGCCAAGCTATGTCGTCGGCGACGAGGTCGTGGTCGGTGCCGTCGGCGTGGACGAACTGCGGGCGAAAATCAAAAACGAACGGAATTAGCCCTGCCGGCTGCGGCGATCGCCGTTTTTAAGGATTCACCGCGTTTGGCCTGATCCCGCTTTCCCTTTCCAAGAGCCTTCCTTATAACGAGGCCGCGCGGGACAGTCCCGCGGCAACAGCTGGCGCGGGCATGGCCAAAACTATTTACGTCCTTAACGGACCAAATCTCAATTTGCTCGGCACGCGTGAGCCACACATCTATGGCCGCGCGACGCTCGCCGACGTCGAGAAGCTTTGCCGGCACACGGCCGAGCGCAACGGCCTTGCGCTTGTTTTCCATCAATCCAATCACGAAGGTCAGATCATTGACTGGATCAACCAGGCGCGGGCTGACAAAGCGGCCGGGTTGATCATAAACCCAGCCGGTCACACCAGCACGTCAATCGCAATACTTGATGCGCTGCTCACGATGGAAGCACCTGTCATCGAGGTGCATATCAGCAATATTCATGCCCGCGAGGAGTTTCGCCGCCATTCCTACATTTCTCGCGCCGCACGAGCGGTGATCTGCGGCTTCGGTATCGACGGCTACGCGCTTGCGATAACCGGCCTCGCTAATTTGATCGGCGCCAAGGAGTAATCGTGGCGCGTAAGTCCGATAGCCCTGGAATGCCCGCAATCGATCACGAAGCCATTCGCGAGCTGGCGAAGCTATTGGATGAAACCGGTCTGACAGAGATCGCGGTGGAACGCGGCGGCGTTTCGATTCGCGTCGCACGCCATTCGAGCGGCACCGGCGGGCGTGCCCGCGGCGCCGAATCTCCGGTGCCGGCGCCGACCACGGTCGCCGCTTCACCGCTGGCGGCCGATCCGTCGCAGCACCCCGGCGTGGTCGCCTCGCCGATGGTTGGAACCGCGTATCTTGCTCCCGAACCCGGCGCACGCCCATTTGTAGAAGTTGGCGCATTGGTAAAAACAGGGGAGCCGCTCATGATCATCGAGGCGATGAAGACGATGAACCAGATTCCAGCGCCCCGGCTTGGAACAGTGATCCAGATTCTCGTGGAGGATGGCCAGCCCGTGGAATACGGCCAGCCTCTCATGATCATCGAATGAAGCAAAAGCCGAGCCGGCGCAGAAAATAAGCTGCGAGGATGTTCGACAAAATCCTCATTGCCAATCGCGGGGAAATCGCGCTGCGGGTGCTACGGGCCTGCAAAGAGCTGGGCATTGCCACGGTGGCCGTACACTCCACGGCTGATGAAGACGCGATGCATGTGCGCTTGGCGGACGAAAGCGTCTGCATCGGTCCCCCGGCGGCGAAAGACAGCTATCTCAACATCCCTGCTCTACTTGCGGCCTGCGAGATCAGCGGCGCCGATGCGGTGCATCCCGGCTATGGTTTTCTTTCCGAGAATGCGCGTTTTGCCGAAATACTTGGCGAACACAACGTCCAGTTCATAGGTCCGCGCCCCGAACATATTCGTCTCATGGGCGACAAGATCGCCGCCAAGCGCGCCGCCAAGGAGCTTGGTATTCCCGTCGTTCCGGGTTCCGACGGCGACATCGGTTCGGAGGCGCAAGCCCAGCGTCTGGCACACGAAATCGGCTATCCGCTGATGCTCAAAGCCGCGGCAGGCGGCGGCGGCCGCGGTATGCGTGTCGTGACCAGAGAATCCGAATTGGCCTCAGCTTTCGCTTCGGCGCGCGCCGAGGCCAAAGCAGCGTTCGGTGACGACACGCTCTATCTCGAGAAATATCTCTCTCGGCCGCGCCATATCGAGATCCAGGTGCTCGGCGACGGCAAGGGTGCCGCAATCCATCTCGGCGAGCGCGACTGCTCGTTGCAGCGCCGGCATCAGAAAGTCTGGGAAGAAGGCCCCTCCCCCGCGCTTAATAACAACATGCGCGACGGCATTGGCGAAACGGTGGCAAAGGCCATGCGCGCAATCAAATACCTTGGCGTCGGCACGGTCGAGTTTCTGTACGAAGACGGCAAATTCTATTTTATCGAAATGAATACGCGGATTCAGGTCGAGCATCCGGTGACCGAGATGATCACCGATATCGACCTGATTTTGGAGCAAGTTCGCGTTGCCGCCGGCGGCGATCTTCAGTTGAGGCAGGATGAGGTCAAGTTTCACGGCCACGCGATCGAATGCCGGATCAATGCCGAAAACCCCGTCTCGTTTCGGCCTTCGCCGGGGAAAATCGTGCACTATCATCCGCCCGGCGGCTTAGGCGTGCGCGTCGATTCCGCAGTCTACCATGGCTATACAATTCCGCCGTATTACGATTCGCTGGTCGGCAAGCTGATCGTCCGTGGCAAGACGCGCAGCGAATGCCTGATGCGATTAAAGCGCGCTTTGGATGAATTCGTCGTCGATGGCATCGAGACCACGCTGCCATTATTCCGGGCCTTAGCGCGGGAAAAGGACGTGATCGACGGCCAATATCATATTCACTGGCTCGAGGAGTTCCTCGCGCGCAGCGGTTTGCCCGAGTGATGACCAATCAAGCCGGCACCGCGGCCGGCGCGGCACGCGCGATGGCGGCGAGTAGGCGGCCCAGAACCGCGGGCTCGTAGGGCTTTCCGAGAACCAGCGAGCCCGGCACACGGGCTTCTTGCCTAAGCAGCGCTGCGCGCGCGGAAGCGTAGATGACCGGCAAATCCGGCCGCAATTCGCGTGCGCGTCGCGCCAGCGCAGCCCCATCCATCGCGCCCGGAAGGTTAATATCGGTCAACAAAACGTCGATCGACGAATTGGCCATACGGCGAAGCGCCGTCGCCGCGTCGGTCACGACATCCACCGCAAAGCCCTGGTCCGAGAGTGATTGCGCGATCCACTCGCTGATCAGGAATTCATCTTCCACGAATAAAACGCGGATTGGCTCAGTATTTTGTGTGCTCGCATCCATGGCAGCCCCCGTTCCATAGCCGCCTAATGCGCCGCGCTAAAAAGCGTTCAAACCTGACAAAAAACTTAGCGAACTATGCTTTGCAACCGGTTAACGACCTAGGAGTGGTCGGCTGTCGGAACTGCCGACGGCACTCGACGCACCGCCCCTTGAACGCAAACGCGTTGGCCGGTTAAACGAATCCATGGCAAGCCGCGAGTCCGCACTCATCGACATTACGCCCGAGGTGCTGCTAAAGGCCTATTCCTGCGGCATATTTCCCATGGCGGAGAGTGCCGACGATCCGGCGCTCTATTGGATCGAGCCGGAACGCCGCGGAATCATCCCGCTGGATCGGTTTCACCTCCCGGCTCGATTAGCGCGGACGATCCGTTCCACCGAATTCACAGTTCGGATTGACCGAGACTTCGACGCGGTGATCAAGGGTTGCGCTCAACCGCAACCGGGACGCGCACGCACTTGGATCAATGGCCGCATCCGCGCTCTTTACCGGAAGCTGTACGAACGCGGTGATTGTCACACGGTTGAAGTCTATGACGGCGAGAACTTGATTGGCGGGCTCTACGGCGTCAGCCTCGGCCGCGCTTTTTTCGGCGAGAGCATGTTCCACCGCGTGCGCGACGCCTCAAAAATCGCACTCGTGCATCTAGTCGCGCGGCTTAAAGCCGGCGGTTACCGTTTGCTGGATACGCAGTTTGTTACTGAACACCTGCGAACTTTCGGCGCAATCGAAGTGTCGCGGCCCGTTTATCACAAATTGCTCGATGCCGCGCTGGTTGGCAGTGCTGATTTCACCGCATTGCCGATCGATGGCCCGCTCTCAGGTGAAATCATATTGGCGCACCTCGGGCGGAGCTGATCGCTAGTCATCGGTGGTCGGCGCGCGCGCACTCGGTGGTGGCGCAGCAAGGGGGCGGTTGGGCGGAGGCTTGCGTCCGGAGCCCGCCGGCGGCGTCGAGGTCGGTGGTGCAGGTGGAGGCGCAGGCGCGGCCGATTGAGCGACCGGACCACCGACCGGCCTTGCGCAATCGGTCAGCCAGACGTCATAGATCGGGTGCTCGACGGCATGCAGGCCCGGACTCGATGCGTACATCCAGCCGGTGAAGATGCGTTTGATCTCGCCTTGCAGCGTCACCTCGTCGACTTCGACGAAAGCGTCGGTATTGGTCGGCTCGGTGGGCGGTCGGGTGTAACAGGCGCGCGCGGTGACTTGCAGCGCACCGAATTGCACCGTTTCGCCAATTGCCGCGTCAAACGAGATCGTCCGCCCGGTAATCTTGTCGAGACCAGCGAACACCACGCGCGCATTTTCAATCTTCTGCGTTGGTGTTTCCGTCACGACGGTGTCGTCGGGCCGCGTCGAGGTATCGGCGGGTTGTGGCGGCGGCGGATTAGCGGGTGCCGGCACGGTGCGGTTTTGCGGCGGCGGCGCCAGAGAGGCGCCCGTTGGCGGCGGCAGCGGTTGCGACTGGATCCCAGTCGGCGCCCGCGACGCGCTTGGCGCAACTGGCAGAGGCGAATTTTGCTGCGGACGAGGATATTGCTGCGCCGGATATTGCGTTGGCGCCGGGTACTGTCCCGGATATTGCACGGGCGGCGGCTGCGCCGGGAATGGTCCGCTCGGCACGTCGGCCGGCGGCCGCGGCGGCTGATCGCCGAAGGTGCCGCCGAATTGGGCGGCAACCGGCCCAACCGCAAGCGTTCCGCCGATCACGATCAAGAGTGCGGCGATTCGAGCCATGACAGACTTGTTAGTGCCGATCGTTTTGTGCAGTTGCCGCGCTTCACGCAGGCAACGGTTAACATCTGGAATGCGGCGAAAACGGGATCGGCGGGGAACGGACATGGAAACCTGGATAACCGGGTCACAATCCGCGAGCACGGTGTGCCGATCACTGCTTGCCGGGATCCCAAGCCTTATAGTCTCCCGTCGCTTTGGGCCTGCGGCCCTCCGCCAGGGTCGAACCCGTCGGGCGGTACGCCGCCGGCGTACCAGTCAGATTCGGCTCGTGCGGCTTCTCCCATCGATAGGATTTGGCCTGTTCCTGTGTCGGCGGGGTGTCGACAATATGATGTAGCCAGCCGTGCCAGCTTGGCGGAACTAAAGATGCTTCGGCGAGGCCCTTATAGATCACCCAGCGCCGGTCGAAGCCCAGCGCGGGATCGATCTTGCCGTTCCGGGTCCGGTAATAACGATTGACAAATTCATCTTCGCCGACGAGTTCGCCGTATAACCAAGTCCACAATTGCGTTCCGAAAGTCTGACTGTTCCACCAAGTGAACAGTCGCAGCAGGAAAGTTTTCATTGGAATCCTGGCACCGAGTTTTTCAATAAAAAGGTGGCCGGTATCCCACCCCACAGAGCGCTGTATTAAACCTGTGAGATTTTGGGTTGAACCAGGTATTGCCAGTTAGGCGCGCGGCTGTCCAGGGCGGTGCGTGAATGAAACCGGCGGGTCCGATCGGGCGTTTTCGGCTTATATTTGTGTCATGTGGCAAAACATATCGCAATGTTTTCAAACCGAACTGAATGATCTGAGCAAGAGCCTGTACTTCGCGCCGGCATGGGCGATTTGGGCGGCGCTGGTAGTCGGCGTATTTATTGCGGCGTGTTTGATGCATGCCGGCGTACTCGCGTCCCTGCATCGCTTGCTGGGTCAGCAGCGGCCGTATTTACACCGCATCCTTTATGCCACCAAAAATCCGGTACGGTTGGCGCTGCTGCTGATCGCGCTCGCTGTCGCCCTGCCTGCAGCGCCGCTCGGCTCGGACGGCAGGCTGATTATTGTTCGCTGCCTGGCCGTGGCCACTATTTTCCTGATCGGTTGGACGGCTCTGAAGGTCCTGCACATAGGTGCTAGTCTCTATCTGCGCAATTTCCGCATCGATACTTCCGACAATCTATTGGCGCGCAAGCACGTGACCCAGGTCCGCGTGCTGATGCGCGTGCTCGATATAATTATCGTTTTGCTCACGCTCGGCTGCGCCCTGATGACCTTCGACACGGTGCGTCAGTATGGAGTCAGCCTGTTTGCATCCGCCGGCATTGCTGGAGTTGTTTTCGGGCTTGCCGCCCAGCCGGTGTTGAGCAATCTGATTGCCGGGATTCAGCTGGCCCTGACGCAACCAATTCGCCTCGAAGACGCCGTCACCGTTCAGAACGAATATGGATGGATCGAGGAAATCACCGCGACCTATGTGGTGATCCGGCTGTGGGACCTCCGGCGGCTTATCGTACCGCTCAATTATTTTATTCAGCAGCCATTCTACAATTGGACGCGCCAGGCGACTGCCAATATCGGCAGCGTCCTACTTTATCTCGATTATAGCGCGCCGATCGACCGCATTCGCGAGAAGGCCGTTGAATTGGCCTCGCAGACAAAGCAACCGGGCGCCAAGCTAGTGAACGTGCAAGTTACCAATGCCAGTCCTGAGGCGATCGAATTGCGCGTTCTGGTCAGGGCGGCCACAGTCGGCGATACATCCAATTTCTGCGCCGAATTGCGCGAGAAGCTCATTGGCTTCTTGCAGCGCGAACATCCGGATGCGTTGCCGCGGCGGCGCCACGAAATCAGCGAACTCCCGGCACGCAAAAGCGGCAAACATGCGGGCGCCAATGAATGAGATTGGCGAATGAGGCGATAAGCCTGGCCTACGCCCGATCGCCGCGAGGGGCCCCATCACAACTATGCTCTTCGAAAGCGGTGGCCGCCCCTCAACGCCCGCTTGTTCAAGACAGCAACAGCGGGGATCATGCGCCGCACCGTCGAATTGCTGTTGGCACTCGCCAGTCTGGCGCCCGCATTGGCGCCGGCGAATGCGGCGCCGACTCGCCGCATCAGCTCTTTGCCGAGATGTTCAAGAGCATGACCGGCATCGAAATGACGCATGTGCCGCGCAAAGCTAGTGCGCCGGCGCTCACGGGCGTGATCGGCGCACATGCCGGAATAGTTGCTCCGCGTGCTTTGTCGGCTGAGTCAAAGGACGCGCCGTGGCCGATCACAGAATGGTGGTCGGCCACAACGTGGCACCGTAGCGTGTGGAGGGTGCGCTACGATGACCAATTTATCAAAATACGTCGCGCACTCGGCATCATCGCCGGGACGAACGTCGCCACAACAATGACGATGCTCTTGTCGGCTCTTTAGTAGTGCCAATCACTGAGCTGGGCGGTTGTAACCGGTCCCAAAAGCGTAGCCGGAACTCGGGCAAAATTCGTTCCAGCCTGTCGAATAGTCATAGGTCGGGTAGCAGCCGTAACCGGCCATCCCATAACCGGTCCCATAACCATAGCCGCCCAAACCGAGGGGTGCGCTCGCGTAGAGAGGGCCATTGTTCCAGCCCCAACCTCCCCAACCGCCGCCCCAACCCCAAGCCGGAGCCTGAGTCTGAGCCTGTGCCGGAGCCCGAGTCCGAGCCCGAGCCCGAGTCTGAACCGGAGCCGGAGCCTGAGTCTGAGCCTGAGTCTGTGCCGGAGCGGGAGCTTGAGCCTCAGCCTGACTTGTTAGTGACATACCGGCAGCAGTGATCAGCGCCGCCGTAAAGGCTGTAGTGCGTAACAGTTTCATGAAACCCTCCTAAAGACGCTTTCCCCCGTTACGCCCTGCGCGTCTAAAACAATTCACCACGAACATTGTTCCGCCCGCCGCGGTGACCACGTGGACAAGCACTCACGTATGTCTGTTTCTAGGATGAGCCGGGGCGGAGATCGTCGGCGCGATGAGACGACGCATCTCGGATATTCGCAAAGAAGTTCGATCCAGAGAAAAGGAATTCAATCGCCTTAGGGGGGACAACTGGATTAGGATCAATTCTGAGATTGAAGCGCAAAAATTCCATTGCTCTAATGATCATGCTTTCGAAAATCTTCTCGATCCGCCGCTGGGGCAAAGCCGTCACGGTAGCCGGAATTGCCGCGAGTTAGTGACGTTTTACCGGCGGCGGTCGTGCAGCAGCGCCGCAACCATCTTGCTCCACTCCTGGGACAATTCGGCGGTCGAGGGTTTGCGGCGCGCTTGGCGATACCAATAGCCGGCATTATCCAGATCGCCTTCGACGCGATGGAGATAAGCATGCACCCAGGCGCAATCCTGGTCGTGCCCATTCATCACGATGCGATGCGCCTTGTTCCAGTCGCCGCTCGCCGCCCACCACAGTGCCTGCAATGCTTCGGATACGCCTGCGGGAGGCGCTTTTGCTTTGAGCGACTGCTTGAAGGCGGCGGGCGTCATACGCGCTCCGGCTTCCACCATTGCTCCGGAGCAAACGAGCCCGCGGCCTCTTCAATGATTGCGCCGAGCGTAAATATCGTTTCCTCGGCGAACGGACGGCCAATCAGTTGCAGTCCAAGCGGCAAGCCCTGGCCGTCGAGACCGGCCGGCACGGAAATAGCCGGCAAGCCGGCCATATTCACCGTCACCGTGAACACGTCATTGAGATACATTTCGATCGGATCGGCGCGCCCCCGCTCGCCGATAGCGAAAGCCGCCGACGGCGTCGTCGGCGTCAAGATCGCCTCGACGCCGGCGGCAAAGCAATCCTCGAAATCGCGTTTTATCAGAGTGCGCACTTTCTGCGCCTGCAGATAATAAGCATCGTAATAACCGGCCGAGAGCACGTAAGTGCCGATCATAATGCGCCGTCGCACTTCCTTGCCAAAACCGGCGGCGCGGGTCTGCTCGCACATTTCGATGACGTCTCGGCCAGGAACGCGCAAGCCGTAACGCACACCATCGTAGCGCGCGAGATTGGAAGACGCCTCGGCAGGAGCAACGATGTAATAGGCGGGCAGCGCATATTTGGTCATCGGCAGCGAAATTTCGACCAGCTCGGCACCCGCGTCCTTGAGCCAATTGGCGCCTTCGCGCCACAGTGCATCGATCTCGGCCGCCATGCCGGGCATCCGATATTCCTTCGGAATGCCGATGCGCATGCCTTGGATTGAACGGCCGATCGCCGCTTCGTAATCCGGCACGGCAAGATCGACGCAGGTCGTGTCCTTCGGATCATGACCCGCCATCGAGCGCAACAGGATCGCGCAATCGCGAACAGTGCGGCCGAGTGGGCCCGCTTGATCGAGCGAAGAGGCGAATGCGACGATGCCCCAGCGCGAGCAACGGCCGTAGGTCGGCTTTAATCCGACAATGCCGCAAAAAGCCGCCGGCTGGCGAATTGACCCGCCGGTATCGGTCCCAATCGCACCGACACAAAGGCGCGCCGCCACAGTCGCGGCGGAACCACCTGACGAGCCACCCGGCACCAGCTTGGCCGGCGAGTCGCGGCGGCGCCACGGCGACACGACCGGGCCGAGGCAAGACGTTTCGTTCGAGGAACCCATGGCGAATTCGTCGGCACTGGTCTTACCGAGCAAAACCGCGCCGTGCCGCCACAAATTTGCGCTGACGGTGGACTCATAGGGCGGAATGAAACTATCGAGAATGTGCGAACATGCCGTGGTACGAACGCCTTCGGTACAGAACAGATCCTTGATTGCGAGTGGCAGTCCCTCAAGCGAACCGCCCTCGCCTTTTGCCAGCCGCTCGTCCGACGCACGCGCCATCGCGAGAGCGCGCTCAGGCGTTTCCGTTACAAAGGCATTCAGCGCCCGCGCCGGTTCCAGGCGGGCGATATGGGCCTCGGCCAGTTCTGTCGCTGAAAACTCTTTCTTACGCAGCGCCTCGCGCGCTTGCGCCAGCGTGAGCGAAGTGAGATCGGTCATCCAGTCTTCGGATCGTCACAGAAGAATGGGTTTGGCATCATGGTCGAAGGAGCTGTTGAAGATCTATGGTCTTGTAGCTTTTCGTTCGTATCTGATTGCTGTTCCGATCGCACCGGCAGCGGCTGCATTGGAAAGCCGGCAAACAATGCTTCGACGGCCGCCGGGTCATCCGGCTGGAGTAGCCCCTGGCTCTCAAGATAAGCGAGCCAGATTGCATCTTGTTCACAAGCCAGACACATCGTTCATTCCACTACTTTGGGAACGAGGAAGAAGTGATGTTCGTGCGCCGGAGCATTGGCGATGATGGCGTCGGGAATGCCGCCGTCGGTGACTTTGTCCTGTCTCGTCTTCATTGCCATCGGCGTGACCGAGGTCATCGGTTCGACACCTTTTACGTCAACTTCCGCGAGCTGTTCGACAAAAGCGAGAATCGCGTTGAGCTCGCCGCGAAGGCTTTCCAGCTCACCCTCAGCGACTGCGATACGGGCAAGATGCGCCACGCGACGAACGGTGTCGGTATCGACTGCCATGAGCTGCTGCCTTGCGGATGCACGTCGGGGTGCTATAGCAGAGGGCCCATCGCCCGCCAACAGCGCCGATCAATCTAGCGAATCTGATTGGCAGCGACAGCCGCCAGCGCAGCATTCTCTTCGGGGATACGGATTGCAAGCACCGCAGCATTGAGAATGGAGAAAACCAGCGCATAGGTCGGCAGGCCGAGCGCAAGGGGGACGGCCGCGAACTCGCCGGCCACCACCGCATAGTTCGGATGACGCAGAAATCGGTACGGACCCCGCGCCGTCAGCTTTTCGCCGGGAACGGCGATGATACGAATCGTCCAGCGACGTCCTAGCGTTGCCAAGATCCAAAATCGCGCGATTTGCAGGATCACAACTAGCGCCAAAAACAAAAGATTGACGGAGTGATCGTAGGCAAGCGCCCACAATCCGATGATCCAGGCGGCGTGGAGTATCACGATGAGCGGAAAGTGAGAGCGCCCGTGTTCAACGCCGCCAGCCGCAAGCAAGCGGCGTTCGTTTTGCCGCGCCCACCACAATTCGACAATGCGCTGGAGCGTGAGAAAAGCAAGAAGCGCCGTACCCCAGTCGAAATGGATCACAGCTCGACCGCGACAAAATAAGCCGAGAAGCCTGGACCGAATGCCGCCAACAGATGCGGGCCAGTTGCTCCGGCCTGCAGTGCTTGCTCCAGCACGAACAGTACAGTCGCCGACGACATGTTGCCGTAGCGGCGCAGCACCTCCCAGGAATGTCGCAGTTGATCGCGCGAAAGCCCCAGCACCTCTTCCATTGTCTCCAGCAGTTTGCGGCCGCCGGGGTGAAAGAGAAAGCCGTTAAAATCGGCAAACGACAAACCGTTGCGATCAAGAAAATCTTGCAGCGCCGGCGCCAGCGCTTTTTTCATCAGCGACGGCAATTCGGGACTGAGCACGATGCCAAAACCATCGTCCTTTATGTCCCAACCCATGATGTGCTCGGTACTCCGCCAGCACCATTCCCCGCTTGCCAGAATGCGCGGGCCGGCACGCACGCGATTCTTCGTGTTGTGCAGCAAAAGGCCGGCAGCACCGTCGCCAAACAGCGCGGTAGAGACAAACATCGCCGGGCTCGGATCGTTGACCCGCAGACAGAGGCTGCAAAGATCGACCGTGAGAAACAAGACGAGCGCACCATCCTTCGCCTGAGCAAGGCGCGCCGCGCGGGCAAGGCCCGCCACACCGGCACCGCAGCCGAGTCCAAACATCGGCAACCGTTCGATCGTCGGCGCCAGTTTGAGCCGATTGAGCAACATGGCGTCGAGGCTCGGAATGGCAAGTCCCGTCACCGTATTGGTCACGATCATGTCGATGGCGTTGAGTGTGACCCCGGCCGCCTCCGTGGCCTTCACAGTGACCTGTTCCAGGAGATCGAGAGCGTGCCGGTGGAATGAATCGGTGCGCTCTTGCCAGCTGTGCGGCCTCAGATACCACTCGATCGGCTCGCAGTTGTAGCGGAACTCGATCCCGGTGTTGTCATAGAGCTGCCAGAGTTTGCTGAGCTGTGGGAAAAGCTGCTTGGCGTAAACGGCAGCGTCTGATTGCGGCAAACTGAACGGCGGATTGGCCGTCGCAAGCGACAGAATTTCGACGTCAAATGTCGCCGCCAAGGCCCGCTGACGTGCCACGGACCCGACTACATCGAGCATACGGGAGTTCCTTGCCGCCCAGCTTGCCGCGCAGTTCCGAGGTGACTAACACCGGAATGAGCTTGTTCGTCCGTCATCGTATAGCGTCGGGCCGGCTGGTTTATTCCCATCATGTTGTCGGCTGCCTTGGCAGCGCCTAATTTAAAAAAATGGCGAACGCAATGAGCCCAGTTCACGTTATTGGCGGCGGGCTGGCCGGCTGCGAGGCGGCATGGCAATTGGCACGCCGCCGCGTTCCAGTCGTTTTGCACGAAATGCGTCCGGTCCGCTCAACGGCGGTCCACAAAACGCCGCAACTCGCCGAGCTTGTCTGTTCGAACTCGTTCCGCTCCGACGACGAAGAGAACAGCGCGATAGGCCTGTTGCACGCGGAAATGCGGCGTCTTGATTCCCTTATTATGCGCTCGGCCGATGCAAATAAGCTGCCTGCAGGCAGCGCGCTCGCCGTTGATCGCGAGGGCTTTGCCGCCGCAATTACGGCGGCGCTCGATGCCGAGCCACTAGTCGAAATCCGCCGCGAAGAAATTGTAACGCCCCCTGATGGCTGGGACAGCGTCATCGTTGCCACCGGTCCGCTCACTTCACCGGGACTGACGGAGGTGATCCGGACGCTGACCGGAGAAGATTCCCTGTCCTTTTTCGACGCCATCGCACCGATCGTCTATCGCGACTCGATCGACATGGACATCGCCTGGTTTCAATCGCGCTACGAAAAGACCGGTCCGGCCGGCTCGGGCGCCGATTACATCAATTGCCCGCTCGCACGATTGGACTACGAGAATTTTGTCGAGGCGCTGCTTGCCGGTGAGAAGTCCGCGTTTCACGATTTTGAAACGGCGACACCGTATTTCGACGGCTGTCTACCGATAGAGATCATGGCCGAGCGCGGACGCGAGACCTTGCGTCACGGACCGATGAAGCCGTTCGGACTGACCAACCCACATCGCCCCGAACACAAACCCTATGCCGTGGTACAGCTTCGGCAAGACAACCGGCTGGGAACGCTCTTTAACATCGTAGGCTTCCAGACCAAGCTGAAACACGCCGAGCAGGTGCGCACCTTCCGGACGATTCCGGGACTGGCGAAAGCCGAATTTGCCCGGCTCGGCGGTCTGCATCGCAATACTTTTATCAATTCACCAAAGCTCTTGAATGGAACGCTGCGCATGCGGGCGGATCCACGCTTGCGCTTTGCCGGACAGATCACCGGCTGCGAAGGCTACGTCGAGTCGGCGGCGATGGGACTCCTCGCCGGCCGTTTCGCGGCTGCCGAGCGTCTTGGCACAGATCCGATGCCGCCGCCGCCCACCACGGCGCACGGTGCGCTGCTCGCTCACATCACCGGCGGTCACATCGAAACGATCGATGCCGGACCGCGCTCATTTCAGCCCATGAATGTCAATTTCGGACTGTTTCCGCCGCTGGCGCGTACACCCACCAAAGGCGTCGACGGCAGCCGCCTACGCGGCAGCGCCAAAGCCGAGGCGAAGAAACGGGCACTTTGCGCGCGGGCCCTGCACGACCTCGGAAATTGGCTGTCAGGTCGCCTTCCTATTGCGGCCGAATAGAAGTCTTATGTTATGAAACATGATATAAATCGGCATGCCCGAGCATCCGGAGGAACTCCGAAGCCGGTGGCAGACCACCGCCGTGCTCAAGCGCGATTTGTTCTCAACAATCGAGCGCGGACGCTTTCATACCGAGAACGGCGCAGTCGATGCGGTGCTCCGCCGCCTTGACGACGTGCCGCCGTGGAACCGTTGGCTGGCAAAAGAGCTGTTCCGCCGCGAATGCCGCGCACTCGCTAAAGCCGGAGGGCTTAGCATCGCCCCGCCGTTGTTGCTTGTGCGGAAGCATTTTCTGGTGCGCGGCTGGATCGATGGCGTGCCGTTGCATATTGCCAAGCCGTACGGGGACGTTAGTTATTTCCGTTCGGCGAAAAGCGCGCTCCGGCTCCTCCATCGCGCCGGCATCACGCACAATGATTTGGCTAAGGAACAGAACTGGCTCTACGCACGTGGACGCGCCTACCTCACCGACTTTCAACTTGCGGAGTTCTTTCCCCGCCGCACCCTTTTGTTTCGACTGGCGCGGTACGAAGACCTGCGCCATCTCCTCAAGCACAAGCGGCGTTATGCCCCCAATGCGCTCACGGCTGCCGAACACCGCGTGCTGGCGCAGAAGACGCTCATCACACGGGCGTGGATGGCCAGCGGCAAAAAGCTTTATTACGCGATCACGCGCGGATTGAAATTCACGGACCGCGAGGGCCGCGGCGTCCGCTTCACCCGGCAAGCGCCGGCGATTGCGGCGCGGCTGCGCGCGCATCCGTGCGTTGATGACGTCGCAATTGTTGCCTTTCCCGACCGCCGCACCGGCACCGGTCTCTACGCTTTTGTCGAGGGCAATGCCAACGAGCGTGAGTTGATCGAATTTCTCGGTGATGTAAGACCGGAACATTTGCAGCTGGTGCCGGCCTTGCCCCGGGACAAGCAGGGCGAAATCCGCAGCGAAATTCTCGAACTCGTGGCGATGAACCAGCTCGATTTGATCGATGCTCTGATCCGCACCGAGGCTGAGCGCGCGATTGTGTCCCAGATCGTCTCTGACCGGCGCAATTTGCGCGACCGTTTCGCTTTTTGATCGCGCTGAGACGAAAGAAGCGCCTGCACGAAAGAAACGAAAAATATTCAACGCACGTCGATGCGTGGTGTCGATTTCATTCGCCAGTTCGACCAGGCGCATGAACAAGCTAAATCCGTGTTTGCGGCCCAAAAAGAACTGCTCGATACGCTTGAGCAGATCAACGAGCACTGGTTTGCCCGCGTCAAATCGGAGGCTGAGCTCGCCACCACTATGGCCAACAGGGTCGCCTCGGCGCGTTCCATGCCCGATATGAGCAGCGTCTGTCAGGATTGGTTGGGTCGGCGCATGCAGCGATACGTCGAGGATAGCAATCACGTGTTTGACGATGTCCAGAAACTCATCCGAACCGGTGCAAATCGGGCAATAGCGGCCCGCTAAGTGGAGCGTGAGGAGACGCGAATCAACGCGCAAGTTGATTTGCGTTGCGCGCCGCGCGCCATATCAGCCATTGCCGGCGCCACTGTGAGAGCTGGCCTGGAGCCAAGACATCGGAGCGTTCCATGCGATCGAGAGCCGGGCGCACCAGCGCAATGGGAAGGAATGCCGGCAACGCCGGCTGAGGCAAGGCGTTCAACATATTCTGTGCGGCGGCGAGATGGCCGCGCGCGAGACTACGCAAATCCCCCGCCGCCGCGCTTAGGGACGGTGACGAGCGACCGGCGAATACATCCTCCGTAACGGCGCCATGGCGTTGGAGAAGTTCCAGCGGCAGATAAAGTTGACGTCGCGCGGCATGCCGTGGCAACGCCGCCAAAAGGCCGGTCATGGCGTACGCTATTCCCGCGGGCCGTGCGGGCGCGGCGGCATCGACGCCGAGGATCCGCGCCGCCATTGCGATCAACGCTGATGACGTCTTGATCGCATAGTCTTCAAGTTCTGCAATCGTCAACATCGGCTCGTTGTAAAGATCGAACCGGCGCGCTTCGATCAGCGTCAATATCGCGCTTGTTGGCAGCCCATATTTTTCAATCGTGTCCAGAAGGGATGCAGCCACCGGACTCGCTATGGCCTCACCGCTGCGTTCTCCCTGGACAATCTCACGCCACCACTGCAGCCGTATTTCGCCAGCTACGGGATCGCGTGTGCGATCGCGCGCGCTCGCAATTTCGACATTGAACGCATAAAGGGCGTGAAGCGCGTCACGATATTGCGCGGGCGCAAATAACGTTGCGATAAACCGATCGCGATCCGCGCTGCGAACAAGATCCGCGCAATAGGAAAATGCATCTGGCATGACGAGTGCCTAAAACATAATTTCGAAAAGTGGAAACTGGTTTCTCGGGTGCGCGAAGCCATACCAGCTGTTAGTGTTCTTGTGTCACGCTTCGGCGAGCGAAGCCAGGTCGCAAAATATGATACTCAAACAACACTGAGATCATTTTCGCTTTAGCATCATTCGACGGCGATCAGCCCGGCACCGACGCGACGACCTTCCATCAACATAACGTTATACGTGCGCACCGCCGGCCCCGTTGTCATCGCATCAAGAGCGATGTGCAACTCGTGGAACCGCGCGAGCAATGTTTCCGGTGGCCGCCAAAGCGCCGCACCAGTGCCAATGATGAAGAAATCCAGATCCGCAGCCGCGGTGAAAACCCGCGACAGTGCCGCATCCGTCACCTGGTCGGCCGAGACGAGCGCCCATGCCCAAATTCCGCTCGGCAGACAAAGCAGCGAGCCCCGATGCGACATTCCGGCGAAACGAAAACCGCCGGCGCCGTGGGCGTCGATCAATGCCTGGCGTGGCAGATGCGGTTCGTCCACTACAGCATGATCCGGAAAAGTGGAAACCGATTTTCCGAATAGAACATGCCGGGGGTTTGATTTGTAACGATTTCTTGCCACTCATGACGCCACTCCCCGTGTTTTCCCCAAGGAGGGTAGCTCGTTGACGCGCTCCCATTCGTCGCGGGCAACGGCATGGGCATAGCGCGACGCCGTGCGCTCGTCGCGCCAGTTACCGGTCGCCACAAGACCTTTCACATCAGTGCCAGCCTGCCGCATCCACGTCGCCCAGGTGTGCCGCCAGATGTGGAAGGTCACCCACTCAAGGCGGTTCGGCGGCTCGTGCCAGCCGGCCGGTCGCCGTGTCGGGCATTTAATGCCGAGATAGCCGAGCTTGGCGCGGTTCAGCAAATGATTGAGGTATGCGCTGTAATGCCAGCGAAACACGCGGTGCCGATCATGTGAGGCAAACAGTTCGCGCAGCCGCTCGCACAGATCGGGATGCAAACGGATGTCCATGTGCGGCTGGCCTTTCTGCGAGCGCGCCCACGCCCGACTTTTCTCAAGCTGTACATCCTTGCGGCGCAAGTCGAGCGCAGCGCCGATGCGCGAGCCGGTGTAGAGAAGATAGGTAAGCAGGGTGCCAAACTCGCGGTCAAATTTATCGGCGGCGAGGATGATGCCGAACGCATCTTCTGGCACCAGCCAATCGGTGATGACGCGGCCTTTGAAACCCTTGGGCCGCCTGATGGTGATGTCGACGCCAACGTGGTGCAGGATCGCCGACACCGGTGTGTATATGTAAACATTACGTGTCGCCGGTTTACCGTTCGGGACAAGCGCAATAGCTGCCTGGTCGATGGCCGCCTGATCGATCTGCGACAGCGGCGTCTCGCCGAAATATTTCATCAGCGGTGCCACGTACCGTTTCCTCTTACCCGCTTCCAAATAGGCAATTGCCGCGGTCAAGAAGGTTCTCTCCGGTTCGGTTCGCGGAAGTTCACGTGGTGGATATTCGCCGCGCTCGATTTCACCTTCGAGTCGCTTGAGCATGGTGCGAGCGAGCGATCGCCGGTCAGTTCGGCAGCTCTTGTCCACTGCGACTCCAAGGTAGCTGCCTCGGATGTAGAAACTTTTCGTTTTTTTGTTGCGTGCGGGAACGAGTTTGAGGGGCATGGCAACGCCTCGATGAGTCGGTCGACGTAAATTAGCATATCGCGGCCAAGGCAGCGGTATAGCGGTCGACCATGTGGATCGAACTTTGTCTTGTGCAAAAAATGCACCAGCCAGCGGCGGCTCTTGCGTACCGGCAGCGCGGCGAGGGCTTGCTCGATCGACACAAGGTTGGACGGAATGGCGGGTTGGCTCATAAAGCCTCCGCTTGGTTTTGTTCTTGAAGCAAATCGAGCGCGTCGCTGAGCGGGCCAAGCGCAGGCTTGCGGTGTTTGCGGTATATGACCGTCCCGCCCTCCCGGTAGGTTTCAGCCACGGCACGCCCCGTCCGCGCCCTCATGCCCGCCTCATTGTTTTGCGCAAGGGCGTGGCACGCAAAGCACCGTGCAAGGTGCGTGCGTGCCACGCACCGGGGGTATAAGGGGGGGTGGCACGCACCGAGGTCGCACCGGGTAACACGGGGGTCGCACCGAGGTCGCACCGGCTAACATTTGACGATCCGCTGATAAGGTCTGGACTGTTTGCCGTAGCTTTCGACGCGAATCTTCTCGGCCTTGAACAGGCGGCGCATGGCTTCGCCAAGGTGCAGCTTATTGAAGCCGGTGCGTTCCTTGGCGAACACGGTGACTGCGTATGTCGGGCTGCTTGGATTCGGTGAGACGTTTCGGCCTTCGCGGGTGAATCTTTCCAGCAATGTTAAGAATGCTTCATCGGCCTTGGCCTCTGCCGCTATGGCCTCAAGTGATCCCGGCTTGGCTTCTGGAACGAACACGCCCTCTTTCCACCGCAGCGTGATCGTGTCGGCGATGGCGCTGTAGTTCGATTTCATGAACTCGAGTTGGCGCAGTGTCTTGTCCGGCTCGGTTCCTTCGACGGTTACGGGATGCAGATAGGCGCGGGCGCGAACGCTATTATGCCAGGCGGTGCTGCCGCTAAGGCCGGTGCCGGTGCTGATGCCGGTCAGTGACGGGTGGGTGCAGACGATCACCGAAGAATTGCCGATGATTGCCATGTGACGTAGCAAGCCGATGAACTGCCGGACTTGGCTTCGATCGTTCTCAGCCCCGGCGAAGATGTCGGCGCTGGTATCGAGGCCGATCAATTTCGGCTTGATGTCGCCAGCGGCTTCAACAAGCTGGCGAAACAGCGACGTCGGTTTAACGAGACCATTGCGATCAGCATGTCCAAGTACCGCATCTTGGCCCGCCATTGCCAGAATATGCAGATGATCTTTGAAATCGGCGAGCGGGCAATCATACAGCCTCGCGACGTCAAGGAAGCGCCGATGAATTTCGGCTTCCTCGTCTTCGGCATTGAGGTAAATCGCGTCACCGAGTTCGGGCAACGTATCCAGCCAACCCCTGCCGAGTACATGCGCACCGGCAAGCTGCATGAGCACAATCGATTTGCCGATGCTGCCTTCGCCAGATAGCAGAGACACATTACGCAATGGAAAGCGACCCGGCACAGCCCAATCGCGGGGCGTGGATCACGATCTATCCAGTCTTCAATTTTGACAAAGATCAGCGGGGCGCTGGCTTTCTTAATTTCCGTTGCCTTTGTTTCTGATGGTGGCGCGTCGTCTTTTGTTGAATCCGGCCGCCAATCCGGTGTCGCACAGCAAACCTCTATAAGCTCATCTTTGGTGTGGCCCAAATCGACGAGCCAATTAGTGACGTCTTTCCTTTTTAGTTCACCCGTCAATCCCGGCAAGCGAATTATCTTGAGGCTGGTGGCGACGGAGTGGAGACGTTGCGCGACCTCTAGCGCTCGCTTACGTCCAGCCCCGTCTGCGTCTTCAAATATCCAAATGTTGCGATCCTTGAGCGCCTCGACGCACTCATCTGTCCACTTGCCGGATGCGATAGTCGTTGAGCAAAGGTCAAGCGCAGCGAGGGTGTCAGCGTCCTTTTCGTCTTCGGTGAAGTGCACTGTAGCGTCAGGGTACTTTATTAGTTCTGGCCAGCGATAAACGACGCGCCGTTCTTCCAGTTTCCAGATCCAGCCGCCCTTGCCGTCGGGCCGGCGCTGTCTGAAAGTCTTTGGTTCATAGCGAAGCACTTGGTAAAGCCGCGTGCTGTCTCGATCCTGATAATTGTAAGTCGCGACAGCCTTCGATCTTGGCTCTTTATGCTGGCTGGCGACGGCCGCTTGTATCAACCGCGTAATATCCCGATCGGAGTGCCGATTGCCGTTTGGTTTGGATAATGGCAATCCGCATTTCTCGCGGACGTATTTCTTACATTCGAGGGGATCGTCACCGGCGAAGCTGTGGACAACAAAATCGTTGCCACGGTCGCTGAGCGTTACTGACAGTGAACGATCTTCGCGGCTGTGGCCGGGGCCGGGTGCGACGACTTAATTGCCGCGAATTTTGCCATTGAGTGCGCGGGCGATCTGTTGTAAGGAAATTTCCACTTTCGCATCCTTTAGGAAATTAAAAGAGCCAGCGCACCAACGCCGGCTCTTAACTGCATCAGAACGGAATTTTGTCCGACATTTCGTCTTCGATAGGTTTCACCTCCTGCGGTTGCTGGTTTACGACCTCGAAGCTCGGACAGGCTATTCGGCCATACTCCTTCGAGGTGAAGCTGCCGACGGCCAGCCGGATTAATGGCGTGGCCTCACCACGGCCAGCCTTCACGGCGTGAGCGGTCGTGTTAATCAGATTGTTGATCGCCCTCTTGCCACCGAAACTGCCGGAGACGAAGGCAACGAACTCACCCGTCTCGGCGTCTTCTAGCGGCAAGACATATTGCGGTTTCCAGTCCTCGTCGTCCGGAAGATCTTCGCGTTCGAGGGTGAACGCGTCGCGAATTCGCCCGAGACGGTGCTCTACAACGGCATCGTCTTTCCACTGCACGAAGCCGCGCATGGCGTCGAACGGGTAAGCAACATATTCGTGGCCGACCTCAACTTCATCATCACCGATGAGGAACTCACCCTTTTTGAACCGTAGCAACGGATTGCTGCTCGCGGTTTCCGCCAACATCACGTCTGCGATATCTTCGAGACGTGCTGGCAGCTTAGTTTCAGTTTCATTTAACATTTTCATTTCTCCGATATCGCCGCCAATGAAGGCACGCGCGGGACACGGCGGCATTGCGTCCGCGCGTTCATTTAGGCGGTACGACTGCTATACCGTTGATGGCTTGGATGCGGGGCCGAAGGCGTGGGCACCTTGGCCGGGGTCAATTACGAGTTGCTCAAGGATCGGAAATATCTTAACGGACGTAAAAGCAATAACCCCAAGCTCGAAGAACTAGCAGTTGAATTCGAGCATTGGGTCAAGCGCGGCTATGGGATTAATTTTATTTTTATAAGCACCGGGACAGCCAGCGATAAAACAAAGGCGCTCATCGAAAAATTCAATCGAGACTACGCCAACGGTGATGTAAAGTTTGCCGTCTGGGATATCAACGCCCTGAAAGACGAGTACGTTTCCGTCAAAAGCGTCGAAGAAAAATATCCAGATGATGTGACCATTGCGCTTGCCGACGGTCACTTTATGCGTCCTGACGGAGATTATAACAATATAACGTTTGCGCTCAGTGGCACCACGCTTCAACAGCTTGCAAGGGATCACAAGGAAAGCCTGTACAACTGGAACATTCGCCGATTTCTCGGAAAAAAGGGGGAGGTCAATAAGGGTTTGACTAAAACCCTCGAAAGCGAACCAAGCCACTTTTACTATTACAACAATGGAATTTCCGCACTCTGTGATTCGTTCACCTTTGATGAGAGATGGAAAAAACTGAGAATACACAAGCTACAAATAGTCAATGGAGCACAGACTTTGGGCGCGCTCCGCTACGCTGATCCGGAGAAGGCGAGCAAGGCCCTCGTCTTAGTGAAACTAACTGCCGTCAAGCACGCAACGCGAGAAACTGGCATCGCGGCCGCATTGATCCAGACGAACAATACTCAAAACACGCTTAGGGTGCCGGATTTCAGGTCGAACGATCCGATTCAGTTGTGGCTAGAAAACGAATTTAAGAGAACCAAATCTAGAGGCGAGATGCTCCACATTGCATATGGACGTAAGCGGCCCTATCCTCGAACTAACTCGTCGCAGCAAGTCATTAAACTACAAGATCTCGGCAAAATCCGGTATGCATGGCTTTACGACCCGCGCATACCCATTGCCGATCCGGCTAAGCTTTTCCAAATGCCCGATGAAGGTGGCCTCTACGCGGATGCATTCGGATCAAACGGCCAAGTAGTGGATATTTGGAGCGAGGAACAATTCAAGGATACCTTGCTGGCAATTCATAGCTATACCAAAATACAGAAAGCTTTGACAGAGCTACAAGTTAGCGAAGCGGATTTGAAGCAGATCACGCGGCTAAGGTACTATGCACTAAAGCTGTTCAAGACGTATCTAGATCAATCCCTATCGACATCCGATATTACCTACGATGAGATTTGCGCGTTCGGAGGAAAGTTCGATACGTTTTTTCAGAACGCAAGTAACGTCATCTGCTATACGCTCGCACAGTCGTATCGCGAAATCCTAAAACGCCAAGAGGGGACTGCGTTCTCGCTACCTAGGGACGCTAAGGTGTGGGATTTGGTTCAAGAGAAATTCAACGGCAATCTTGCATTGCTCAGGCTGAACACCAAACCAACTGGAAAGTCTGCGAGCAGCGCAGGGCGAGCCGCCTAATGACAGGGTGGGGTCTGTCGGAATGAGGAAGGTGGCTATCATTCTAGTTGTACTGGCCGCGCGAGCCTCGGCACAAGCGGCCGAAATTTTGAGCGGATCTGGTGTGATGATTGGCGACCACGGCGAGGTTCTCACGAATGCTCATGTTGTTAAAGCGTGCGCGCAAATCATCGTTCGATCTCTCGCCGGGGATTCACCCACGGCGCAGTTGATCGCACGCGATGAAAAAACGACCTCGCGGTAGTCCGCACTAGGCCTCTATCCTCGGTCGCCACCTTTCGGGACGGGAAGCCAGTGCGCGCTGGTGATACCGTCGTTGCACTGGGATATCCGCTCGCCGGACTTCTGGCCACAACAGCCAATCTCACAGTCGGTAATGTTAGTGCTCTCGCAGGTCTCGGCGATGACTCGCGTTATCTCCAAATCAGCGCTCCACGAAAAATCGCTGATGACCGTCCTCGCTCATAATTACTCAGTTCCATGGCTCACCTTAGCGGTGGTGCTGGTGATTAACGCGAACATGTGTTCCGCAATTATTTTATCACCTTCAGTCGTAGTATGAACGCCGTCCCTGTAGACACCCTCCATGCCATTAAAAATTGCCGTGAAGTCCCTGATATAATCGAGGCGCTGCGGTAACGTTGAGATCTCAGAGTATAGGCGCTCAATGTCTGGCTCTTGTCCAGGATGTACTCCCAAGTCGGCAAGGTTGGATATGTCGTAGCCGCCAACCCAGGCA
>Ga0310910_10000314_pt1 | contig 24327 bp, 20 predicted proteins | sample GREbulkMGHF172_FD_203448 | JGI IMG/M metagenome (GOLD analysis project Ga0310910, IMG submission 203448) | Lab enrichment of tropical soil microbial communities from Luquillo Experimental Forest, Puerto Rico - GRE.bulkMG.HF172 | ecosystem: Environmental > Terrestrial > Soil > Tropical forest >... | reverse complement strand
TATCACGCTCGGCGACAGTCAGCTCGGAGGTTTGCGGGCAACGGTGCGCGTGCCGGTTTAGAGCATGATCCCGAAAAGTGGACGCCGGTTGTCGGAAAAGATCATGCTCGAAAGACAAGCTAAAGCAAGCGTGGAATCAACCCAAGATTATTTCGCTTTAGCGCGCGTCACCATCTCATATTGATGTTCTTTCCCGACACGCCCACACCCTAGGCGACAGCAACACGGAATCTGCTGTGTTATCAGCTATGTGGAGCCGCCACGCGCCTCCACGCGCCGCCACGTGCCGCCATCAATTCGACCTATTGGCTATAGCTTTAGCGATGCTCACATAAATGCGGCGATAGGAGGCGGCCTATCTGGGAGTAATGTAATGGAATGGTTCAAGCGGAAAACAACGATAGCGGGCTATCAAATCTCCAACTGGATAATTGTTCTGGGCGCGATCATCATAGTTTTGCTCATCTTTCAAAATTCACCCTGAGCGGGGCCGGAGCGCGTGCCATGCTTTTGGCAGCGGCGAACACGACGGCAACTCATAATCGAGGCCGTCCGGGATCAGGAACGGAGACAAGTCTACGAAGCTGACTGTTCTCTTCGTCGTTGTCGTCGGCGCAATTCTAGTTTGGTGGTTGAGAAGCGTTAAGCCCAAGCGCAGGATTTAATCCCGCCCTTGCGGCGAGCTGCGCTGATCATTTCGCGGCAGCATCGAATGTGCAGTCGGCACCCGCACCATTTCGTTTCGCAATCTCTAGAGGGTTGATGGTGCAAACCAGGTGCGACAAGCTTTCGTGAACTTCGCCTGCCGAACCCTCTGACGGCACTCCCGCTTGCGACATTGTCGCATAGAGCTGATATGCGGCGTCCCCAGTCAAGTTGATGGTCTTGCCACCGAAGGTCAGCTTGCACGAATGCGAGGTGATATCGACATTGCCTATACTGCAAACGATGGCATTGGCTTCAACAGAGATGACCTTGGTGTCGCCCCGAAGTTGATAATAATGACCGTTAAAGAGCCGCCGGATCAGGAGTTTGTCACCCGTACTCAACACCGGCGAATGGACTACGACGACAGACGCGAGGGCCAAAGCACTGGAGCCGCTTGCGGTTGCGGCTAACAAGCTTTGGCCTGTCAGAAGTAGGAAAATGAGAATTGGTATCGCCCTGAAATCGATCTTCATTCTTATACCGTCCTACAGCATTGATTTCTGAAGATTGCAGTTTAGCGCTAAACGCGGCCAGCCTTCACTGTTTTGTTAGGCGTGGCCTCGCCACCGACACAGGCAACACATATTCTGTTTCGGGGTGACTAAGGACGTTCAGGACTTCCGCGCAATAGCTCCGGCAGTTTTGCGAAGTTCGCCGCAATCCTTCTCGCCTATGCCGGATGCGCAGCGCGGCTACAAACAGCAAAGCCGTCGGCGGGGTTGCATGCCGACGGCTTGTCATATGTCGGAACAATGCTCCTTCAGGGAGCATTGTTCCGACCACAGGAAAGTATGCGCTCGCCCCCTTTTGCTTTCAGCTCGCCCCGTCATCTGAAGTTTGATTTCAGTTGATGAAGCCACAGGCTCAATCAAATAAGTTAAACTTTTTCTGGCGGTGCCGTGGCCAAAGGGGCAACTCAAACTCCGTCGCGCTCAAGGGCCAAACGGCCTTCACTCTTTTTCCTGAGGCTTCACTGATGCTCGAACTTTCTCCACGTTTTCGAAGATAGTCTTCGTCAGTTGCATTACCTGTTGGCTCAGTCTGCCGTATTCCTCAATCTCGCGTTGAATACGATCGCTATCGGTCCGCAACTTTTCCCGCAGCCGTTCAAAGTCACCAACGAGATCATCAATTTGGCTCGTCGAATTTACTGATACTCGGCCTAGCAACTCGCTGAGATTTTCGGTCGGCTTTTGATCATCCTCCCTCTCGGAAGCACGAGCACTCGGCAGATTGTAAATAGGTGCCTGGAATGGAGGTCGCCTGTGAAAAGTGGTCATGGTTTGTCCCCTTGCCCCAACTGACCCGTTAAATTTTCGCATGAAATGCGACGTCTCCGTGACGTCATCTGCTTTTGTCAACCGCTTTTGTGTCTGTGGTGGGCATGGTTGTCGGTGGCGTAGCGGGACGGCTCAGTGACCTATAGCGTCTGCGCCCGAGGCAAAGGCCCAGGACCATCAATTCGAAGGAGCTAAACATGACTGCGTTACAAGGCTGGATCGTGATCGGCCTGCTAGTGTTAATCATGCTTGGGATAGTCGGCATAGGTGCAGAGATAAAAGAACTGCCGTACCTATGGCGTACGCATGACGTGGGATTGCTTAACCCATCCATAGGCAGCAGGGACGCGCCGACTTCTCCCCATACATGACGATGAGAGGGGGGCTCTCCTCGGACCACACGTAGCAACACTAATCGTGGTTGCAAACTGTAGCTAAGGACTATCACCATTAGGACAAGCTATTGATAACACCGATATATCAGGCGTATCGCGTCACCATCTCATATTGATGTTCTTGATTTGCGTGTAGCTGAGGAGTTCGTCAAAGCATTCCTCTTCGCCGATGCCGCTTTGCTTCCAGCCGCCATAGGGCGCGCCGATGTAGCGGCCGCTGGAATTGATCCAGACATAACCGGCTTCGACGCGTTCCGCCGTCTCCATGGCCTTAGCGAGGTCGTTGGTGACGATTGCGGCGGTCAACCCGTACTCCACGCCATTTACTTTTTCGAGCATGTCTTCGTAATCGTCCCACGCCATAACCGACATCACCGGGCCGAAAATCTCTTTGCGTGCGATCAGCATCGCCGGCGTGACATGATCGAAGACCGTCGGCGTGATGAACAGCCCGGCGGAAAGCGACGGATCGGCAGGCTTGCCGCCGCCCGTCAATAGTCTTGCGCCTTCGGCCTTCGCCGACTCGATGAAGCCGGTGACACGATCGAACTGGCGCTGCGACACGATCGGTCCGACTTCGTTGTGTTTGAGCCAGGGCGCTCCCACCGGCAGCGCCTCGGCGAGCGCAACAAGCTCGGCGACGACGTCCTCATGAAGCGAAGCATGAACGAACACGCGGGAGGTCGAGCTGCACGATTGCCCTTGCCGGTTCATATTCATGCCCTTGATGGCGGCAGTCGCCGCCTTTTTGGGATCGGCGTCGGGAAAGATCACGATCGGATTTTTACCGCCGAGTTCGAGGCTGACCCGCTTGAGGTCCGCGGCCGCTTCCTGAGCAATGTTGCGGCCGGTCGGTACCGAACCGACAAAGCCAATGCGGTGCACATCCGGATGCCGCACCAGCGCGGCGCCGACAAGCCCGTCGCCGGCGATGATATTTATGACCCCATCGGGAAATATGCCTTCGCACAATTCACCAAGACGGAAACTCGACAACGGCGCTTGCTCTGAGCCCTTGATCACCACCGTATTGCCGGCGGCAAGCGGCGCCGCCGCTTTCTCGGCGCAGAACCGAAACGGATGATTGAACGGATTGATCTTGGCGACGACGCCGAACGGCTGCCGCCGCGTGAAGTTGAGATGTCGGTCGCCGGGCGAGAACGTCTCGCCCTTGATTTCGGTCACAAGGCCGGCGCAATAGCGCAGCCAATCCGCGGTCCAGGTCATGTCGCTGCGCATGCCGACGATGGCGTTGCCGGAGTCGACTGCATCGATGAGCGCCAGTGCGTCGGCGTTTTCCTCGATGCGATCGGCAAGACGCTCAAGACAACGCGCCCGCTCTTTGATCGGCAGACGCGACCAATCCGTGAAAGCCCTCTTGGCGGCCCTGACGGCCGCATCGACGTCCACCGCGCCGGCGGATGGAACGTCCGCGAGCTTGTCCATGTTCGATGGATTAATCGAAGCGAATGATTTGTCTTCGGCCGACGCAACCCACCGGCCGCCGATATAGAGTCCGCGCGGGCTGAAATTGAGCTTTGGCGATTGCATGGCAAATCCATAAATCAAGGGACGACCGCCGCGCGCAGCACCGTGCGTTCCGCGGCTTTCTTGAACGCGGCATCCAGATCTTTCAGCGCGAATTTAGCGTCGACAATTTCCTTGAAAGGAAATCGGCCGCGATTTGCCATAACGAAATCGAGCGCCTGAATCAAATGGCGCGGATGATAATTGTGGATGCCGCGCATGGTGATCCAGCGTTTGACCAGCATGTTGGCATCGATCGTCACATCGGCCTCTGGATTGACCAGGCCTGCGATCACGTAGCGGCCGCCGACCCGCAGCATCTGCAAACCCTCGGGGATTACCTCCGGCACCCCGCAAACCTCGATGACTGCGTCGGGACCGTCGGGTTGGCATAGCGTCCGGACCTGTTCGATGACGGCGCGCGCGCCGCCGCGCGAGACGTCGATGGCGTGATCGACGCCGAATTTTTTGGCGATCGCGAGCCGCCCCGGCACGGCATCAAGCCCGATCACGCAGCGCGCACCGCACGCTTTCGCCATGGCGGCGCCGTACAAACCGAGAAGGCCGAGGCCCTGAATGACGACGGCGTCGCCCAGCGCAATTTCCGCGGCTTCCGTCACCGACGCCATCGTCGCCACGCCGCAATTGAGCGGCGTCGCCTCTTCATCGCTCAAATCGGGCGGGAGTTTTAAGATCCAGGTGCCGGGCAGGATGTAGCAATATTCCGCGAAGCCACCGAGGAAATGCGGATCGTCCGCTGCCAGGTCGTGACCGTATTTGCGCAAGCCCTGGCACTTCTGCGGCATATCAAGGACTTCACGGTAGTAGCATTGGCCATTGAAGAAATATTCGCTCCAGGTGATGCGATCGCCGATCTCGAGGGGATCGCCGCGCATGTCTTGATCGATGCCTTCGCCGATTTCCACGATCCGGCCAATGATTTCATGGCCAAGAATTCCGGGACACGGATTTGGCCGGCGACCTTCGTAGGAATGAATATCGGAGCGGCAGATCGTCGACATGCTCACGCGCACCAGGACCTCGCCGCGCCTGACCGGGCGGAGCGGAAAGTCTTTCAGAACAAAGGGCGTGTTCGGCGCTTCGTACACGGCCGCCTTGGCTGTGCGTCGCGGGGCAGTTGGCATAGGCCGCTCTCCTTGCACGAAGTGACCAGGCTCAATGGCTCGCCGGCGCAGCTTGCTTCGAAACTTTTATTCCCGGTCATTCCACGCCATTGAGCGCAAAATCAAAGATGTCGTAATTGTGTAACTGGCTGTGTTTTGCGCGCTCGCGGTATTGCGCGTTGAGCGGGCGCGACAACAAAAACGGGACCTTCTGCTCGCCGAGACCGCCATGCGAGCGCAGCCGGTGCCCCGCCAGTTGACTTAAATCATGATCCTCACGCCGCGCGCCGACCACAGTGCGGCGATCGCTGAAAACGGCGAAGTCGCCCTCGCGGTCGATGGGAAGGTCAAATTGTTTGCAAACCTCATTTTTGGCCAGGACCAGTTCGATGCCGGGCAAAGTGCGTGTGAACGCCATCATCGCGGCAATGTCTGCCGGCCTGCGCAGATGCACCCGTACGAACGAGCCGAGCGCGCCATGATGGCGCACGAACGGGTCTGCGATCGGGCAGATGACCCGGACCGAGTCGGACCCGAACCGGGAATTCAGTTCGTCCTGGAGATAAATGACTCGCGGCGTGTCGTCGGCGTTCGATTTGTCCGACATCCCATGATCGGCGGTGATGGCGACGGTCGCGCCGAGATCGATAAGCTTGGCGATGATACCATCAACGGCCCCATGAAATGCATCGGCTTCGCCCTCGCCAGGAGCGTGTTTGTGTTGGACGTAATCGGAGGTCGACAGATACATCAGCTCCGGGCGTTTGGACGCCATGATTTTTACGCCAGCATCCAACACGAACAGCGACAAGTCTGCCGAATATTGGTCGGGCTGCGGCCGGCCCACTAATCTCTCGACCTCGTCGATATTGTTGTCTTTGAAATTGGCCGTGCGCGCATATTCTGATGAGAAATTGATGCCGGTCATTTTATAGGCCAATACCTTAAGCAGCTTGTCCTTCGCGGTAATGACCGCGGTTTTCACGCCCGCGCCGCTCATCGCGCCGAGTATGGTCCCGCAACGCAGTCGGCTTGCGTCGGTGATCATTATTTCCTGACCCGTTTCGGGATCGAGATAGTAATTGCCGTTGATGCCGTGCACCGCGGGCGGCACGCCGGTCACGATCGACGTATTGTTGGTGTTGGTCGTGCTCGGCATCGAACAGTCTGCGGTGCCGACAAAGCCCTCGCGTTCGAATGACTTCATGGTCGGCAAGGTGCCATTGGCAAAACCGTGTTCCAAATACGCCGGATCGAAACCATCCACCACAATCACAACCGTTGGACGCCGCGGCGTGCGATAAGCTCTACCATTCACCTCGACGCTCGTATTGGCAATCCGTTGTTCGTTTCGCGCAACTGTCGTCACAGGCTTACTCCAACATTCAACGATCGTTTGTCCACTTAGTAGTGCGAATTGCCGTTCAAGAGAGAAGATTTCTTATCAAATCCGCCAACAAGTTGATTTACACATTCGCGCGGCGTTGTGGACACTCGGTGTCATTCATCCAACTGTCATAAACGCCCCCTAGCCTCAATCGTATCTTTGGGGCGCAAGGCCCGTCGCGGGTGTGAGTTCGCGGCGCGTGGGTGCGCACGCGTTGCGCACACGCAAGGGCGCCAGACGCAAATCGGCATCCACACGATAATGGCTACACGACAATGTCCACACGACAACCAGAGGGCTATCACATGAAGAACCAATTCCGTTTGGCCGCGGCATCCGGTGTTGTCTTTATGTTTGCCGCTGCAGCAATTCTCGCGATCGCGACCCCACCGAAGCCGGCAATGGCCGATGATTGTCCGAACGGCGGAATAGTGCGCTTTGGCGTCGAGCCTTACGACACCGCGGCGCGGTTGGTGCCGATTTACGAAAAGATCGGCAAGATGATCGGCGACAAGATCGGCTGCAAGGTCGAAGTCTATGTCGCGACCGGCTACAACGCCGAAATCGAAGCGATGCGCAACGGCAAGCTTGAAGTCGGTGAATTTGGGCCGCTTGGTTATGTGCTGGCGCATCAGGTGGCCAAAGCCGAAGCCGTCGCTGCATTCGGCAATGCGGAAAACAAGGCGGTCACCTACTGGGCGAGCGTGGTGACCTATCCATCGTCCGGGCTCAAGACGATCGCGGAAATTCGCGGACACTCTTTCGCTTTTTCAGACCCCGCCTCCACTTCCGGCCACCTGTTTCCGGCTTACGGGCTGCGGAAGGCAGGGATCGATCCAGACCACGACATCAACGCGATCTATGCCGGTAGCCACACCGCATCCTTTGAAGCGCTTTATAATCACAAGGTCGACGCCGCCGAACTCAATAGCGAGCAGCTCGAATCCGCAATCCAGCGCGGCCATTACAAGGAGGGCGATCTGGTATTTCTTTGGAAGTCAGATCCGATACCCACCGATCCGGTCGCAATCCGCGGTGATCTGCCCGAGCCGTTCAAGAGAAAGCTGGCTGAAGCGCTGCAACATCTCGACCTGATGAGTCTCGACGCCGCCGAGCGCAAGATCATGGTCGGCGCCGGAATTACGCAGCTCGTGCCGGAGACCGATGGGGCCTATGACGGCATTCGCGACCTCGTCAAAACGCTCAATATTGATTTGCAAAAGCTGGGTTGACGTCGCGCGAGTCGATCCGATGCTGCGCCTTCGCGGGCTGTCGCTGCGTTATCCGAACGGCAAACTGGCGCTGAGCGATTTTGATTTAACGATCGCAGCCGGAGAATTCGTCGTCGTTCTCGGCGGCAATGGCAGCGGCAAGACAACGCTTCTGCGCTGCATTACCCGGACCGTAAAACCTTCGGCGGGAGAGATACGGCTTGGCGAAGTCGATCTGTGCGCGCTTGAAGGTGAGAAACTCCGCCGCGCGCGGCTCGCGCTGGCGATGATTTGGCAGCATCCGAGCCTGGTCCGCCGCCGGAGCGTGTTGACTAATGTGGCAACTGGTGCGCTTGGCCGCAATTTTACTCTGCGCACCGCGCTTGGCGGCTTGCCAGGTGCGGAACTTGACGCGGCGCGCAGCTATCTCGCCGAAGTTGGCCTCGCCAATTTAGCCGAGCAGCGGGCTGGCACGCTCTCTGGTGGTCAGGCGCAGCGCGTCGCGATTGCGCGCGCGCTCGCACAGCGGCCGAAGGTGCTATTGGCTGATGAGCCGGTCGCAAGCCTCGACCCGGAAGCGGCCGAGGACATCATGCGGCTGCTGCAACGATTGGCGCGCGCTGAGCGCATCGCGGTCATCTGCGTCTTGCATCAGGTTGAGCTCGCTTATGCGTATGCCGACAGGGTGATCGGAATCAAAGATGGGCGCATGGTTTTTGATCTACCGCGCGGCCAAATCTCGCGCGAAGCTGTGCATCAGCTCTATCTTCCCGAAGCGGCATGAGTCTCGACGTCGCATCTAATCGCGTGCATGGCGCCGGAGCGCAGGCATGGCGTCGTGCCTTGAATAACGCGGTCCGTTGCGTGCTCGCTCTGCTGGGCGTCGCCATTCTTATCCAGGCGTTCATCGTCGTTCAGGCGCGGCCGCAGGACCTCGTTACCGGAATTCACGGCATGGCCGATCTCATCAGGCGCGCTATGCCGCCGGATTTTTCGCAGCTGCCGTCGACGTTCTGGCCTACCGTGCAAACTGTCGACATCGCCCTGTTCGGCACCTTGGTCGGAATCGTCATTGCGCTGCCGCTCGCGCTACTTGCGGCAGCGAACATAACGCCCTCGCGTTTCGCTTATTACGCCGCCCGCGGAATCATTGGATTCACCCGCGCGGTTCCCGATCTGGTTTGGGCGCTTTTGTTTGTGACCGCGGTGGGCCTTGGACCTTTTCCCGGAGGCTTAGCGCTTGGGGTGCATTCGGTCGGAATGCTTGGCCGATTGTTCGCGGAAACGATGGAGCAAATGGATATGGCGCCGATTCACGCGCTGGAGCTCACTGGGGCCAGGCGCATCCAGGTTTTCAGCCATGGCATCATTCCGAGCATCCTGCCGTCGTTGCTGGGCATTACCCTCTATAGGCTCGATGAGAACATCCGTTCGTCATTGGTGCTCGGTTTCGTCGGCGCGGGCGGAATCGGATTTCAATTACTCACCGCCATGAACCTATTTCAATACCAAGAAGTCTCGTTGCTCCTCATTATCATATTCGTCATCGTGCTGGGCGCAGAGCGTATATCCGCCGGATTGCGAGAGCGCTTGTCGTAATGGAGGCTGCGTCTCCGCCCGCGACGAGCGGAAAATGCCGAACATCGCGTGGATGGCAAGGCCCATTTTATTCTGCCTTCAGTCCCGCCTGTTTGATCACTGGTCCCCACTTTGCCATCTCAGACTGAAAGAACTCTGCGCACTCGCGTGGCGTCGAGCCGATCGGTACATAGGCCATTGCCGCAAGCTTCGCCTTGACGTCGGATTGCGCGAGGCTTGTGACGATGATCTCGTGAAGCTTGGCAATGATGTCCTTAGGTGTGCCAGCGGGTGCCACGAAGGCGGTCCATGTTGTGCCCTCGACCTCAGGAAATCCTGCCTCAGTCATGGTTGGGATTTCCGGTAATGCCGGGGATCGCTCCTGTCCCGTTACCGCTAGCGCCCGCAGCTGGCCGGCTTTGATTAGCGGCACTGCGGGCGCCATGGCGCCGAATGAAATTGGCGTGTGTCCTCCGACCGTCGCTTGCACAGCCGTGCCACCGCCGTCGAACGGCACGTGCACCAGATCGAGCTGTAACGTATGCTGAAACAGAGCGCCAACCAGTTGCGGTGGGGTGCCGGTGCCGGGTGAAGCGTAGCTTTCTTTGCCTGGATTGCCGCGGATCCAGGCGACCAGCTCTTTGACAGTCGTCGCGGGAACCGATGGATTGACGGCGAGCACCACAGGAGTGGCGGCGGCGAGCGTCACTGCATCGAAGTCCTTTAGCGGATCATAGCCGGGATCTGCGAACAGATACTGATTGTTCGTGATATTGCCGCCAGTCACCAGAAACGTGTAGCCGTCTGGCGAAGACTTTGCGGCCCGGACAGCGCCAACGTTCCCGCCGGCACCCGGTACGTTCTCGACAAAGAAATTCTTGCCGGTTTCTTCGGCCAATTTTTGCGCGACCAGACGAGCGACTAGATCGGTCGGACCGCCGGGCGCGAATCCCACAATGAGCTTTACCGGGCGTGCCGGCCAGGTCTGGGTCCTTTCTGTTTGTCCCAGGGCGCTGAGCGGCCACACGGCAAGAATGATTCCTAGTGAGGCAATAAGCTCTCGTCGCCTCATGCGCATTCTCCAGGGCAGCACTTTCCAAATCGTATGATGATAATTTGCGGCGCGCCACACTTGAATCCGCGATGCCGCCTTGCCATTTCGAGGCCGGCTGATTCCAATTTACCGAGGGTCAAACCGTGGCTACCGCCCAAGCAACTGATAGCTTGCAATCGGAAAGCCGCCCGTTCGAGGCGGATGTTGCCAAGCTTCTGCACCTGATGGTGCACTCGGTCTATTCCGAAAAATCTGTATTCCTGCGCGAACTGATCGCCAATGCCGCCGATGCCTGCGAGAGGTTGCGTTACGAAGCCATCGCCACGCCGGCACTGCTCGGCGACGACACCAAGCCACGCATTACTGTTGCACTCGATGCGGCGGCGCGGCGACTCACGGTCGAGGACAATGGCATCGGTATGGATCGTGACGAGCTGATCGAGGCGCTCGGCACAATCGCGCGCTCCGGCACCAAAGCATTTCTGGATCGCATCGAAGCTGGCCAAAGCGGGGAGGGTCCCGAAGGACAAGCGCTGATCGGCCGCTTCGGCGTCGGTTTCTATTCGGCTTTCATGGTCGCCGAGCGCGTTGAGGTAATTTCCCGGCGCGCCGGCTCGGAGGGCGCGTGGCTGTGGTCGTCTGACGGCAAAGGCGATTTCTCAGTGACGCCGGCCGCCGGAGCGGTGGCGCCGCGCCGCGGCACGCGCGTCGTCCTGCATCTCACTGAGGACGCCAAAAACTACACCGAGCGGACGACTATCGAGCGATTGATCAAGGAGCGGTCGGGCCATGTTCCGGTCCCGATCGCTATCGTCGAAAAGCCCGGCGCCGCTCCGATTGAAATTACCGACGGCGCCGCGCTGTGGGCGAAACCGAAAGCCGAGATCGCCCCCGCCGATTACACCGATTTTTACCGCAGCGTGGCCGTCGCCTTTGACGAGCCGGCACTCACTATCCACTTCCGCGCCGAAGGCCGGCAGGATTATATCGCGCTGTTGTTCGTTCCGAGTTCGCGGCCCTTCGATCTGTTCGATCCCGACCGTGCCGGACGCATCAAGCTCTACGTCAAGCGCGTGTTCATCACTGATGATGCGGAAATTCTACCGCGCTATCTGCGTTTCGTCCGCGGCGTAGTCGACAGCGCCGACCTGCCGCTCAACGTATCGCGTGAGAAGATTCAGGAGAGTCCGCTTCTTGCCTCGATCAAAAAGGGCGCGTCCAGCCGCGTCTTCGCCGAACTGGAGCGGCTTGCGGATAAGGAGCCGCAAAACTACGCCAAGATCTGGGACGTATTCGGCGCCGTGCTCAAGGAGGGCCTCTATGAGGACTTTGAGCGCCGCGACCCATTATTAAAGCTCGCCCGCTTCAAGACCACGGCCTCCGATGAATGGCGCAGCCTTAAAGACTACGTCACGGCGCTGCGCCCCAATCAAACGGCGATCTATTACATCGCCGGCGACGATCTCGCGCGGCTCAAATCATCGCCGCATCTGGAGGGCTTTCGCGCCCGCGGCATTGAGGTCTTGCTGCTGACCGATCCGGTCGACACCTTCTGGGTGGTGCCGAGCGAAGGTTTTGATGGCAAGCCGTTCAAGTCGGTAACCCAAGGCGCGGCTGATCTTGCGCTTGTTCCGCGCCTCGATGCCGCTGCAAATGCGGCGCCCCAAATTGCCGAGCCGGTCAAGGATTTTCTCGCTTTCGTCAAATCGACGCTGGGCGACGCCGTGGCGGAGGTGCGCGCCTCGGATCGTCTTACCGACAGCGCCGTCTGCCTGGTCGCGCCCGATAAGGGGCCCGACCGCGCCCTCGAACGGCTCCTTGCCGGTACCGGCCGGTTGACTGCGGCGTCCAAGCCGGTTCTCGAAGTCAATCCGCAGCACGAGCTCATTGCGGCACTGGCTGCGCTCGGCGATGCCGACCGCGCGTTCAAGGAGGACGCCGCACATTTGCTGTACGAGGAGGCGCGCTTGCTCGACGGCGATCGTCCGGCCGATGCGCGGTCGTTCTCCGATCGGCTTGGCCGCGTGCTCAAACGTGGCTTGCGCTAGCTGGACCGAACTCGTCATTGCGAACTAACGGGTCCGGCCCGAAGTGGCCGGCCCGATGACAAGCTCCGCGAAGCAATCAAGAAACAGCAGGCTTCAATCTGGATTGCTTGGTCGCCCCGTCGTCGGCTCCTCGCAATGGCGAGGCTGATCACTCCGCCGGCGTCGCCGGCACGCGCTGCGCGGCGAGCGCGGTTGGAGCTTCGCCGCCTACGACGTTCTCGGCCGCCGGCTCGAGATCCGCCTTGGCGCCGCGCAGGCGGAAATAGATCTGCGATCCGATTAGGATGGCGCACAGCGCGACGAAGACTGCGCTGATGGGCCGCTCGACGAACACGAGGATGTCGCCGCGCGAGATCAGCATGGCGCGGCGGAAATTCTCTTCGAAGCGCGGCCCGAGGACGAAGCCGAGTAGGATCGGCGCCGGATGGAAGCCGAGCCGCAGTAAGATGTAGCCGAACAGGCCGATGACCGCGACTTCGCCGACCTGGAAGAAATCATTGTTGGCGGCATAGACGCCGATGCAGACGAAGAACATTGCGCTCGGATAAAGGAAGCGATACGGAATCGCGAGCATCTTCACCCAGATGCCGATCAACGGCACGTTGAGCAGCACCAGCATGATGTTGCCGATCCAGAAGCTCGCGACCAGACCCCAGAAAATATCCGGATGTTGTGAGATCAGCTGCGGCCCGGGTACGATGCCCTGGATCATCAAGGCGCCGAGCAGGAGCGCCATCACGGCGTCGCCGGGAATGCCGAGGCTCATCGTCGGGATGAAATCACCCTGCACTGACGAGTGCGTGGAAGCTTCAGGGCAAACCACGCCTTCGATTAGGCCGGTGCCGAATTTTTCAGGATGTCTGGAGATTTTCTTCTCCGTCGCATAGGCGACGAAGGAAGCGATGGTCGGGCCGGTTCCTGGAATGAGAGAGCACAGGCTGCCGACGATCGTGCCGCGCCACATTGGGAAGAAGGCGCGTTTCATGTCGGCCTTGGTGGGGCGCATGTCTTTGATGCCGACATTGGTGTATTTGGTATTGATCGGCGCGACCTGATTGACACTATTCATGAACTCGGCAATGCCGAACAGACCGAGCGCCAGCGCGATCAGCTCGATGCCGTCGTCGAGTTCGGTCATGCCGAAGGTGTAGCGCTCCGAACCGGTTTCGAGATCGGTGCCGACCGAACCCAGGAACAGCCCGAGCACGGTCATGGCGACACCCTTGATCGGCGAGCCGCGCGCCAGCGTCGAGCCGGCGAGCAGACCCAACAACATCAGCGAGCAAACCTCGGCGGGACCGAATTGCAGTGCCGCTTTCACCAGAAGCGGCGACAGGAAGATCATTTCGGTGATCCCCCAGGAGGCGCCGACGAATGAGGCAAATACAGTGAGGCCAAGCGCTACGCCGCCGCGTCCCTGCTTGGTCATTGGGAAGCCGTCGAGACACGTCACTGCGTGCGGCGGATGGCAGGGTAGATTTAAGAGGATCGAGCAGATCGCGCCGCCATATTGCGCGCCGTACATGACGCCGCCCAGCATCAGGATGGCGCCCACGGGCTTCATGCCGAAAGTCAGCGGCAACAAGATCGAGATCGTGGCAAGGGGCCCCATGCCCGGCAGCACGCCGACCATGTTGCCGACCAGCACGCCGACGAAGCACCACAGAATATTGTGCGGCTCGAAGGCAACGCCGAAACCGTACCAGAGGCCGGTAAGCGCTTGTTCGATCAAAACTCGCCCCTCCACGTCAGGATCGGCATCGGTACCTGGAGGAAGTAGGAAAACAGCGACACGCCGAAGACTGTCACCACGCTGGCGAGGATAATCGTGCCTTTCCAGGACGCCGTTTTATCGCCAAGCGCGGCAATGAATACGCAGGCAAAGGTTCCCGGTGCCATGCCAAAATAGCGGCCGAAGATGATGAATGCGGCCGGACTCATGAGTATGCAAAACCAGGCCCACCATTGCGGATGTTCCGGCAACAGGCTCTGGTCGCCGCCATGCTCATCGGGCCCACCAGGCGCCAAGCTGGCTGCGGCAATCGCCACGCCGAGCAGCATTAGGAGAACGCCAAGGGCGGTTGGCAAAAAGCCCGGCCCCATATGCATCAAGGTGCCAGCGCGGTAGGTCGAGCCTTTCAGCGCGATGAAAAGGCCCAGCAAAAGCATCAAGCCGCCTGCGTAGAAATCACGCTTGCCGATCAGCTCACGCAGGCTGGTGGAAAGCCGCAATTTTTCCTCCCGGCCATCTTCGGGAATTGGCCTTGGTTCGCCCCGATCATTCGAAACGAGCAACTACTGTAATTACAGAGATGTTCCCCGGCGACCCGGTGTCGCGGGTTTGCCCTGGCATTCCGTTGCATCCCCCTGCATCCCCTTGCAGCGCAAAGCCAGCCGGAGACGTTCTTTTATCAAGTTCCAGACGATATAGGCCGGCGCGGAAGGGTGCAACTCCCCTCGATAAGGCATTATGTCACTAGTCGTGAGTCGGTGAACGCATTGACGGAATTTGTTTATTGCCTGTCATCCGTATCCTGCGGACCGTTCAATGGTGCGAACAAATCCGCGCCATCGTTTCGCACATTGCCGACGCGCCGATTGACCGCCCAGAACGCCATGGCACCGCCTGGGTAAGGCCGCATCAGGGCTCCGAGGGTGGCGTCCGACGCCGACTTTTCCCCAAGCCAGGTGTCCCAGCTGTCCGGCGCAATGACAACCGGCATGCGATCGTGCAGGGGCGCCAACAGGGCATTGGCCGTTGTGGTGACGATGGCAAAGGATTTGATCGTCTCGCCCGCTGGCGACCGCCAGCAATCCCACAGCCCGGCTAAGGTCATTGGGCCGCGATTGGCGGGTGCCACCGCGAACGGCTGTTTGTCGGTGTCGCGCCACTCGTAATAGCCGTCGGCGAGAACAAGGCAGCGGTGGCGAGCGTGCCAGGCGCCGCGAAATGCGGCTCGGGTGGCAAGGGTTTCGGCGCGGGCATTGAAGGTCGAATAGCCGATCTTGAGGTCCTTCGCCCAGGACGGGATGAGACCCCAGCGCATCAAAGTCAGGATGCGGGTGCCGGTCTTGGAAACGACGACGGGCAGCTTCGAAGTCGGCGCTGCATTCCAGCGCGGGTGATAGTCGCCGATTTCGTCAAAATCGATTTTCAAATCGAGTTTGATTTCGGAAACGTCATCGGGAAGTTTGGCGCGGCCACACATGGTGAGCCTCCTGTGGTGCATTCTCACAGAGTGTGATTGCTTCAGGTTGACTGTCGTTCCAGGTTTTTCGTTGGAGCATGATCTTTGGCCCACTTTTCGGGATCATGCTCTAATGAAAATCGCGGCTGTGCAGCGGCAGCGGGTCGGATTGCGGCCGCGACCCGCCGGAAAATTTCGGCGAGAATAGATCGCCGTCGCGTAGCCACGGCAAATACGCGGAAAGATCGATGAAGCTTGCCGCGACCACATGGATGACGAGACCAGCGCGTTGCAGGCGGCCGCGTACCGCAAGAAAACGCGATGTCATTACCGTGCGGCGGTTTTTTTCAAAGACCTTCGGCCAGACGATGATGTTGGCGATGTCGGCCTCGTCTTCGAGCGTCATGAACACGACGCCCTTTGAGGTGCCCGGACGCTGGCGCACCAGGACCAGGCCGGCGACGGTGACGATCGAATCCGGCGCCAAGGCCTCGTCGCGAAGTTGCGCGTTGTGGATTGCGCCGAGCGCAGCAAGTCGCTCGCGAAAGAAGTGGACCGGGTGTTGTTTCAGCGACAGCCCGGTCGTCACATAATCCTCAACGACGTGCTCGCAAAGCGGCATCGCCGGTAGCGCGACATCCGGTTCGGGGAAAAATTCGTCGCCGAGATGCGGCGTTAAAAGCGGCAGCGCGTCGTCGGTTTTGGCGTCGCCAAGTTTGTTGTCTCCCTTTGGGCGGCGAATACCGATCATATCGAGCCGCCGCGCCGCCCATAATGCAGCGCGGCGGTCTAGCCCGGGCGCGCGGTCAGCAAAAGTGGGTGCCGGTTTTGCGTCCGATCGCGCGCCAGATTCAATATTTGCCGTATGATCTTGTCGGCGAACCGGTATCCACTTCGCCGGATCATGTGGTAGCGAGCGAAATGCGTCCGCCTCCGCCAGCCGCTCGATGGTGAAGCGCGAAATGCCGGCGATCGCGGCAAGCCGTTCGATCGAGGAAAAACCATTGCCGCGCGCCGCGATGAGTTTTCTCAATTCCAGCTCGCTGAGCCCGCCAATGAGGCGAAAGCCGAGCCGCACGGCATGACCGGCGCCGATTTCTCCTCCGCCCGCAGGGGAGGCGGCCGGTTCCAGGGTGCAATCCCAATCGCTGAAATTAATGTCGGCGGGGCGGATCTCCACGCCGTGCTGGCGCGCGTCGCGCACTAGCTGCGCCGGTTGATAAAAGCCCATCGGCTGGCTGTTGAGGATGGCGGCGCAGAATACGTCGGGATAGCGGCATTTGATGAAGGCCGAGGCATAGACCAGAAGCGCAAAACTCGCGGCGTGACTTTCGGGAAAGCCATATTCGCCGAAACCTTCGATCTGGTCGAAGCAACGTTCGGCGAAATCGCGATCGTAGCCGCGCTGGACCATGCCGTTGATGAATTTGTCGCGAAACAAATGAACGTTGCCGGTGTGGCGGAACGTTGCCATGGCGCGGCGCAGTCCATCGGCTTCGTCGGGCGTGAACTTCGCCGCCGTAATCGCGATCTGCATCGCCTGTTCTTGAAATAGCGGCACGCCGAGCGTGCGTTTGAGAACGTCTTTTAATTCGTTCGGCGCGCCATGAGCGGGGGACGGGGAGAGGTAGTATTCCTTCTCGATACCGTCGCGGCGCCGCAAATAGGGGTGCACCATGTCGCCCTGGATCGGTCCCGGCCGCACGATCGCGACCTCGATGACGAGGTCGTAAAAGCACTGCGGCTTCAATCGCGGCAGCATCGACATCTGCGCGCGGCTTTCGACCTGGAACACGCCGACCGAATCCGCGCGCGACAACATCTGGTAGACCGCGGCATCGTCCTGCGGCAGCGTGGCGAGCGAATAGTCCAGCCCATAATGAGCCTTGAGAAGATCGAGCCCGCGCCGCAGGCAGCTCAGCATGCCGAGCGCCAGCACATCGACCTTCATCAGTCCGAGCGTGTCGATGTCGTCCTTGTCCCATTCGATGAAAGTGCGATCGTCCATGGCAGCATTGCCGATCGGCACGGTTTCATCGAGCGGCGCGCGCGTGAGCACGAAGCCGCCGACATGCTGCGACAGATGGCGCGGAAAACCGATAAGCTCGTCGGCGAGTGCAACGGCCTGCCGGATTGCCGGATTTGTCGGATCGAGGCCGGCTTGGCGGATATGGTCGTCGGGATAGCCGTCGCCGTAACCCCATACGGTCTTGGCAAGCGCGGCGGTCACGTCTTCAGTCAAGCCTAAAGCTTTGCCGACCTCGCGGATGGCGCGGCGGGAGCGGTAGTGCACCACCGTGGCGCAGATCGCCGCGCGATGGCGGCCGTAACGCCGATAAATATATTGGATGACCTCCTCGCGCCGCTCATGTTCGAAATCGACATCGATATCGGGCGGCTCGCCGCGATTTTCCGAAATGAAGCGGGCGAACAAGAGATCGCTCTTGTCTGGATTTACAGAAGTGATGCCGAGGCAATAGCAGACCACGCTATTGGCCGCCGAACCGCGGCCTTGGCACAGAATTTCCTTCGCTTGGGCTCGCGCGAAGGCAACCACGTCGTGCACGGTGAGGAAGTAACGCGCATAATCGAGTTTGCCGATCAGCACGAGTTCGTCATCGAGCCGCTTTCGGACATCCTCGGGAATGCCATTGGGATATTTGTCTTTCGGGTAGCGCTCCCGCGCTCCCGCCCAAGTCAGGTCTGCCAGATGCTGCTGGGCGGTCTTGCCTGGCGGCACCGGTTCATCGGGATATTCGTATTTGAGTTCGCCAAGCGAGAAGCTGCAGGATCGAGCAATGGTGGTGCTGCGGGCGATGGCGTCGGGAAAAGCGGCGAACAGCCGCGCCATTTCCGCAGGCGCCTTGAGATGCCGCTCGGCATTGATAGCGAGTCGCAAGCCGGCTTTAGCGATAGTGCACTTTTCCCGAATGCAGGTAAGCACATCGAGGAGCGGCCGGCGCTCCGGCGCGTGATAGAACACGTCATTGACCGCAACCAGCGGGGCGCCGCATCGGGCACCGAGCTCGGCCAACAGACCAAGCCGGCGCGGCTCGTCGCCGCGATGATAATGCACGCCGGCAAGAAACGTGCGACCCGGCGCGGCGTCGGCCAGGGCGGCGAGGCGGGAGACGAACTCTTCCGACCCTCCCCTGGAGAGGGAGGGTCGGCCGCGAAGCGGCCGGGGTGGGGTGACCAGCGACACCGCTACATCACCCCCACCCGCCGCGCTGAGCTTGTCATCGGGCCGGCCACTTCCGGCCGGACCCGTTGGCGCGTCGACCTCCCCCCTCCAGGGGGAGGTAATTTTTTGTTCATCGATAGCAGCAGAATGAGAAAATAAGTTCACCGGCGGCAGAGCGATGAAAATCTGGCCTGCAGCGGCATTCAGAATCTCCTCGAAGGTCAGATGGCATTCGCTTTTCTTTGCTTTGAGATTGCCAGCGGTGATCAAACGGCAGAGCCGGCCATAGGCGGCGCGGTCGGTCGGATAGGCAAGCACTTCGAGGCCATCGATCGTCACCAGCCGCGTGCCGACAACGAGTTTTATTTTTCGTTTTTTCGCTTCGTCATGAGCGCGCACCACGCCGGCAAAGGAGTTGCGGTCGGCGATGCCGATAGCGGCGAGCCCAAGCTCGTCGGCGCGCGCCACCATTTCCTGCGGATGCGAAGCGCCACGAAGGAAGGAAAAATTAGTGGTTACAGCAAGCTCGGCAAACGCGCTCATTTACATTCTCACGCGAACTCACGCGAAAAAACTCACGCAAACAGGCCGTGCACGAACCAGCGCGGCGCTGCAGTTTCCCGGCCGTAGAGACCTTCGCGGTAAAGCCAGAAGCGATGACCTTCGCCGTCTTCGACGAGGTAGTAATCGCGGGTGAGCCCTCCTCCTTTTTCCTCCCCCGCTTGCGGGGGAGAGTAGGGTGGGAGCGCGTGCCACCATTCATCGGCGATCCGTTCCGGGCCTTGCGCGCCGGTGATGTCGTAAGTCACCCCGCGCCAGCGGAAGCGCCGTGGCGGTCCTTCGGGAATGAGCGCCGTGACTTCGGTCGGCTCGGCTTTCGGCAACAGCAACAGTGGCCGTGTTTGCTGTTCTTTAAGTGGCCAATTCTGCAGTGTTTCGTCATTGATCGCGATGAGCGTTTCGGCGTGTTCGGGAATATGACGGGGAACGGCTTCGAACTGCCGTACCCGATCGGGACCGAGCCGTTGCTGCAGAGTATCGATCAAGACCGCGTGACGTTCGGCATCATCCTGGAACGACTGCGAACCCTCCGGCGCGACATTCAGTTCGTTCTGTCGCCCCGGCATGGGTTCGGCGCGCGTAACGGCAAGGCCGATGGCCTCGAAGCCGAAGCCGAAATCCTGCGTGGCCGCGAATGCATCGAGTTTGAGTTCGATCAGCCGCGCCACATGCGGCACGTTGCGCGTCGGCGACGTCAGTCCGATATCGATCGTTTCGACCGCGCCATCGATACCATAGAGGCTCAGTTTAAGCGCACGTGCGCCAACCTCGTCGCGCGCAAGCACATGCACCAGGTTCCGCATGAGACGACAAGCGCGCGCGAGGATCGCCTGTTGGCTTGCAATCGGCTCCAGCAAATAATTCAAGCTGTGATAGACCGGCGGTGCAGTGACCGGAATGAGCGGCTCGTCGCTGCGGCCGAGCGCTTGATCCAGTCGGCGAAGCAATTTGTCGGAAAAACGTGCGGCAAACGGCGCGCGCGGCTTGTCCAAAAGCGCGCCCACGGATTTGAAACCGAGCCGGCGCAACAGCGCGCGGGTGTCCGGCGCTAACCGCAGTGCTTCGATCGGCATTGCCGAAAGCGCTGCCGCTTCATCGCCCGAGGGCAGGATCGATCGGGGCGCCGCCGCAAAGTGTGACAAAGCCCAGGCCATGCCCGGCGTCGCGGCAACGGCAAGCCGCGCCGGCAAACCGAACCGGTCAAGCCGGCCGGCGAGATCGGCAAGCAGGCTTTCCTCGCCGCCGAATAGATGTGCAGCGCCTTCGATATCGAGAAAAAAACCGTCGGCGCCGTTCGCCTCGTTCCAAGGCGAAGCGGTCGACGTGTAGCGTGTCGCCCATAAAGCGAGGCGGCGTAATGCGGCATCATCGGCGCTGCTGTCCGCAGCGCGTACTTGCAGGCTGTCCGCTTTGGCGCGCGCATCGGCCACCGGATCGCCGATGACGATTCCAGCAATCTCCGCCGCTTCGTTCATGGCGGCGATGCGCAGGCCGCCGGTTGCGGGAATGGCAAGGACGAATGGCCGCTCAGGATCGACTGGCTTGCCGGCGGAACTGATCGTCTGCGCCGCGAGAAAACGATAGATGGGCCAGCGCGGCAACCAGACTGAAACGATGCGCGACATGATCGTACTCCACTACCCATTCACCCGGCCGTCCGTTACGGCAGCGTTCAAGTTGCAAGCGCCATCGCGGCTGCGTGTAGCTGCCGAAACGGTCGCGCGCGGCAAGTGCCGCGCCGAGGCGCCAGCGCGTCGCCGCGGCGCTTGATTCCAGCGTTTGTGCTGGCCGCAACAGCAGCAGCGGCAAACCGGCATCGACGGCGGCGAGATGCAATTTTTGGCTGGTCTTCAGATCGAGCCTATCGACCATGCCGGCGACGGCTTGCGGCGCTCCCGAACGCAGCGCTTCAAGAAGCGTCCACAAAGTGTCGTTGAGGTTCGCCGTCTCCACCAGGATGGCGCGAGCTGGATCGAATCCGAGATGATTGAGGCCATGCCCGGACAAGCGGCCGCATCGGCGCAATCCGTAGCTCGGCATCACGAAGACGATTTTTTTGGCTGGGTGGTGGCGAGGCGATGCGCGGACATTGGCGCTTGTCCATCGCCTCTCTTTCCCCTCCCCAACAAGCATGCACTCGGGCGCGCGTAAGCGCGGCCCGGGTGATGGAGGGAAAATGAAACGGGCCAGAATGGCGACGACAAAACCCAAAGCGGCGGGCAACGCAGCTTGCGTCGCCGGGACAATCTCATGGAGGGCATCGCCGGCGAGACCGCGATTCGGCAAGTGGTCATCGAGTGCGGCAAGCCCGAAAGGCAGCCGCGCATGCGAGGTCTGGGACGACCCAGAATGCCGCGACAGCAAAAGGCGCAATTTGCCTAAGGCGGCGGCCCGGCTTTGAACCGGAGACGGAAATGCTTCAGAAACAAGCATTTAATGACCCTTCCGCCTGGCAAAATGGGTGAGTATTCCGGGTATGTTCTTAAACCTGATACTAGAACAAATAGAGAACATTGCAAGGGGCAAGAGGTTCGATCAAAAGCCAATGAGAGCGCCTTTCGGCCGCAGGATTTGTTGACCCCTTATTCCCCATTAAGGGGTCACACGCAGGCATTGAATTGGGATTGCGAATACGACACTGTCAAAAACTGCACACCGCCGTGATCACCGGTATACGCGGCCTCTGCGCGATAAATTCTTATTGGCGCGCGGCAGCGGATCAAAATTGACGCCGGAAGAGTTCGCTTTAAAGCGAAATGACTTTATGTTGAATCGGCATTTCGCTTTAGCTTATTGTTGGAGCATGATCTTTTCGGAAAACCGGCTCCCACTTTTCCGGATCATGCTTTAGCCAAAACGAAAAAGCCATGCCCGAAGCCGATCAAGAAGGTCAACGCTACGCCACCACTCAGCGCCAAGAGACGCCGGGGTTTTATCTGAAAGGTTCGCATCAGCTCGACTGGGGCATGAAAAACCGCCTGGCGCGGGTGTTCGATCCTGCATCCGGACGCACTGTGATGCTCGCCGTCGACCACGGTTACTTCCAAGGACCGACCAGCGGGCTCGAACGCATTGATCTGTCGATCGTGCCGCTGTTGCCGTCCTGCGATGCCTTGTTCTGCACGCGCGGCATCTTGCGTTCGCTGATCCCGGCGCAGTGTCAGAAACCGATGGTGCTGCGCGCAAGCGGCGGGCCGAGCATCCTGCGCGACGAACTTTCCGACGAGCAGATTGCGATGGATATGGACGATGCGGTGCGATTGAACGCCGCCGGCGTCGGCATTCAGGTCTTCATCGGTGGCGAGCACGAGACGCGCTCGGTGCACAACATGACAAGGTTGGTCGATGCCGGGCTGCGCGCCGGCGTACCGGTCATGGGCATCACCGCGGTCGGCAAGACTATGACGCGCGACGCCAAATATTTCCGGCTGGCTTGCCGCATCATCGCCGAGCTCGGCGCACAATATGTCAAAACCTATTTTGTCGAGGATGGCTTTGAGACCGTGACCGCGACTTGTCCGGTGCCGATCGTCATGGCCGGCGGCAAGAAACTTCCCGAACTCGAAGCGCTGACAATGGCCTATAATGCCGTGCAGCAGGGGGCGGCCGGCGTCGATATGGGCCGCAACATCTTCCAGTCCGAAGCGCCACAAGCCATGATCGCGGCCGTTGCCGCCGTCGTGCATAAAAACATGAAACCGAAAGAGGCGTTCGAACTGTTCAACACGCTCAAGCGCCGCGCCGCGAGCGTCGGCGAAGTCGTGCGCATGGCCAATACCGAGTAGCGCCGCTGCCGCGCGGCCGTCCGCTTATCGGCCCGGTGGGCAACGCGCGTATCGCAAGCGCATGCGGGTAACAGCGAACGCTTAAATCCGATTGGCTTTGATTGTCCTTGCGCCAAAGCCGAACATCACAAATGCGACGATGCAGGCGGCGATTGCGCCTGCGAGCGTGGCTGCCATCTGTGCGGTCGAAGAGCCGGCGCGCGCCGGCGCCTGATCACTATGCGGCGCGGTCACGGGCGCCTGGTCTGGTGCCGGTGCGACAACGGGCATCTGGTTTGGCGCGGGTGCTACGGGCACATCGGGCGCTTCGATGCGTTCGGTCTGCACAAGCCGGCTCGCTGTCGACGGCGTAGCGTTGGTGAGCGAATCGACACTAATACTCGGGTCGACAGTGCGGCTTTCGTTTATCGCAGGAGCTTTGGCCGCTGTCGTGGGCGGCGTCACGTTGCTCGTCGGACGGGTCGGTGCTGCCGATTTCGAATCGGTATCTTCGGTTACGAACTGCAACGCGGTTTGCGGCACGGTCTGCTCTTCCGGCGCGGCGGGCTCGACGCTGGGCCAGGACACGCGTGAATTTATGGTGTCGGCAAGATGCTTGCGGCCGTGAGCAGCTGAACTATGAGCAGCTGAACCATGAGCAGCCGAGCCATGAGCAGCTGAACCATGAGCAGCTGAACCATGAGCAGCCGAACCATGAGCAGCCGAACTATTAGCAGCCGAACCATGAGCAGTCGAACCGTGAACTGCCGAATCATGCCCCGTCGTATCGGCGGTAACGATGGGCCGGTGCTTTTTTGTCGGCTGCGCGACCTTTGTCGTTGCCGTATGTTCGGCGCTGGCTTGGCTCGTTTTCAGATGCCCCGGGCCGTGATGCATGCGCGGCGGCTTTAATCCAGCGAGATATGGTTTGCCGGATTGATCGACTGCCGCCATGCTTTGCGCGAGCGCAACATCGGTAATGAATATGAGCGCCGGGCTCGCCAACGCCGCGATGCGAATAAGTCGAAAGCTCGACACAATGTTCACCGCTTGGTTCTCCGCTTGCTCCGGACAGCCGGGCTTCGCGCGCCGGCGAACGCAATCCGCTTCGAATCGATACCGAACGGGCGCATAGGCCACAGAGCCGATTCGGTATGTGGCGCGATTGCGGATTTTTTAGCGCTAAGCCGCGACTAAAATCGGTATTAACGTAAATTTCTACTACCGCCGAGGCGCGGTTCCAATAAAGAAGTCCGGTTCCAACAAAGACCCCGGTTCCAATGAAATTGACTCGCGTCAGCCTAACTCGGTGATCACT
>Ga0310910_10000312_pt1 | contig 24428 bp, 23 predicted proteins | sample GREbulkMGHF172_FD_203448 | JGI IMG/M metagenome (GOLD analysis project Ga0310910, IMG submission 203448) | Lab enrichment of tropical soil microbial communities from Luquillo Experimental Forest, Puerto Rico - GRE.bulkMG.HF172 | ecosystem: Environmental > Terrestrial > Soil > Tropical forest >... | reverse complement strand
CGCGAGAATTGCCAGGCTTGCCTCCAGCCGTGGCGGACGCGTTGGCGCAGCTGCGGCCAAGCGACCACGACCTCGCCGAAGCCTTAGCAGCGGTCCCGACGGTACTGGCACTGATCCCGAGCCGAGAGCAGAAGGTGCGATCTTCCGACCCGCCTCGCCTCGCCGCTGTCCGCCAGGCGGGAGGCGATCCGGTGCCGTTCTTGAAGAGCTACAAATCCCTGGTACAAAGCCGGCCCGATCTCAGCGCTGCTGCGTCAGCCGCTGGAGCTATCACGCCTGAGCCGGACGCCGACGGTGTCGTCCGGCGGCTCGCTCTCGCCGTGGCCTTTCAGCAAACGATCGTCCCGAGCTTTGCGCTCGAGGTCGTCCGTATCGGCGGTGGTGAGCATTCGATCGTGATCAATACCGACGCGCTCGGGATCGAAAATATCACAATCGGCGGCACTATCGTCCCGACTGACAGAAGGGGCCGCGCGATCATGCACTTCGCGACGCCGCTGGCACGGTACATCTCGGCCGCAGATATTCTCGATCCGGCATTCGATTTAACCCAGCTGCAGGGGCAAGTGGTCTTGCTCGGCGTTGCCGGGCTCGGTGTCGCCGGGCTGCGCGAAACGCCGCTGGGTCTGGTGCGCGCGGTCGACCTCGATGCCCAGCTAATCGACTCAATCCTCGTTGGCAACCTGCTTCGCCGTCCGGCCTATCTCGATTGGTTTGAGCTCGCAGCGGCGCTGGTGGCCGGGCTGGCGGTCGTCTGGTTGTTGCCCTATTCAAGGCCGGTGCGTGCGGTCGCCATCGCTTTGGCGATCGTCGGGGCTTTTTTTGGCCTCGAATTGTTATTGTTTCGTTTCGCAGGTTTCCTTTTCGATAGCACCTTCCCGGTGCTGACCCTGCTCGCGGCATTGGGTGTCATGCTAGTCGGCAGCCTGCGCGCTGCCGAGGGGAAACTCGTCCGTGAACGCGAGGAGAAGCAGCGGATCGAGGGCGAGCTAGCCGCCGCGCAGGCAATCCAAATGGGCCTTTTACCTCGGCGCTTCCCCGCCTTTCCCGATCGCCCCGAAATCGATGTCTACGCCCGGATCGAGCCGGCTCGAATGGTCGGAGGCGACCTCTACGACTACCTGCTGATCGGAGGAAGCAGCCGCCTGTTCTTTCTGATCGCCGACGTGTCGGGGAAGGGCATCCCGGCCGCGCTGCTGATGGCGGTGACCAAGGAGGTCGTTCGCGACGCCGTGCTGACATTCGAGCCGGCGCTCGACCGTATCCTCTCGGAGGTGAACCGCAAGCTCGCGGCGGCAAGCGCCGATCTGCAGAGCGAGGGCGGTGTCTTCGTGACCGCCTTCGCCGGGATTCTGGATCTCGGCTCGGGCAGGGTCGACTACGCCAGCGCCGGTCACGATTCGCCCTTCGTTCTCGGCGGCAGTACCGATTTGCGGCAGCTGGTCACCGAAGGTGGCCCCCCGCTTGGCGCCGTCGACGAGTTCCGCTATCCCGTCGATCACGACCGGGTCGAGCCCGGCGAGGTTTTGCTGTTGTTTACCGACGGGGTCACCGAAGCGGTGAACGATAAACACGTGCTCTATTCTTCCGAGCGGCTGGCCAAGGCTCTGGCAACGGCGAAGGTGTTCGACGCCAGGCGCGTCGTTACGGCGGTAATCGATGACGTCAGCCGATTTATCGGAGGGGCCGAGCAGGCGGACGACATGACACTGCTGGCCGTGCGCCGGGTGGCCGGCACGGCTGCCTGACGGTCAGATCGCGATGAGGGCTTCGATCACCCTGCGCGGCGAAGCTACCGAGCTCGTCCGGCTCGAAGCCTTTGCCGAGGCGTTCACTCGCAATTGTGGCCTTGCCGATGACAAACGGGCGCGGCTCCTCGTCATCCTCGAAGAGCTGTTCACCAACGTAGTTCAACACGGTTACGGGATGCAATTTGCGGCGGGGAGTGTCGCCGTCACGCTCGATTGGAAGCACGGTCTGCTGACGATCGATTTTGTCGATGACGGGCCGCCTTTCGATCCGCTCGCCCATTCCGCCCCCGATTTGGATGCTCCAGCAGAACAACGCCCGATGGGTGGGCTCGGCATCGCCATCGTGCGCGCCTTCGTCGACCGAGCGCGTTATTGCCGGAAAGGCGACCGCAACCACCTGCATCTGGTACGACGCATCGCACCGGCCGTGAAAGACGTGCCGCCCCGGTGATGAGAAATGATGGCCGAGACAACGACGGACCCCCATCCGATCCGTTGTCGCCCTGTTCATCACCAGATCGCGCTCGGCGCGCGCCTGCGGAAGGCTTTCGATGCGGATAGGCAAGTCGCGCACGCGCCTGCCCGCCGCGTATAAAGACTTTGTCTACGTTGCCGGTGTCATGCCGACCGATGCGATCTCGCTAAGATCCCGAGAGCGCACGCCAGTCACTTGGCCGGCTGCCGGGGTCGCGGGTCAATCTGCACGGTCGCGGTCATCCCGGCGGCGAGGACCACACCCTCGGGCACCTGATCGATGTGGATGCGCACTGGAATGCGCTGTGCCAGGCGCACCCAGGTGAAGATCGGGTTTACGTTGGCGAGCCCTTGCCCGTTGGGTTGGGCGTTCGCGACGTTGATGCCGCGGGCGATGCTGCCGACATGGCCGCGAACGATCTGGCTATAGCCCATTAGCTTGACGCTGGCCGGGTCGCCCACCTGGATCGGCTCGAGGTTCGTCTCCTCGAAATAGCCGTCTACCCAGAACGAGTCGGCGTCGACCACGGAGATCTCGTTCTGCCCGACATTGGCGTAATCGCCGAGCTGTGCCAGCAGGTTTGTGACCCAGCCGTTGACCGGAGAGCGGATCTGGGTGCGCTCGAGGTTGACGCGCGCCTGGTCCAGATTGGCCTGGGCCTGTTGTAATTGGGCTTCGCTAGCCAGCGCGTTGCTTGCATAAGTCTGCTTTTCCTCGACCGTGACCGCGAGCGTGGTCAGCTCCTGCCGGCGCTTGGCCTCCCTCTCGACATTCTGCGCGTTAGCCTGGGCCTGCTGCACGGCAGCTTCGGCAAGGCTCACGGCGATCTTGTAGTTGGTCGGGTCGATGACCATCAACAGGTCGCCCTTGTGAACGAACTGGTTATCGGCGACCGGTAACTGGACGATCTGCCCGGCGACCTGCGGTGCCATCGTCACGACATAGGCCCGCACGGTGCCGTCGCGCGTCCAAGGCGCGCCCATATAGGCGTCCCACATCGCCCAGCCGAGCACGCCGGCGACCGCGAGCGCGACCAAAGTGATCAGGAGCGGCAGGATTCGCAGACGACGTCGCGGCGTTTCTCGCGGTGCCGGCCCTGGCGACCAGACGGCTGCGGTAGCGCTACTGTCCGCCGGTAATTCGCGCTTTAATTTGGTTTCGATATCCGACATGGCGGACTCAGCGCACGGCGACGAGAACCATCGAGGAGAGCACGATCATATAAACGGCGAACACGAACAGCGAGGGGTGCCAAACGTAGCGCAACAGACCGAAGCGAGCGGCGAACCGGCGCAGCCCGATCGTGACCGCCCAGGCCGCGACCATCATCATCGAGATCGGTGCAACATAGACGCCAAACAGGTTGACCTCGGTGAATCTCACCCGGGCGGCCCTCCTACGTCGAAATAGGCGGCATGTTGGGTGAGTGCGTCAGAGATAGCAAGAATGAGGCCGCGCGCCCGGAGAGCACCGAAACGAGAGGCGAGCGAGCGGTCGAGGTCCGCAAGCCTTGCGGTGGCTGTGGCACAGCTGCCGCGCGCGAGGGCCTTGAGCGCCGCATCGAGGTCGGAACCCAGATCGAAGCGACGACAGATATGGCGAAGCTGGATGATGTCGGTACCGACCGAGAACGCCGCCAGCAATTGCGAGCGCTGCAACGGTTGCGCCGCATCCGGCAATACCGCGAGCCTGCCGTACATGCGATCGGTCCAATCATCGGGAGTCCGCGGTATCGGACCCGTCGCGAGCCGACGCAGATCACGCTGGGTCAGAGCCATCAACCGGCGGATCCGAAACGCGGGTGAAAGCGGCGGCAACAGGCGAAACGACAACACTGCGGCACCTGACCCTGCGACAATCCCCAATGCAGAATTGTAGAATTGCTGAGTGTCATAGCTCTCCTGATTGGCGGGCGCCAGCAACGGCACAAAATTTGCGACCATTGGGATAAACATCATGGTTTGCCAGGGCTGGGCCATCCCGGCACCGGCGGGCACCAGCACAAGGCCTATCGCGAGACTGAAGGCGCCAAAGGTCTCCAGGTTCGGCAGTACCGCGAAGCCGATGATTACGGCAAAAACGGCGGTGAGGTCGGTGCCCACCAGGAAACTCACGGCGGCAGCGTAGGCCTGGTCGGCGCGCGGCGCGAGCAGGATGACGACGATCGCGGCAAAAAGCATGGCCTGCGCGCCATTCGGCCATGCGGTAACAATCCAGAAAAGCTGCGCGGCGCCGATCACGACGAAGGCGCGCCCGGCATTGACCAGAGGAGGGAGCCAATCGGGTATGCGGAGGCGGCGGACGCCGCGCGCAACCGGCCGGAAAGGGTCGGTGACGAGCAGAGCCAGCCCGTTGAGCACGTCCGCAATGCCGGCCAGCACTTCGGCTGTCTGGTCGGCGAGTAGCCGCAGCGACGGGGTGCCCGCCGGGAGGGCGGCCAGGCTGCGTACGGCTGCATCGCAGGCCCCGATCAGGCGGGGCGGGTCAGCTATCCAGCGTGTCGGCTCAATTTGCTCGGGCTGCGGACGAAGCTCTACGGGCACTTTTGCCAGCACGGCGCCCGCCTCTTGCCGAGCCCTCTCCTCCGGCGATCGCGCGAGCGTCACCGCCACCGCGCGCCAGCCGGCTAGAGCGGCCAATAGGCCATCCACCGCCCGCTGCAATACCGGAGAGAAATAGCGCAGCTGCGAGGATTCTCCGAAAGCCTCGTCGATCACCGGATCGAGCGCGATGACGCGGCGAACCAGCTCGCGGCGTGTCGCCTGGGTAGCCTCAAATTTGGCTCCAAAATTAACCAATGTGCCGGTGAAGCCGCCGGCGATTTCGGCCGAGAGGCCGGCAAACAGTGTCCCTAGCCGGCGTCGCGCGCCACCCAGGTCCGTTCCGGCGAGGACGACGCCGGCACAGACAATGCCGATGCCGATCTCGCTCGCGCGATCGATGGCGAGCATAAAGGCTTGTCCGTTTGGCCCCCCGGTGGCTCCCAGTTGGTCGTACGCGATGATCGCGGCCGTATAGCCGGCCAGCGCTGCGGCGTAGGCCGCGAAATTGCGCAGCAGAGTTGCCACGAGAGCGCATGCGGCCCCCCACAGTGCCAGGCCAACGAGAAACGGCGCGCGATCCTGCGGAAAGCAAGCCGTCAGCACGACGATCGCCACGGCTCCGACCACGGTGCCGATCAACCGGTACCAGCCCTTGCGCAGCGAAGCTCCGAGATGAGGCTGGCAGACGATAGCCGCCGAGGTGCCGGCCCAAAAGGGGTTATCGAGCTCGAGCCAGTAAGTGATATATAGCGCGAGGCAGACCGAAGCCCACAGCCGCAAGCCGAAGAGCAGCGGCGGACCCGCGGCCCTTAGCGCGTCCGTCAGCCAGATTGCACTAAACGCGCGTGACCGACCTCTCGCCGGAAACCCTGCCTCTGCCATCGAACAAATTTAGCTCATCGCATCACGGCGAGCGACCCGAGGTAACAGCGCTGCCGGGTGCGGTTGGGCGGTCGCCGGCCGCGGCCAACGCGGTCGAGTGGATACGGAATAAAGGCCGATCAGGACTGGCGCGGAAGCGGCGGAACGCCGGTCGGCCCTGGATCAAATGCCGCAGAGCTCATTATTGGGGCTTCAACAGAGCGCTGGGCCTCGAGCCTGGCGCATGCGTGGAGCGAACCAACCGAGGCCGCTACCGCGAAAAATATGGGCACCCAGAGATCATGGCCGACTTGGGTGAATTCGATTACGAGCACGATCGCCGTTAGCGGCATATTCATCGATGACGCGAGAAACGCCGCGGCGCCGACGATCGCAACGGCAGCTGTCGGAACGCTCGGGAAAACCAGGTTCCAAAGACTGCCGAGGACGGTCGCAAGCAGTGCGCCGAGGGTCAGGCTCGGTGTCAGCAAACCGCCTGCCGCGCCCGCACGCAGGCTCGCTGTTATTGCCAGTACCTTCAGCGCCAATAGGCTGAGAGCCAGCTGGGCGCTGAGTTCGCCGTCAAATCCAAGCTGCGAGGGTCCTTTGCCATTTCCCGGGAGTTGCGGGAAGAGCATCGCGAGCAAGCCGATACCGAAAAATACCGCGAGACCCCATGGCACTCTGTGCCAGGCTTGCGGCATATGCGCCGTGGCGGCACGGGTTACGGCCCGGAACCCGTACGCCGCTACGCCAAAAACGGGCCCAACGACAACCGACCAGACGATCAGGGAGCGGCTTACCTCCAGATCGGGCACCAAGAATTGGGGGGCATTGCCCAAACCGATCCAGGCAATCGTCGTCGCGATGACCGACGTAACGATGGCCGGGACTACGGCTCGCGGCGCGAGTGTCTCGAGCAGGACCTCGAGGATAAAAATGGCCCCGCCGAGCGGGACATTGTAGATCGCGGCGAGCCCCGATCCGGCAGCGCAAGCAATCAGGATCCGCCTCTCCTCGGCGGCAAGCCCGGCACGAGAGGCAAGCCGCGTCGCCAACACCGCGGCCAACTCGCGCGGCGCGAGCTCGCGGCCGAGAGGCGAACCCAGCCCCACCGTAACAATCTGCAGCAAGGCGTGCGCAATCGTCGGGAGCAGGGGCATGCGCGGGCCGGGGACGCTTCTGCCGACTGCGGTCTTGATGCTGACGAGCGGTTGCCCGAAGCGGTAGACCGCCCACCAACCGATCCCGGCGACAGCACCGCAGGCCGTCAATGCCGCAAGCCGGCGAAGGGGTGGCGCGGCGGTGACCCCTTGAAGAAAACTTTCCGGGCTGACGATGGCGTCAAGGCTATAGCCGTAGGCGAGATGTTGGACGAACCGGAGTAGGAGCCCAAGCAAGGTGCCGCTCAGCCCCGCCGTAATACCGGTCAGGACGACGACGATCGCCAAGACTAGCGCAGATTGCGGTCGATCGGCCTCCTCGGCCGGTATCGTCAACTCCCTGATTTTGTGATCGTCAACGATCGAGGCAGAGGGCATCCACGAGCTTCTCAAGACGAAGGAATGTGGCAGCTTTTGAAAGACGCGTTGGCTCGATCGCCATTCATAACATGATAAATAGTCGCGCCATTACCCGTCGATTTACCCGAGTGCTTGATACTCCGGTTTGTAGACATGCCGCCGAATGAAGGCCTCGATATGGGCCGGACGCTCCACACGGGCCAAGCCGGCATCGAAGACGAGCTTCGCTACTCGCGCCGCAGTCTGAACTTCGACCTCCAGGATGTTGGATTGCGGCGGGAACAGCATCCCGAGCTTGAGCTGCTCGGGGGTCACCTGATCGGCCACGGCATGGGCAGCCTCGATGAACATGTCGTCGGTCGCGCGCTTCGCATTGGTGGCGTAAATGGCCATGCCGACGGCCGGGAAGATATAAAGGTTGTTGGCCTGCGAAGGCAGAAACGTCTGGCCGCCGAGGTGAACCGGCGGGAACTGCACGCCGCCAGCATAGATCGCCTTGCCCACGGACCAAGTATAGGCCTGCTCGGGCAGGCATTCGTGGTGCTCGATCGGGTTCGACAGGGCAAAGATGACCGCCCGCTCGTTGAGGCGCGACATCGCCTCGACAACCTCGCGCGAGAACAGTCTGCCCGCTGTTCCAGGGGGAAGCGCGTTACCGCTGACGCCGATCAGGATCGTCGGCTTGAAATCTTCGATGGCCGCGACAATTTGCGGGCACTCGCTCGCCGGGTCGAGATGGTCGAAGGGTTTGCTGGGCGGCAGGCTGTGCGCATAGGGCCGCTTGTGTGCTGCCAGCCCTGGGCGCCCAGCGACCACCAGTCCCTGGGTATCGAACATGCGGATCTGCTGCCGTGCCGCCTCGGGTATCACCCCCTGCTCACCCATGCCGGCGACGATCAGATCGGCAAGGCCGATCGCGGCGGACCCGGCGCCGAGAAACAGAACCCTCTGCTCCTTGATCTCTGCGCCGGTGATCTTGAGCGCGTTGATCACTCCGGCGAGTGTGACACCGCCAGTGCCCTGGATGTCATCATTGTAGCAGCAGACTTTGTTGCGGTAGCGGGCGAGAAGGGCAATCGCATCCGTGCCGGTCCAGTCTTCGAAGTGGATACAGCAATTCGGGAACACCTCCTGAACCGCGTCCACGAACTCGTCCACAAAGGCGTAGAGCTCCTCGGTCGAGGGGCGGTGCTGCCGCAGTCCGAGATAAAGCGGGTCGTGAAGATAGGTTTCGTTGTTCGTGCCGGCGTCCACGTACATCGGCAGTAGGCCTTGCGGCGGCACCCCAGCCGCCGCGGTGTACAGCTGAAGCTTGCCGATCGGGATGGCCATGCCGTTGGCGCCCAGATCACCGAGGCCAAGGATGCGGCCGCCATTGGTCGCGCAGATAAAACGCACGTCTTTGACCGGCCAGTTGCGCAACACCTCCCTGACGTGCCCTTTGCGGCTGATCGACAGATACATCCCGTGCGGGCGGCGCAGAATTTGGTCGAATTTCAGCGAGGCCTCGCCGATCTCTGGATCATATACGATCTCGAGGAAGCGAGCCGGATCCGACATCAAGGTGCGGTAGAACAGCGTCTCGTTCGTTTCGAGCAAATTCATCAGGTGAATGAAACGTTCGAGGTCGTTGGTTTTGCCCTTGAGCTGCTGCAGAACACGGCTAAGCTGTGTCTCGATCGACTCGGTCACATCGGGCACCAGCCCAACCAGCGCCAGCGCCTGCCGCTCAGCCTCGGTAAAGCCCGTGGATTTGTTGAGCCTAGGGTCGTGCAGCAGGTCGATGCCGCGTTTGGCAATGCCAGTATGGGAAGCAGACATTGGTTCCTCCTCTCTCGGAAGCGTCCAGTTTAGGTATGCATTCTGGCCTTTCACGTATCTGTATTCTCGGCAACATAAGGCCTTACCATTTTCGCCGGATCGACAACGCGGTCGAACAGCTCCTCGGTCACGAAACCCAACCTCAGCGCGGCTTCCTTCAGGCTCAGGTCGTTGTCCATCGCGTAGTGGGCAATTTTTGACGCCTTGTCGTAACCGATGACCGGCGAGAGCGCCGTCACCAGCATCAGCGAGCGGTCCACACATTCCTTGATCTTTTTCAGGTTCGGCTCGGTTCCCTCGACCAGGAACTTGCGGAAGTTAGTGCAGCCGTCGCTCAAGATCGTGACCGAGTGCGCGATGTTGAAGATCATCAGCGGCTTGTAGACGTTCATCTCCAGGTAGCCGCCAGCGCCGCCGAAGCCGACGGCCACGTCATTGGCCATCACCTGCACGGCGATCATGGTCAGCGCCTCGGCCTGCGTCGGGTTCACCTTGCCCGGCATGATCGAGGAGCCGGGCTCGTTCTCTGGGATCTGCAATTCACTGAAGCCAGCCCGCGGGCCGCACGACATCAGGCGGATGTCGTTGGCGATCTTGTAGAGCGACACCGCCAAGGTGCGGAATGTTCCGGACAGCTGCACCAGCGCATCATGTGCTCCTTGCACGGCGAACTTGTTGGGTGCGCTGACAAACGGCAACCCGGTGAGCTTCGCGATCTCCATCGCCACTGCCTCGGCGAAGCCTGGCGCCGCGTTGATGCCGGTGCCGACCGCGGTGCCGCCAAGCGCCAGCCGGTATGCGCCCTTCAGCGCATCCTCTATCCGCTCGATATCGTCGCTGAGCATTCCGGCATAGCCGGACCATTCCTGACCCAAGGTGATCGGCGTCGCATCCTGCATGTGGGTGCGGCCGATCTTGACGATGTCCTTCCATTGCTCGGCCTTTGCCGCGATCGCGTCGCGCAGGCCGGAGACGGTCGGCAGCAGCCGGCCCTTCCCATTGACCGCGGCGGCGATGTACATCGCCGAAGGGAAGCTGTCGTTCGACGATTGCGACATGTTGACGTGGTCATTGGGGTGCACCGGTGTCTTGCTGCCGAGCGCAGTGCCGGCAAGCTGGCAGCAACGATTGGAAATAACCTCGTTGACGTTCATGTTGAACTGCGTGCCGCTGCCGGTCATCCACACATGCAGTGGGAACATGTCGTGGTGTTGCCCGGCTAGAACCTCGTCGCAGGCCTGCACGATCAGCTTGTGGGCCCGGTCGTCCAGCCGCCCTCCTGCGTGGTTGGTGTTGGCCGCGGCCTTCTTCAAGATTGCGTAGGCGGTGATCATCTCTCGTGGGATCAGGTCGTGGCCGATGCTGAAATGCTCCAGTGAACGCTGCGTCTGCGCCCCCCACAATTTGTCGGCGGGCACCTCCACCACGCCCATGCTGTCAGTTTCCCTGCGAACTTCGGTCATGAAGCTTGCCCTCTCAAGAGCTCGATTAGCGTCAGTGAGTGATGTTACCAGTCGCCCGCGCGAGCGGAAGCACCGAAAGTGACCGCACGCCTTGAGCGCCGTGGATCAGCACACCCTCGATGTCCGCCGTCGCGGACGGTCGGTTCGGTCGCGCGCCATTTAAGCGGCTTCTCTGTGGAAACTGAGGCCGCCTGGGCCGAAGGCGATGACGTAAAGGAACCCGCCGGTCATCACCAAATTCTTATAGAAATTGATCATATTGGCCGGATCTCCGGCCGGTAGATGCACGCCAAAAGCCGTACCCAGGCAGACAAGAGCAAGCAGAGCAGCGGCCCATCGGGTGTAGAAGCCCACCAGCAGGGCCAGGCCGCCGAGCAGATGGATCGGTATCGCGGGCCAGACCGCAACATCGGGCGCCGGCACGTGAACGCTGGCGAAATATTGCGCCGTGCCGCTTGGATTGCGCAGCATGACGATGCCGTCCCAGATAAACAGGCTCGACATCAGCAGTCTTGCAAGGGGCAGAAGGAAGGCCTTACCCTTCATCCGGCTGCTCCATTCAGGATCAGGGCAATGCGGATGAATTTGATCGGCAGCCCGATGCGCTCGGAGAATAGGCAACAACTTACGGCTGCACACTGGGGCGGAAAGCCGAGGCTCATTCCACCGTGGCAACGCGACACCGGGCAATGCATGCGGCGCCATGCGCCGGCGAACTGACCCTCTGACACCTCCATCATTGGGCTTACTCCGAATAGACAGGACGGTAAGCGCGGGTGCGAATGAGCGAACCGACGTCGTCTGGGCGCGCTACTCGCGCCAAACCCTTATCGAAGATATATGTCGCGACCCGCTCCGCCACATGTAGCGACGCATCCAAAATCCGGCTCTGCGGCGGGTAGATCAGCCCCGTTGAGAGGTTCTCCTCGGTGACCTGCTCCGCGACGGCTTTGGCAGCGACGAGGAACATATCCTCCGTGACCCGAGTTGCCTCGGTCGCAAACACCGCCATCCCCATGGCAGGGAGGATATAGACGTTATTTCCTTGGCCCGGGACGAACCTCCGGCCGGCGAACTCGACCGGCGGAAACGGGCTGCCGCTGGCAAAAACGGCCCGGCCACCGAACCAGCGATAGGCCTCCTCGGCGGTGCACTCCGAGCGCGATGTCGGGTTCGAATACGGGAAAATGATCGGCCGCGCGTTGATCTCAGACACCGCCTCAATCACCTCGCGGCTGAACAGCTTTGGGACTGCGCTGACGCCGATGATGCCGGTCGGCCGCAATGCTCTGACTGCCTCGACAAATGTGGAGACCGGGGCGCGGTCCTGTGCGAATGGCTTCTGAAAATCGGTGAGATCGGTGCGCGAATTCACCAGCAGGCCATTAATGTCGAACAGGGCGTTGCGGCGCCTCGCCTCTGCTATATCCATTCCCTCAAGAGCCATAGCCTGACTGATCAGCTCGGCAATACCGGTTCCCGCCGAGCCGCCGCCGAGGAAGAGAAAACGCTGATCGGTGATCTTTTGTCCGGTGATGCGCAATGCGGCGAAAATCCCGGCCAGCGCGATGCCTGCAGTGCCCTGAATGTCGTCGTTGTAGGTGCAGATCTTGTCGCGAAAGCGCTCGAGGATCGGGACAGCATTTATATTCGCGAAGTCCTCCCATTGGATGCAGCATTTTGGATAGAGCGATTGCACCGCCGCCACGAACTCGTCGACGAAGGACATGTATTCTTCGCCGCGAACACGATTGTGGCGCAGGCCCTGATAGAGCGGGTCGTCGAGCAGAACCTGGTTGTTCGTGCCGACGTCGAGCACCACGGGCAGACAGTATTGCGGCGGCACGCCGGCACAGGCGGTATAGAGTGCCAGCTTGCCGATCGGGATGCCCATCCCACCGGCGCCGAGATCGCCGAGCCCGAGGATGCGCTCGCCGTCGGTGACGACGATGAATCGGACGTCCTTTTCCGGCCAGTTGCTGAGGATCCCGCGGATCCGGCCGCGAGCGCTGATCGGCAGGAATATGCCGCGCGCCTCGCGAAAAATATGGCCGAACTTCTGACAAGCTTCGCCGACCGTCGGCGTATAGACCAGCGGCATGTAAGTGGCCGGGTCCGACATCAGCACCGCGTAGAACAACGTCTCGTTGCGGGCCTGCAGGTCTGACAGCACGAGATATTTCTGCAGGTCGTCGTCGAGGTTGGCGATCTCGGTGTGCCGCCGCGCCGCCTGCAGTTCTATGTTGGTGACGGCAGGCGGCAACAGACCTTCAAGGCGATATTTGCGCCGCTCCTCTTCGGTGAATGCCGTCCCTTTGTTCAGACGCGGGTTATGCAGAAGGTCGTAACCGGTGGAATGACGCTTGCTAGGTTCTGTCATCGCAAATCTCCGGCACGTCCATGCGGCCTGCCTCGCAGCCTTTGGTCTGCAATTATCTCAATATGGCATAATTCGTGCCTCCGCTTCAGTGGCGAGTTGGCCGACGCGTTCCAAATCAGATGTTCTCCACCTTAAGAATGGCCGCAGTATCTGCGCGCGTCTTGCGGCAGGCGTCGGCATCCCGGGCGAGATCGATCCCGTATGTCGGAATGATCTCCTTTAGCTTGGGGAGCCAGCCGCTCTCGGTGAGTTCGCTCGCAAAACACTTTTCGAGCACGCCGAGAGCGATAAAGGCTGCGGTGGAGGCACCCGGCGAGGCCCCGAGCAAGGCGACAAGCGATTTGTCCTCGGCGGCGACCAGTTCGGTCCCGAACTCCAGCACGCCGCCCCTCTGTTGGTCGGGCTTGATGATCTGGACGCGCTGTCCTGCGACCGCTTCGCGCCAGTCGCTTCGAGCGGCCTTGGGAAAGAATTGGTGAAGCATCGCGAACTGGTGTGCCGAGCTTTGGAGGACCTGACCAATCAGATATTCGGTCAGCGCGATGTTGTCTCGCGCCACCGCCAGCATCGGCATGATGTTGCCAGGCCGGATCGATTCGAATAGGTCGGTCAGCGAGCCGTGTTTCAGGAACTTGCTGGAGAAGCCGGCATAGGGTCCGAATAGCAACGACTTCTTGCCCTCGATGATGCGGGTGTCGAGGTGGGGTACCGACATTGGCGGCGACCCTTGTGCGGCCTTGCCGTAGACCTTGGCGTGATGGCGGTCGCTTACTGCGCTCTCGTCGCACCGCAGCCAAATTCCGCTGACCGGAAAGCCGCCGTACCCATAGCCTTCGGGGATGCGCGACTTTTGGAGCAGCTCGATGGCATCCCCGCCGGCGCCGATAAAGACGAATTTGGACGTCACTGCGTGGCGCTCCCGCGTGTCGGCGTCCTCGACGCCGACCCGCCAAGCGCCATTGGCCTCACGGTCGAGATCCACGACGTGATGCTTGTAACGCACTGAAACGCCGGGCTGGGCGGAAAGATGCTTCACCAGCAAATGAGTGAGCGCACCGTAGTCGACGTCCGTACCGGTGATAATGCGAGTCGCCGCAAACGGCTCCTCCTCTCCGCGGCCGTCCATGATCAGAGGCGCCCATTCGGCGATCTTGGCGCGATTCTCGCTGTACTCCATTCCGTGGTAGCAATGGCTCGCGGACATCGCCTCGAAGCGCTTGCGCAAGAAGGCGACATTGTCCCTGCCCCAGACGAAGCTCATGTGCGGGCAGGGATGGATGAAATTGCGCGGGTCCGCGATCGCGCCTTTGCGGATCAGGTAGGACCACAGCTGGCGCGACAGATCGAACTCTGTATTGACCTTGAGCGCCTCGGAGATGTCGACGCTCCCGTCTGCGCGCTGCGGCGTGTAGTTCAGCTCGCAATTGGCCGCGTGGCCGGTACCCGCATTGTTCCAAGCCTGCGAGCTCTCGAGCCCGCAATCCTCGAGCGCCTCGAATATCGTGATAGTGAGCGAGGGTTCGAGCTCCTTGAGCACGGCGCCAAGGGTGGCACTCATGATGCCGGCGCCAATCAGCACGACGTCGGGCGCGCCAGGGTTTTGGGTCTGGTTCATAAGGGCCTCCCTTTTGATCAGCTCGGCGATGAGCCGGGCGAGTTGGCGACGAACGGTGCCTCAGCGCCCGGGCGAAGTATCACGTAGGCGCGGCGCCAGGGATTCTCGTCGACAAGCTTCCAGCTGTGCCCGGTGCCCGCAGTGTCCTCGGCAAGCAGGATGTCGCCCGGGTGCAGCACGAAATGCTCGCCCGTGCGCGTCTGGAAGTCGAGCGTGCCGCTCAATGTGATGACGAACTGGCGGGCCGGCGCGTCGTGCCATTCGAAGGCGCCGCCGGCTCTCGTCTCGCGGAACGAGATGCTGACGACGTTAACGGTGCCGCTGAGAATGTCACCGCGTTCGCCCTTGGGAAGGTCAATGATCCCCTCCTCGAAGCGCGAGTTGCCGTCGTCCCCGGTCCAAAGCCGAATACAGCGTATCATTGAAACCTCCTTGTTTCTGGTCCGCGGGTGGCTGCGGCTTTCTTGCAGCACCAGGTAGACATCTCAGAGGCCAAGATCGCTCAACGACGGATGATCATCGGGGCGGCGACCCAGTGGCCAGTGGTATTTGCGATCGCTTTCCTTGATCGGAAGATCGTTGATGCTGGCGATACGCACGCGCATCAAGCCGTTCTCGGCGAATTCCCAGTTCTCATTGCCATAGCTGCGGAACCAGTGGCCACTGTCGTCGTGCCACTCATAGGCGAAGCGCACGGCAATACGGTTCTCGCGAAAGGCCCAGATTTCCTTGATCAGGCGGTAGTCGAGCTCACGGTTCCATTTACGCGTCAGAAACGCTTCGATGGCCGCACGGCCTTCAATGAACTCGGCGCGGTTACGCCAGCGGCTGCCGCTGGTATAGGCGCGCGCGACGCGTTGCGGATCGCGCGAGTTCCACGCGTCCTCGGCCCTGCGCACTTTCTCGATCGCTGTTTCGAGCGTGAAGGGCGGAAGCGGCGGGTTGCTCTCGGCCATCGGGCTCTCCTGTCAAAAAGCCCAGCCCGTTTGCTCGATCCCGCCGAAATTGTCGCGCAGATCACGGACGCTGCCGCCGGACGGCGCCGCGACAGAATCGTAGGGAATGAAAAGCCCGATGCCCATCACTCACTCCTCCGGTCGCGTTTTTCTCAGCGCATGCCATTGACCGCTTGATTGGTCGACCACACTGCATGGGCGAGAAACTGGTAGTTGATGATCGCTGCCTGATAGCCGTCGCCCCAAATCGGATGCCGAGGCCCGGCGGTTGCGTCCTTGACAACCGCAACCTCGAAACCTTGCTCGATAAGCTCGCGCAAATGAGACTCCACGCACATGTTCGCCAACATGCCGCCGAGGACGATTTTGTTGACCCGGCGCTTGCGCAGTTGCAGGACCAGATCGTTGGTCTGCGGGCCGAACACCTTATGTGGACTGACGACGATTGTCTTCCCGTCATCGATGTACGGCTTGAAGCGATCCAGCCAATCCGCGCCCGAGTTTGCGAAGCCGCTCAGATTCAGCGGTCCTGTCCGTGCAAACGTGTGGGTTCTGAACTCATCGGCCTCGAGCGGCCCGTTCATCTTCCAATCGTTGTCGGTCGGATAGAAGTAATGGGGCGAGATAAACACTTGGTACCCATTCGCCTTTGCCGCCTTGAAGATCCGCTCCATATTCTCGACTGTGCCGTTCTCGGTGACGCTTGCACCCACCGCTCCCCTGTTTGTTCCCTTTTCGCTCAGCACGTCGTTTTGCGGATCGATGAACACCACCGCAGTGTCGGTCTTTCGGATTTCCATATTACCGCTCCTTGTCGTGCTGGGACATGTTAGGCGTCGCGGATGATCTTGGTCCCTTGTTTGTTTCAGTAGTGGTCTGCCGTAGGCCGGACCTTGCCCCGGAAGACGGTGTAGCTGATGACAGTGTAGAGCAGCATCAGCGGGAAGACGAAAAGACCCTCGCCCCAGAACATGAAGGCGAGACTGGAATGCGGTGCTGCGGCTTCCTCGATCGTGATCGAGAACGGGATCATGTAGGGCCAGAACGAGATCGCCAGAGTACCGAACGCCGCCGCGAAAATGAGTGCGACCATGTGGAACGGCACACCATCGCGGCGACTGCGAACGCTCTCGGCTGCTACGAGCGCCGCGATGACGCCGATCGCCGGGAACACGAACAGGTACGGGCGCTCGAGCCATCTGTGCACGACCCGAAGGTTCTCGGCCAGGGCATAGGCAAAGACGACGACCAGAAAAGCGAGAAGCCCAACCGACAGATAGGGGATCAGACGATAGGCCTCCTCGCGGACATCGCCTTCACATTTCCTGACCAGCCAGCAAGCACCGAGCAGCGCATAACCGAGACACAGGCCGACGCCGCAGAGTATTGCAAAGGGACTGAACCAGCCAAACTCGCCGCCGGTATAATGGCCATTGACGATCGGAAGGCCCTCCACCAGCGCGCCCACGGTCAGCCCTTGCGTGAAGGCGGCGACAAGAGAGCCTCCAGCAAAACCGGCGTCCCAGATCCAGCGCATCTGCTCGGTCTTGTAGCGATATTCGAACGCCACTCCGCGCAGGATCAGCCCCGCCAGCATCAGCAGCAGCGGCAGGTAGAACGCCGAGAAGAGCGTCGCATAGACGATCGGAAAGGCGCCCCACAGGATCACCCCGGCGACGACGAGCCAGGTCTCGTTGCCGTCCCAGATCGGCGCAACGGCACTCAACATCGCGTGCCGTCTCGTCTCATCGCGCGCCGGGCCGAAGAGAATGCCGACGCCGAGGTCGAACCCGTCGAGCAGTACGTAGAGCAGGATGCTAATGGCCAATATGGCCACCCAGAACGTAACCACGGCTATTCTCCTGCGGCAGCGCGACGAGCGGCCGGCGTCAGGTGGTGCTCGTCGACGACCGACATCGGGCGATTGGGGATTGCGGCGGCAGGCGGCAAGACCAGGCGTCCTTCCGGTCCCGCGCGCAGCAGCCGGTGGATGTAGAAGGTTCCGAAGGCGAAAATGAAGCTATAGACGGCGCAAAAGACGACGAGTGAGGTCAACGCCGTACGGGCCGTCAGGAACGGCGTCATCGCGTCGGCGGTCCTCAGAACGCCGTAGACGGTCCACGGCTGACGCCCGACCTCGGCCGTGAACCAGCCGGTCAAGATCGCGATCCATGGCAGCGGAAAACCGAGGAAGATCAGCCATAGCACCCACCGGTTTTCGCCGATGCGTTCCTTGACGCTCAAATACGAGCCGTACCACGCGAGGAACAGCATCGCGAGACCGCAGCCGACCATGATCCGGAACGCAAAAAATGGAATCAGCACCGGCGGCCGGTTCTGCGGCGGGAAATCCGTCAGCCCGACCTCATTTGAGGTGAAGCTCATGCTGCCGATCAGGCTGCCCAGAATCGGAACAGAGACCGCATAGTGGTTGGTCTCTGTCGCCGGATCGGGGATCGCGATCAGGACCTCGCTTGCCGGCTGCTCGTCGTGCCAACGGCCTTCGATCGCCGCGAACTTCACCGGCTGTTTGTCATGGACGTAATCGCCGACGAGGTGGCCAAAAAAGATCTGGACCGGCACGAGTACGGCGGCAAGGAAGAGCCCCATTCGCAGCATGATCCGCGCCTCAGCGTGGAACTCTCCGCGCAGAAGGTACCAAGCCCCCGTCGCCGCGACGCAGAACGCGCCGGTCAGATACGAGGCCAGCAGCATGTGTGGAAAGCGCACCCATGCGACACCATTGAACAGGATCGCGAGCCAATCGTTCGGAACAAACCTGCCGTTCTCCACGGCATAGCCGACGGGCACCTGCATCCAACTGTTGTTGGCTAAGATCCAGAAGGCCGAGAGCGTGGTGCCGAGCGCCACCATTGCCGTTGAGAACAGGTAGAACCACGGCGGCACACGTGAGCGGCCAAACAGCAGGATGCCGAAAAAACTCGCTTCGAGAAAAAAGGCAGTGAAGGTCTCGTAGGAGAGCAGCACCCCCTGGATCGGTCCCGCCATCCCGGCAAACTCGCTCCAATTCGTACCGAACTGGAACGCCATGACAATCCCGGAGACGACGCCGAGCCCGAATGCCACGCCGAAGATCTTGAGCCAGAACTCGAACACCTGGCGGTAGGCCGGACGCCCGGTCCACAGATGCAGCGCCTCGAGCACAGTCAGCCACGCCGCCAGCCCGATCGTGAAGGAAGGGAAGATGATGTGGAACGAGACGGTGAACGCGAACTGCAGACGAGACAGAAGAAGCGCTGTAAGGTCCATAGGGATCGTCCGCTAGCGCCACAAGTTCGTTCGCGCGAGATCGATCAGCTCGTCGCCGCGCCCGTTCATCACTGCCTTCACCATGTAGAGCGTAAACCCCTTCGCCATCTCCAAGGTGACCGCGGGAGGCATGGCGAGCTCGGTTCGGTTGACGACGGCATCGACCAGGACCGGCCCGTTATGGTTCAGTGCGGCGGCGATGCCGGCCTCGACCTCGCCCGCGTCCTCGATCCTGATCCCGCGCACGCCGACGGCTTCGGCCATTGCCGCAAAATTCGGGTTCTTGAACTCGGTGCCGAATGGGAGAAAACCGGTGGACTTCTGCTCGAGCTCGATGAAGCCGAGCGCGCCATTGTTGAACACGACCACCTTCACCGGCAGGCCGAGCTGCACGAGACTGAGAAAGTCGCCCATCAGCATCGTGAACCCGCCGTCGCCCGATAGCGAGATCACTTGTCGGCCGGGGAACGACGTCTGGGCGCCGATCGCCTGGGCCAGCGCATTGGCCATCGAGCCGTGCCAAAACGACCCAACAAGTCGTCGCTTGCCGTTCATCGCCAGATAGCGCGCGGCCCACACCGTCGGCAGGCCGACATCGCAGGTGAAGACGGCGTCCTCCGCGGCCTGGTTGCTTATCGCCTTGGCGATCTGCTGGGGATGGATCAGACCTTTGCCGGGTGCAGCCAACTCGTCGAGGGCCTTTCGTGCTCTGGCGTAGTGCTCGCTTGCCTGGGCGAGATGCGTCGCGTCCCGCTTTTCTTCCAGCAGCGGCAGCAAGGCAGTGAGTGTCGCCTTGACATCGCCGACCAGCCCGAGATCGACCGGGGCACGGCGTCCGATCTGCTCGGCGCGCAGATCGACTTGCGCGATGCGCACGCCGCTTCCTTGCGGATAAAATTGTCGATAGGGAAAGTCGGTCCCGAGCATCAGCAGGACATCGCAGTCGAGCATTGCGTAGTAGCCGGACGAGAAACCGATCAGCCCGGTCATGCCGACGTCGTAGGGGTTGTCCCACTCGACGTGTTCCTTGCCGCGCAGAGCATGCACCATCGGCGCTTTGAGGCGCTCGCCCAATCCCAAAAGCTCATTGTGCGCGCCTTCACATCCCGAGCCGCACAGCATCGTGACGCGGCTATCGCCGTTCAGCAGGGCGGCTAGCCGTTCGAGATCGCTCTTCTCGGGCATCACGACCGGCCTCGCCGGCAAGAGGCCCGCGGCCTTTGGCGGGGGCGCGTCGGTCGCGGGCTGCAGTGCCACATCGCCCGGTATCACCACCACCGAGACGCCGCGCCGGCCGACGGCCTCGCGGATCGCGACTTCGAGCACACGGGGCATCTGGTTGGCGCCGGAGATCAGGTCGCAACAATGGCTGCACTCTTTGAATAGTGTCTGCGGGTGCGTTTCCTGGAAATACCCGGCGCCGATCTCAGCCGACGGGATTTGCGCGGCAATGCCGAGCACCGGGACGCGCGACCGGTGACAGTCGAACAGCCCGTTGATCAGATGCAGATTGCCGGGTCCACAGCTCCCGGCACAGACTGCGAGCTCGCCCGTAAGATGCGCTTCGGCACCCGCCGCGAAGGCGGCGACTTCTTCGTGCCTGACATGCACCCACTCGATTTTGCCTTGCCGGCGAATGGCATCGGTGATGCCGTTGAGGCTGTCGCCGACAATGCCATATATCCGCTTGACGCCCACCGCTGCGAGGATTTCCGCGATCTGGTCGGCGACAGTTCTTGCCATGCATCCCTCCCCCGCCGAACAGTTCCGGGCCAATTCCGCAGCCCTGATCGACCGTTAGGAGAGCGCCAATCTAGGGCCTATGAGAAAAATTGAAACGCATCCTATAAGCCAGACCAAGTAAATTTGGGTAAGGCTTTGTAAATGTATGGATCGGTGCTCGGCTTCATCCACCTCGGTCAGGCTTGCCGTCCGGCGCAACCCTTCGCATCGCGTCCTCGCCTTACCTCAGCGAAGAGCGGCGCTCGGCCGTTGGGGCGCGACTTCATCGGCGAATGAAAGGCAGAAACAGCTCGTCGGGGTCATTGACCCATACGAACGGTATGCCGTGCTGATCAGCGCAGTCCAGGACGTACCGAAATTCAATCTCAACAGAGGTGCCAAGCCTGCTCTCGGCAATTACTGTTTCGACCGGGTTGCCGGCCGCAAACCGCCAACTTCCCAGAATAAGATCGGGGTCGGTCGAGCTCCGGTAGACTTTGAATTCGATATATTGGGCGGCGCCAGCGCCTTCCTTTTCTTCGATGACGGCAACCACGAGCGCCTCCGAAAAACGAGCGGACGCCATTCCAGCGCTTGACGCTGATAGTCAACACCCCTCGATTAAGCAATTGCTTCGATTTAGTCCACCGTTGTATCGTGCGGTCCCGCCAAAGTCAGGTCGTTTAGAGGGCCATCCAAAGATGGAGGATGAGCACGGGCTGCCGCCGGACGCCTTTACGAAGCTGGACGACGAAGACGACGAGATCTTCTATCAGCCGCCGAGGCTCGTCTGTCACATTGACGACGGGGCCATCGCTGCGCTGACCGGTTTTTACCGCAAAGTATTGCCCGCGGACGGCGTGCTGCTTGATCTGATGAGTAGTTGGGTCAGTCACCTGCCGCCCGAAATCGACTACAAGGAAGTGATCGGCCACGGCATGAACGCAACGGAGCTCGCCGCCAATCCGCGGCTCAGCCGTTGGTTCATTCAGAACCTAAACCGGGACACGAAGCTACCGCTCAAAAACGCAACTCTCGACGGCGCAATGATTTGCGTGTCGATCCAATACCTGCAGCGCCCGGTCGCTGTATTGCGCGAAATTGCGCGCGTGCTGCGGCCCGGTGCGCCGCTCGTCATCAGCTTCTCGAACCGCTGCTTCTGGACAAAAGCGGTCGCAATTTGGCGGGCGCTCGACGACGACGGGCACACAAGCCTCGTCGAGCGCTATCTGCGAGATGCCGGATTCATGCAAATCGAAACCCATCAACTAGCGGAATGGGTCGAGGATTTCAGCGACCCGATGACTGCCGTGGTCGGTTGGAGGTAGCCTCGTTCGGAAGCTAAAAGTGAGAGGAGCTGAACCATGCAGTTGGGCACATTATTGCCATTGGGCGATATCGGTGGCGAGCCGGCAGCGGTGCGCGAATACGCGCAGGCTGCCGAGAGCATAGGCTACGATTTTGTCGAGGCACCCGATCACGTGCTTGGCGCCAGCGAAGCCAGCGCACGGGAGCCCGGCCGTACTGGGGCCGGACTGTTCCACGACCCGTTCGTGCTGTTCGGCTATCTCGCAGGCTGCTCGCAAAAGCTTGGGTTTTCGACCGGGGTCTTGATCCTGCCGCAGCGCCAGACGGTGCTCGTTGCCAAGCAGGCCGCCTGCCTCGATGTGCTGCGCGGCGGCCGGTTCCGGCTCGGCATCGGGGTCGGCTGGAACGAGGTCGAGTTCACCGGGCTCAACGAGAATTTCCACAACCGCGGCCGCCGCTCCGAGGAGCAGGTGCAGGTCATGCAGAGGCTGTGGGCCGAGCCGCATGTGAGGTTCAAGGGCCGCTGGCACACGATCGATGATGCCGGCATCAACCCAATGCCGGCCTCGCACAAGGTGCCGGTGTGGTACGGCGGGCATCACGAGCGTACATTGCCGCGCATTGCCAAATGGGGGGATGGCTGGATGCCGAACGCCTATCCGCCCGATCAGAGTGCCCTCGACATCTTCGGCCAGCTGCGTCGCTTAACCGAAGAAGCCGGCCGTGACCCCGCCAAGGTCGGGATCGAGGTATGGGTGTCGATGGGCACCGGCTCCGAGGCCGACTGGGCCAAGGAAACGCGTTTTTGGAAGGCGGCCGGCGCCTCCCATCTCTGTTTGACGACGACCTTCAGTCGCCGCCACCATAAGCGCATCCCCGGCCATACGATCGGCGACCATCTCGCCGCACTGCGACGCTACCACTCGGCGGTCGCCGACCAGCTCTAGCCCCCGCCATGTCGGAAGGTGTGCCGCTCGGCGGCGCGACCGCCGAGACCGGCCGCGCCGTCCGCGAGCACCATCGGGTCGGACTGCTGGCGATCTTCGCCGCATTCTATGGGCTGGGCGTGACGAGCTTTGGCGGCAACACCGCTGCGTGGATCTATCACCGGATCGTCCGGCGCCGCCATTGGATCAACGACGTAGAGTTCCTGTCTGACGTGGCACTCGGCCGGATCATGCCGGGCTCGGGTGGAGTCAACCTCACGGTGCAGGTCGGGCAGCGCTTGCGCGGCAGTGCCGGCCCTGTGGCAGCGGTGGGCGGCCTGTTATCCGGGCCGCTGGTAATCGTGGTGGGACTCGCGTTGGCCTACACGAGGATCGGATGGAGTTCGCCGATCCACGGCGTTCTCGACGGCATTGCCGCCGCCGCGATCGGTCTGACCTTCGCCACCGGCCTCAAGCTGCTGCCGAGCGGCTCGGCGAGGCTCGGGCCGCTGGCGGTTGCATTGGCGACTGTGCTTTGTGTCGGCGTCTTGCGCTGGCCGATGCTGCCGGTGGTACTTTGCCTCGCGCCACTCAGCATCGGCCTGGCATTGCTGCAACGGCGCAATGCCTGACGATTTCAGGACATTGCTGGCGTTGGTGGCGGTGTTTGTTCCGCTGTCACTGTTGTCGATCGGCGGAGGCGCGTCGTTGCTCGCCGACATGGAGCACCAATCGGTCGCCGTTCGGGGCTGGACCACGCCGCGCGAATTCGCCGATCTCTTCGCGATATCGCGCGCGGCACCCGGACCCGGGACGATGCTCGCCGCACTGATCGGCTGGAAGGCGGCGGGCTGGGCGGGTGCGGTGACTGCGACAGTGGCACTCTATTTGCCGTCCTCGCTGGTCGTCTACGGCGCGGCCCGCCTGTGGGGGCGCTGGCGCGGCTCGGTCTGGCACACAGCAGTCGAGCGCGGTTTGGCACCGGTCGCCGCGGGGCTCCTTCTGTCGGGCGGCATCGCCGTATTGCGCATCTCCCCCGGAGGGCCGGCGGTCTGGGCGGCGGCAATCATTGCGACGGTGCTGCTGATGCGCTGGCCGCGTCTCCACCCGTTGGTCCTCTTCGCCGCGGGCGGAGCCCTGTTCGGTTTGGCCGGCCTGTGGTAAACTCGATCCGCGTTCCTAAACGAAGGGAACGATCTCTGGGAGGGTACGCGATGCCCAAATATTTGATCTCCGCATCCTACAGCGCAGAAGGTCTCAGAGGCTTGCAACGGGACAAGGCATCCGGCCGCCGGCAGGCGGTCACCGCGGCAATCGAGGGGCTCGGCGGCAAGGTCGAGGGGTTCTACAATGCTCTCGGCGCGGATGACGCGTATGTGATCGCAGATTTGCCCGATAACAGCACGGCCGCCGCCCTTGGCATCGCCGTGTCGGCGGCGGGGTTGGTTCGCACCCGGACGACCGCACTGCTGACCGTCGAGGAGACCGATCGGGCTCTCGAAAAGACCGTCAACTACCGCGCGCCGGGCCGGTAGGAAGCAAGACGGTTGGGCTGGCTGCAGTCAGAAGGTAGCGCCCGACTGCAGCCAGTGCCGTACGATCTCCTCGCCGGTCGCGAACCAGACGCCGGCGTGCGAGCGAATGTACTTGAGCGCCGAGTCGAGACCGGCGATGCGGTGAGGCACGCCGATCAGATAGGGATGCAGGCATATCGCCATGACCCGGCCGGATTGGGCGCCCTCTTCATAGAGTGTGTCGAACTGGCGGCGGATTATCTTCTCGAACTCGTCGATCGTGCCGTTCCGGTTATTGAA
>Ga0310910_10000311_pt1 | contig 24465 bp, 22 predicted proteins | sample GREbulkMGHF172_FD_203448 | JGI IMG/M metagenome (GOLD analysis project Ga0310910, IMG submission 203448) | Lab enrichment of tropical soil microbial communities from Luquillo Experimental Forest, Puerto Rico - GRE.bulkMG.HF172 | ecosystem: Environmental > Terrestrial > Soil > Tropical forest >... | reverse complement strand
TGGTGTCGAGCAAGCCGCGAGTAGGTCTTCGACATTGTCCAGAACATCGAAGAAAACAAAGGATCCCTCTCGCGCTCAGCCTTGGCGCGAAAGTCAGCGGCCTTTACTCGGTACTCGTCGCTAACCGTCATCTCGTCGGACGCAATACACACCGCGAGGTGCAAATATTAGCGCAGCAAACATGTCAGTAAAAATACAAGCAGCTTAGCGGGATACCACCAGCACTCACCGTATTACCGATCCTGCCAACCTTGCACCCCCCAATTGAGGTCACGCTTCCTTTTTGCTTTCGGTGCTTTTAGCGCCTTAGCGCAACCAATCGTTCCCGCCCGCAACTATGTTCGCTTTGAAGTGCCCGCGTGATGTCCTGCGGAAAGACATGGGCGGCGGCTTACCCAAGGCGGGCGACCACTTCCGAATAGTTCGGATACGTGTCCAAGATACCGGCCTTCCGCGCAAACGCATTCATGCCGTCGACGAATTCCGGCGAAATCCCGGTGGAGTAAAATGGCAGATCGCGTTCGATGAGCCTAGCGATAAGAGCCGCCTCGCTCGCCGGGAAAACCTTGTGGCCGACCTTCTCGGCCAGTGACACATCGGCCTTCAGCGCCAAGTGCGTCGCTTCCATCGCCTTCACCATTTTCGCGGCGACGTCGCTTTTCTCGGCGAGAAAGCGGTCGGTTACGGCCAGCGACGCCATCGTGTAATTGAAGCACTCCTTTGGCCCGTCGCCGCGCCGGATGTCGAGCACGACCTTGCCAGCCCCGTTACGTACAGCGACCTCGGTGCCCATGCCGTTGGCCCAGAAACCGTCGATGAGCCGGTCTTCCAGCGCCTTCGCAGCCATCAAACCGAAATTGACGCTGCTGCTCCCAGTATGGGGAACGGGGGCGACCGTGACATTGTCGCGCACCGCATCGATGCCGGCTGCGACGAGAAGCTGCTTTAACCCGAGATCGACCCACGGTGCCGCGCCGATCTTGCGTCCTTTGACGACATTGATATCGCCGCGAGTGCAATTGATGTCCGACCGCATGACCAGGAACCAGTACATCCCCTGCGCCTGTGCGCACAAAAGCTTCGCACCCTCCCAGCGCGAGAACGCCGCGAGCGCCGAATGCGCCGAACCGGCGACGCAATCGACCCTTGCATCACGCAGATCGGCGTAAGCCTTGTTGACCGGGAAAACGAGCTCGATCGAAGCGTCGATGCCCTGCTCCGCGAACTTGCCAAGCTCGACCGCAGCGACCGCCGGAAAGTAGGAGTTCGAAATCAGATCGGGAACCGCGATTTTCATGGTCACCCGGCTTCGTTAGGCGGTAAAATCCTTGCGGCGGACACTCTCCAGCAGCGACGTGCGCATCAGGAAGGTGCGATGCGCGGCCGGATCGGTCGCTTTACGGCGCAACGCCTCGAAGTTGGCCTCGCGTTTCGCGGGGTCTTTTTCTTCGAGACGCCTCTTGTTGCCAATCGTTTGCTGCTGAACATATTCGATATTTATGGGCCGGCGAATGGCGTCGTAGCGCGAAAGATCGCTTTCCGGCCGCTCGCCGAGTGAAACGGCGGACAGAAGCGATGCAAGCTGCGTCGCGTCATGCACGCCGCAATTCAGGCCGAGACCGCCGATCGGATTGTTTACGTGCGCCGAATCGCCGGCAAGAAAGACACGACCCTTGCGGAAGCTCGTAGCCACGCGCTGATGTACGCGATAGATATTGCGGTGGAAGATCTCGTAGGCGCCTTTCTTCGGGAAGAATTTCTGCAGACGTGCTTCAGTCGCGTCCGGATTGAGGATCTCGTCGTCGGTCTGCCCTGGAATGGCCGGGAACACCGCGCGCCAGCGGCCCTTGTGATCGTCGCCCGCGACCTTGAACAGGTTCGCCCATTCGTCGGGGTCTGAAAAATAGGCGCGGTACGCAACGCCATGTTCGCTGGCAAAATCGAACGGCGTGGTGAGCACGAGGAAGCGTTCGGGAAACGTATAGCCCTCGAACTCGATGTCGAGCGCCTTGCGGACCGTCGAGCGGCCGCCGTCCGCGCCGACGAGATAGCTGCCGGTCACTGTCTTGCTGCCCGACGCAGTTTCGACGGTGATGTCGACGCGGTCGTCATGCGGCGCGATGGCGTTGACGGAAGCACTGAACGTCACTTCCGCGTGCGGAAACATCTTGAGCCGCTCAAGACCCATCTTGGCGATCTTGTGCTGCTCGCACTGCACGACAAATGGATACGGCGTGTCGTTCTTGAGGATAGCGTGGTCGAATTCGGCGACTACGCTGCGGGTCGGCCGATCCCAGAACTGAAATGTCCGCGCGACCAGGCCCTGCCCGACGACATCATCGAGGATGCCCAGAGCCGCGATCATCTCGAGCGTTGCGGGATGCAACGTCGATGCACGCGGCGCTTCGTTGACCGCATCGGCCGCCTCGAACAGCCACACCGCCACACCGCGCTGGGCGAGCGCCAGCGCGGTGATGATGCCGACGGGGCCACCTCCGGCAATCAGGATGGGACGGGCGCTCATGCCGGTCCTCTACTGTTGCTTGACGCCGGCGGCGCCGACGGCTTCCGCCCAGACCGAAATGTCCCTCTCGAGCATCGCCCGATATTCGGCCGGCGTGTCGCCAAGCGGATCGGCGCCGTAGTTAACGAGCTGCTCGCGGAATTTCGGCTCCTTGACCGCCTTTGCGATCTCGCTGGAGAGCTTATCGACGATTTCCTTCGGCGTGCCCGCGGGTGCCATCAGGCCGTTCCATGTTAGCACTTTGTATTTGGGATAGCCGGATTCCGCGACGGTCGGCACTTCCGTGGCAAGGATCGAGCGCTGCTCGCTCGACACCGCCAGCATCCGCACGTTGCCCGCCTTGGCTTGCGGCAAGGCGTCCGACAAGTTGGAGAACATTGCTTGCACGTGGCCGGCGACGACGTCGCCCAGTGCCGGCGCATTACCCTTGTAGGGAACGTGCACCATGTCGAGACCGGCCTGCTTGAGGAACAGCACCATCGACAGATGGTTCAGGCTGCCGACGCCGGCCGAGCCGTAGGACATCTCACCATTGCGCGCGCGCGCGTATTCGACGAACTCCTTCAGCGAGTGGATCGGCAGATCCTTGTTCACGACCAGCGCAAACGGATTGGTGCCAATGTTGCTAATCGGCGCAAAGTCCTTCAGCGAGTCATAGCGTACTTTCTGGATCACTGGCACGACCGCCATCACCGGCAACGCGGCCAGGAACAACATGTAGCCGTCGGGCTGCGCCTTCGCGACGAGCTCGGCAGCGATGGCGCCGCCGGCGCCGGGACGATTTTCGACGACGAAAGCCTTTCCCAAAGATTCGCTGAGATGCTGCGCCGCCATGCGTGCAAAGCCGTCGGTGTTCCCGCCGGCGGCAAACGGCACGATGATTGTCACCGGCCTTTCCGGCCAAGTGCCTTGCGCAGGCGCCTGGGATGCAGGGAAAACGGCGCCGAAGGTCACGACCAGAATGGCACCGAAGCTGGAGAATGCTCGCAGTATACGCATTCTGAATGATCCTGGCCTAGTACGTTAGGGAATTTCAGGAGACGCTTTTCTCGTAGTAGTGGACCTCATAGAGCATGCATCCTCCCACTGACTTGAACGGTCCGTGCACAGCACCCGGCGGACGGCAGGCATAGGTTGGAGCCGAGAAACTCTTCCCGCCATTGCCCTGCGCATCGTTCCCGACGATGAGATCGCCGGAGAGCAGGTAAACTTCTTCCCAATGATCGTGGACGAAAGGCGCCGTGGTGTATTCACCCGGGACGAAGCGCAGGAGGCGCGTACGGCTGCCGCACTTGCGCGTCTCGTCGAGATCGCTCGCGAGGATCTTCTGCTGGACGCCGGCCGGATAGCCGGCGGCGAGGCCCAGCCCTCGTTGAGGTCGACGCCGAAGAATTCCAGATGCGGCTTGGTCATGAGCTACCCGTTACAAAAAATTGGTGACATTGAAGAAACACACATTTCATCACGAATAACAAAGGTTTTTGCAGATGCGTCCCGTCGGATCCTCCCGACGAGCGCTCGAATGTCTGCCTTTACGGTCGCTATTGAGGTAAAGCAGACGTGACTTGTGGCGCCGCGAATGTCCGCTTTTGACCCAAAGCGGACATTCATACGCTCCATGTTAAGTCAACAATGCTGGACTAGCGGCATCATTGAACATAGCTACTTAACAGCGATTTTATGCGTTGACGCTGATGTCAATCGGTACGATGCCCTGTCCTAGTCGCCGGGGCAGCAATGAGGCGTCGAGATTTCATCAAAGTTGTTGTGGGTTCCGCTGCCGCGTGGCCGCTCGCGGCGCGCGCGCAGGAAACTCGGCACATCGGGGTACTTATGAATGTCGGGCCGGAGCATCCAGAAGGCCAGCCGTACATCGCGGCGTTCCGGCAAGCCCTGCAACCATTGGGTTGGACCGAAGGCCGCAACATACGAATTGACATCCGCTGGGGCGAAAATGATGTCGATCGCGATCGTAAATACGCAGCCGAATTGGTCGCCCTCGCGCCGGATGTCATCCTCGCCGCTGGCACACTCAGCGTGACGGCGTTGCAGCGTGCCAGCCGTACGTTGCCGATTGTGTTCGTGGCGGTCTCCGATCCAGTCGGCGCCGGTCTCGTCGCACGGCTCGACAGACCGGGTGGCAGCACGACAGGCTTTATGATCTTTGAATACTGTCTAAGCGGGAAATGGTTGGAGCTTCTCAAACAGATCGCTCCAAACGTTCGGCGGGCGGGGATCATTCGGGATGCCGCTAATCCGGCGGGCATTGCTCAGTTCGGCGCCATCCGGACCACAGGATCGTCGCTTGGGGTCGATGTGAGTCCGATTGATATTCGCGATGCCGCCGACATCGAACACGCCATCGCAGATTTTGCCCGCTCGCCAAATGCGGGTTTGGTCGTGACGCCAAGCGCTAGTTCGTCGGCACACATCGCTCAAATCGTCACACATGCGGCGCGTTACAAACTGCCGGCAGTCTACGGCGAACGCTTTGTCGCTGCGCTCGGGGGGTTGATCTCATACGGTCCCGAAAATATCGACCAGTTTCGACATGCTGCCGACTACGTCGATCGCATCCTCAAGGGCGAGAAGCCGGCCGACATGCCGGTTCAAGCGCCGACCAAGTACGAGCTTGTGATAAACCTCAAAACGGCCAAGGCACTTGGCCTCGCAATTCCGCCAGCGGTGCTCGCTCGCGCCGACGAGGTAATCGAATAAGTTGCACTCAACCAAGAGTGCCGGAGGCGTTGCCAATGAAACGACGCGATTTTCTTGGCGTTTTCGCCAGCTGCGTAGCGTGGCACGCCGTAGCACGGGCACAACAAGAAACGAGGCCATTGATAGGTTTCCTAAGTAGCCGATCACCCGAGGAGTCAAAGCCGCATTTAGCAGGATTTTTGCGAGGTCTTGCGACATTCGGATATATCGATGGCAACACAGCCAAAATTGAATATCGCTGGGCCGACGGGCACTATGATCAGCTCAGGAAATTGGCCGCGGAATTGGTAGCGTTAAACCCTTCCATTATTGTCGCCGCCGGAGGCTCGCCTTCAGCACGCGCCGCAAAGTCCGTTACGCAATCTATTCCGATTACATATGTTGCAGGTGACTCTGTTAGCGAAGGGATCGTTACCAGTCTTAACCAGCCCGGTGCGAACATCACGGGCGTTGATCTGATGAGCGGTGAGCTCACGGGCAAACGGCTCGAATTATTGTCGCAGTTGCTTCCGGCCGGTGGTGTTATTGGCTTTCTCACCAACACCAAAGGCGTTCAGAGCAGTTTGCGATCGGATGATTTTAAACTCGGAGCCGCTGGCATGGGGCGAGAGCCTTTGATCGTCGGCGCCAGCACCGATGCGGAAATAAATGCCGCTTTCTCACAACTAGTCCAGAAACGAGCTGTCGGCCTTGTCGTCGAAAACGATCCTTTTTTCGATTCCCAACGCCAGTATCTCATACAATTGACGGCGCAGCACTCAATTCCCGCGATCTATCACATAAGGGAATTTCCGGTTGCGGGAGGACTGATGAGCTATGGAGCCAATTTGGCTGACGCCTATAGCCAAATGGGAGTTCAAACCGGACGAATTCTCAATGGTGCGAACATCGCCGATCTGCCCGTCATCCGCGCGACGAAGTTTGAGTTAGCTCTCAACCTAAGTACAGCAAAAAAACTCGGTCTCACCGTTCCGCCGCCTGTGCTGGCTATCGCTGACGAGCTCTTAGACTGAGCCTACTTAGCCCTCCAATGTCCGCTCGGGTAAAGGCCGCAGAAGAGTATTTCAAATGTCCGTCATACGAATCTGCATGGTGGAATGACATGGAGAGAATTCACCGTCTTCTGTCAAAGGCTAGTGTTCCAGACGATAGACACAGACCGGTGATAGCCGAAGCGAAGAAAAAGGCGTTTGCCATGTTTGCGCGTTGTTGCGAAGTCTTTATCCAAACTGAGAGTAGAAATACGAGATATTTATCCAGCAGACCGGCTAGAGCTTATGTCATGTCCTCGCCGGAAGATCTCATCATATTGGGGCTGACGCTGGAAAATTGGCTGCTTCTTGCAGGACTGACGTCGATTGTTGCGATAGCCGTGTTGTCATCAAAACTGTAATTCACTGAACATTCTCGCGCGGCTCAATCGCACGACCAAATACAACTGTGCTGAAAAAGAAAGAACCGCAATCTCTGCGGCTCTTTCTCGTAGAGCGACTCTGAACCAGACTAGCGCGCGCATGAAGATCACTCGTTCCATGAACGGACGTTCAGGGAGAGGAGCGTCCGCTGGCACCGATCACCATTGATATTTGAGTTCGTGAACACAGCCGCTTTCAGAGCGCGTGACTTCAACTGAACGCGCCGATTTGAATTTTGTCGTGTTCCGTCCGAGGCGCGTATCATTTTGCGTAAATGCCATATCAAAATAATCAAGACTCCGTGACGTCACGCAGGGCTAGCAACGCGCGGTGTTTCTTGTCCCAGACAAACAATTCAAGGGAGGGTCAAATGCGCAGGCTTCTGATGGTCCTAGCAGTTGCACTGATACCCTCGTTGGCCGCCGCTCACGGTCACGGAGGCGGTGGTGGAGGTCACATCGGAGGTGGTTGGGGCGGCCACAGTGCCGCTGGAATTGCTGGGGGCGCCCGGATGGGCGCCGGGCATATGGCTGCCTGGAACGGTGGCCGCATGGCTGCCTGGGCTGGTCGTCCGGGCAATTGGAACCGCTTTCATCACGGCCACTTCGTGCATCGCCATGGCCGGGTTTTCTTCGTTGGCGGGCCTTGGTGGGGTGGTTACGGCTACTACGATAGTGGTTGTTGGCAATGGGTCCCGACCCGATGGGGTCCGCAACGGATCTGGGTCTGCGGCAGCTACTATTAGGTACGATTTCTGCCAGAAGCTGTTGATGCCCGCTGAGCGTGATCGGCGGGCATCGGCGCGTAGCTTTAGGCCATGTCTCACGCGAAGTAGTCGCTTGTCGCGGTTTGGTCGACAGGAGGGTGTGCTGCTCTCATGCCTTTGAAGAGCGGCGTGAGCACAACTGCGACAACGAGATTTAGGATCACCGTGTAGAGCGCGATGTAGCCGGGAAACGAGTGCCCAAGGAGCGCGAGCGGATAAGTTGGAGACAAGTCCACTGCGATCGCCATGGCAGTACCCGTGATGATCCCGACCGCCCAACCGACAAGCAAAGCCCAATCATCAAACCAGCGCGTATAAACACCCAGCATGATCGACGGCAGGGTCTGAATGATCCAGATGCCGCCCAACAGCTGTAGAAAGATGGCAAATTTCGTCGGAATAAAAATGATGAACACCAGGGCGCCGAACTTGACAATCAAGGAGACCCATTTCGCCATTTGCGCTTCTTGCTTGTCAGTCGGACTTTTATTGATGAACTCGCGATGAATGTTGCGAGTGTAGAGGTTGGCGGCAGCGATCGACATGATGGCTGCCGGAACGAGGGCGCCAATCCCGATTGCAGCAAAAGCGACACCGACGAACCACGAGGGGAAGCTGTGAAGAATGAGGGCCGGCACGGCGAAGTTATTGCCAAACTCTTTAAAGCCGGCTGCGAATTCGGGAAGTTTGTCCAGCCCGGCGGCAAGGGCAAAAAAACCAATTAGGGCTAGCAATCCGAGCAAAAATGAATAGCCAGGCAGCAATGCAGCATTGCGGCGGATTGCGTGGCCGCCGCTTGCGCTCAGAATGCCTGTCAGCGAATGCGGATACAGGAAGAGGGCTAGAGCCGAGCCGAGCGCGAGCGTTGCATAAGCGCTGTAGGCCCCAGTCGTGTTGGGCCCAGGAGTTGCAAGCAAGAGCTTTGATTCAGGAATGGCCGAAAAGATTTTTGCAAACCCGCCCAGCTGGATAGGAACGGCGATAATCACAGCGAAGGCGGTGATGTAGATTAGGATATCCTTCACAATTGCGATCGAAGCAGGTGCTCGCAATCCGCTCGAATAAGTGAAGGCCGCCAGGATGATGAAAGCTATGATGAGCGGCAAGTCGCTCGCGAGTCCTGTTCCGGAAATTCCAAGCGCGCCGACAACGACCTGAATACCAACGAGCTGAAGCGCAATATACGGCATGGTCGCAACGATGCCGGTGACGGTAATCGCGAGAGCAAGCCAGCGATTGCCAAAGCGGCCGCGCACGAAATCGCCTGCTGTGATGTAGCCGTGCTTGTGGCAGACGTGCCAGAGCCGAGGAAAAACCAAAAAAAGGATTGGATAGATGACGATTGTGTACGGTACCGCAAAGAAGGCGACAGCACCCGCGCCGAATGCGAGCGCTGGGACTGCGATGAAAGTGTAGGCCGTATAAAGATCGCCCCCGATGAGAAACCACGTGATGACGGTCCCGAAACGCCTGCCGCCCAGTCCCCATTCGTGCAAGAGGTCGAGATCCCCTTTCCGCCAATTTGCGGCGGCGAAGCCCAGCCATGTGATCAGGGCAAACAGCAGTACAAAGACGGCAAATGCGATCCAGTTTATGTCGTGCATGGGATCATCTTCCCAGCTTGGCTGCTAAGATCCCGCTGAGGTGTGCTTGGCTTCCGTTGCGAAGTAAACGATGGCCGTCAAAATTGCGGCGATGATTACCCACAGAAGCTGGTACCAGTAGAAGAATGGAATTCCGCCAAGGGAAGGCTCAACCCTGTTGTACAGTGGGGGCCACAAGACAAAAACGTATTGGATGACGAAGAGCAGGTACCACCAGCTCCACGCGCTCTGATGATGCGGTCTGTTCACCTGTGGCCTCCGTGGTCAGCAGCGTCGGAGTATAGTTCTAGGCGAGATAATTCTGGACCCGCAGAACGAGCGCGCTTGACGACACAATCGCCCTCGAATGCAAAAGTTCCATACGCAGGCGGGTATCGCCTGTCGTCAGTTTACACGAGCTTGGCATCCAGCGTGATCTGTGCGTTGAGCACCTTGGAAACCGGGCAGTTCTTCTCGGCCTCGCCGGCCATTTTCGCAAATGCCGCCGCATCCAAATTCGGCACGTTGGCGTGCAACGTCAGGGCAGATCGCGTGATACGAAATCCCTGTCCCTCAGGTTCGAGGCTGACGGCCGCTTCGGTGCTCAGTTCGGTCGGCGTGAAGCCTGCGCCTTGCAGCTGGAAGGCGAGCGCCATCGTAAAGCATCCGGCATGCGCGGCCGCGATAAGCTCCTCAGGATTCGTGCCTTTCTCGTTTTCAAAGCGGGTTCGGAAAGAATAGGGGGTGTCGGAGAGCACCCCTGAATCGACCGAAAGATTTCCTTTGCCGTCGCGGCCCGTGCCGCGCCAAACGGCTTTTGCCTTGCGGATCATCGAACTCTCCCTTGTGCTAACTTGACGTCTCTCAGTCGATCCTTCCGGTGAAAAATGACCGATCGTGAACGAGCCAGGCAATATCTTGAAGACTACGCCGCAGGTCAGATCTATCGCTCCGCCCGTATGACAATAGACAAGGATCAGATCATTGCCTTCGCCGGGCAATTTGATCCGCAACCCTATCATCTGGATGAAGAAGCCGCCCACAAATCGGTTTTCGGCGGCCTGGCGGCGAGCGGCTGGCATACCGCTGCGCTCAGCATGCGATTGCTCGTCGACAGCGAATTCAGGCCGGCGCACGGTATCCTGGGAGTGGGTGTTGATGAGCTGCGCTGGCTACGTCCGGTTCGCCCGGGCGACAGTCTATATGTAGAAACCGAAGTGCTGGAAGTGCGGCCGTCTAAGTCGGAGGCCGACCGGGGCCTGATCCGGGTGCGCACGACGACGTTCAATCAAAGCGGCGAGCAGGTGCAAATGTATGTCGGCAACCTTCTCGTTCCGCGCCGGCCAGCCGCCGGCTAAATGTGCCGCCACGTAAGGGCGCTACGCTTCAGTGCCAGAATATCTGGTACGCTGCGAAAATAGTTTCAATAAGAATCAGCGCGATGATTATTCGCTCGAGCCGCAACGACCGTTCGGTATCGATAATATCCGCCAGAGCCTTTGCCGTATCGGAGATGACAGTCAGTTTACGGGTCAGAAGGTCGGCTCGCTCTTTGAGCTCATATTCATCCTCAAGCCTGGCGTAAAACCTCTCGAGGTCCGGCCGGTCCCAAAGCACGTCGGGCTTTTCCGCGACCGCAACCAGGCCCGATACGCGCTGCTGGACGAGCAGCGCATTTCCGATGTGCTTCAGGATCGATCGGCGTCCGCCCGGCGTCCGGCCGTGCTCAGCCAATTCGCGGGCCAGTGGTTCGGTGGAGTCGAAGACGGCGCTGACGTTCCGTTCGTCGTGCGCCAAAATCAGATTCGTCGCCAGTGCATCCGCGATGATGAGCACATGCTCAGGCAGCAACGCCTTCAGCGCAATGACACCGCTTGGCGTGACCTGTTCATCTTTTTCCGGGGCAACTTCGATCTGGGCAGTTTCTACTTCGGATCGCGCAAATCGCCCGCTGATACGTCCGTCAAGGCTTCGAATGATTTCATCTTCTTGCGCGGACGTCATTCCGACGAGAACGGCAACTCCATACCGAAAAAGGACAACAAAAGCGCCGGTTTCTATTCGAAAGGCCATAGGCGTCGTCGACAAGACGTTGTGCCGCTCAAGGCCCGCCGTATCGAGACGGTCACCGAGTAGCAGAGCTCTGGCAGTGACAAGACGATTGCCATTGCCAGAGGTTCCGGACTCCAGGGGAGATGCCGGCGGAGAAGCGATCTCGGGTTCAAGTGACATCGATCTGAACGCTGCCTGACTGTTTTGTGAGCTTTCGCGCAAGCACCCCGGCCCGAAACAAGCCTGCCACGCTTCCGGTTCTGTTGAAACAGCCCGCGGCAGCTACGGCTTTAATCTCGCGAATTCTTTATCGGGAACTGGGGGCTGCCTTATTTGGTCGGCAATTCTCTTATACTGCTTAACTGCGGCCGACCTCGCGCGGATCAAGTGCGTCGCGCAGACCATCACCGACCAGATTAAAGGACAGGACTGTCACGAAAATTGCCAATCCTGGCCACACTGCCATCCAGGGTGCGTTGACAAGGAAGCGCTGTGCCGAATTGAGCATGCTGCCCCAGGACGGTTCTGGCGGCTGTTGCCCGAGACCCAGAAATGAGAGGGCAGCTTCGGCGATAATCGCAGCCGCGATCGACAGGGTGGCCTGCACCAACAGCGCCGGCATGATATTCGGTAGGATATGGACGAAAACGATGCGCCAGCGTGGGTTGCCGACCGCGCGCGCGGCCTCGACATAATCTTCCATCTTGACCGCTAGCACCTGACCACGCGTCAGACGGACGAAAATCGGTGTCGCCGTAACGCCGATGGCGATCATGGCATTGCCGAGGCTCGGCCCGAGAAACGCCGCGAGCGCGATCGCCAAGATAAGGAAGGGGCAGGCGAGCATTGCATCGGTCATGCGGCCGATCAGAGAATCAAGAAAGCCGCCGAGATAACCGGCCGCCAGGCCGAGGGGTACGCCAATCGAGAGGGCGATGCCGACGGAAATGATGCCGGCCAGAAGCGATGCACGTGCGCCATAGATGACGCGCACCAGGATATCGCGGCCAAGATCGTCGGTCCCGAACCAGTGGGACGCTGATGATGGTTGACGCACGAGTGTCCAACTTTGCGCGACCGGGTCGTAGGGGCTCAGCAAAGGCGCAAAGATAGCCAGCGCGATAAAGAACGCAACAATGGCCAGCCCTAAGACCGCGCTTTTGCGACGGAAAAGGCGGCGCATAGCGCGACGAAGCAGCGTCTCTGGCACGTCCTTTGCCGGGATCAGTTTCGTATTGACGGTGATGTCGGCCATATTACGTACGCAGTCGCGGATTGACGAGGACGTAAGCGATGTCGGCGAGCAGATTGAGCACGATGTAGACGGTCGCCGTGACTAGAACCACGCCTTGTACCACCGCATAATCGCGGTTGAAGACCGCGTCGATGATCAGCTTGCCGAATCCCGGAATCGTGAAAATCTGTTCGGTCAGCACCGCGCCCGACAGGAGCGTCCCGAATTCAAGCGCACCGAGCGTGATGACCGGGGTCAGTGCGTTGCGCATGGCGTGCTTGAGAATGACGGTGCGTTCGTACAGACCTTTGGCGCGCGCCGTGCGCACGTAATCGCTTTCGAGTACCTGCAACATGGCACTGCGGGTGTGACGCATCAGGATTGCCGCGATCGCGTTGCCGAGGACGAAAGCCGGCATGATCGTCGAGGCGAGACTGGCGCGCCAATCCTCGGTGAGGGGCACATAGCCCGACGCCGGCAGCCAGCCCAGTTTCACTGAAAACAGGAAGATCAACATGATCCCGAGCCAGAAGTTTGGCGTCGAGATACCCCAAAGCGCGAAGGCGTTGGCCGCGTAGTCCCAGATGGTGTTTTTCTTGATGGCGGAGATGATGCCCGCGGAAATGCCGATCACGAGCGCAATCACGATGGCCATCGAGCCAAGCTGAATTGTCACCGGCAGCTTTTGCAGAATGAGGTCGAGAACAGGAACGTGAATTCGCATCGACTCTCCGAGGTTGCCGGAGAGTACGCCCTTAACCCAGTAGAGATATTGGACGGGAATCGGCCGATCGAGGTGATACTGATGGCGAATCTGCTCGATCACAGCCGGGTCGCGCTCTTCGCCGGCCATGATCAGGGCGGGGTCGCCCGGCAACAGCTGCTGCAGCGAGAAGATGATCACCGACACGAAGAACAAGGTCGGGATCAGCTGCAGCAGACGTTTGCCAAGGAGATTCAACATGGCGGACGCCGTTTCGCCGACTGGGTAGCCTCGCTCACTTGAGCGAAAGCCCGACGACGCGCACGAGGCCATCGGGCATCTGCTTGTAGCCGTCTAATTTCGTCGTGTGCGCGATGAGAATACGGCGGTGATAAAGGTAGATCTTGGGAACGTCCTCAAGAATGGTCTTTGTCAGTTTTTCATAGATCGCCTTGCGCGCAACGAGCTCGGACGGCACGCGCGCCTCGTCGAGCAGTTTGTCGACGTCCGCGTTGCAGTAGCCCATCGAGTTCTGCGGCGCGTTGCACTTAAAGAATATGTACGTATTGCCGTCGGGGTCGGTGCGTCCGCTCCATGCCAGCAGATACGCCTGGTAATTGCCTTGCTCGGCCTGCTTGAGCGAGGTGGCAAATTCGGTGACGCGGATCTTCATGTTGATCCCGATCTCGCCTGCCATCGCCTGGATGACTTCGGCCACAGCCTGGGTCTCGGCCCCCTTGGGCACCATGAAATCGACATCAAATGGCGTCGAGACGCCGGCTTCTTTCATAAGCGTGTTGGCCTTTGCGACATCGCGTTTCGGGACCGGATAGGCCTGCTGATAATAAGGATTCTCGGGGCTGACCCACTGATTGCCGGGCTTGAACTCTCCGTTGAACACTACCTGGTTCAAGGCATCGCGATCGATCGCGAGCTCCAAAGCCTGGCGGACCTTGGCTGATTGGCCGAGTGGGTTCTTCGCTTGACCGCCGTTGCCGACATTGATGTCGAGCCCCTGATAGCCGAGCTCGAGTGCGGTTGCGAGTTTAAGCGCCTTGTCTTCGCGTACGCTCTTGATGTCGGTCGCCAGCACTCGCTCAATCAGGTCAAGCGCGCCGGATTTAAGATTAGCGAGACGGACGGTCGAATCAACGATCGGCAGGAAGACAACGCGATCGATGTGGACGTTGTCCTTGTTCCAATAGTCGGTGAACTTCTCGAACACGATGCGGTCCTGCTGCACGCGTTCGACAAATTTGTACGGGCCCGCGCATACCGGGCGCAGGCCGAATTTGTCGCCGGCTTCCTTTGCAGCTTTTGGCGACACCATCATGCCGGCGCGGTCGGTGAACTGAGCGATCAACGGCGAGTAGGGGGCTTTCAGCACGACGTTGATCGTGAGTGGATCGACGACGTCGACGTGATCGACGGCGGCGAGTTCCGGTTTTCTGAAAGAACCGGTCATCGATGTGTGACGATCGATGGAGAATTTGGCCGCTTCGGCGTTGAACGGCTCGCCATCATGAAATTTGACGCCGGGTCGAAGTTTGATCGTGACGGTCTTACCGTCGGCAGAGGTCGAATGCGACAGTGCAAGTTGTGGCACCACATTCAGATTTTGGTCGATGTCGAACAGCTTGTCGCAGAACGACGCAAAGACGATACGTCCGACATAGGTCCGCGCGAGCGTGGGGTCGAGCACATCCGGGTCTTCGGCCAGCCCGATGCGCAGTGTCGTCTGGGCTGTGGCCAGCCCGCAGGTCAATACGAAGTACACAGCCGCTGCCGCGGCCCAACGAATGCCTCTCATGATCCCCTCGCGCAGTTTTTGCCGGCAATCAGTTCGGCCGGCGACCTTCGACCTTAAGTGTATCAACACCGCCTGCCGCAGGCACACCGGCAGGGCGGGTAAATTTTGCCATTAGTGCCTCTAGCTGGGGGGTAGGGGCATCCTGTCCGGATGCTCCCACCAACGCAGGAAGCTCGTGCCAGCGATGGCAGGCGGTTGCATGCCCTTTGTGGTCGTCGATGAGCGCGGGCCGCTCAGTGCGGCATCGATCGATAGCGTAGGCGCAGCGCGGATGGAGGTGGCAGCCGGCCGGAGGTGAAAGCGGGCTTGGAACATCACCTTCCAGTAACTGACGTTGCCGCTGGGCGTGCGGTTGCGGAACCGGAATCGCGGAAAACAGCGCGCGCGTGTACGGGTGGCGTGGGTTGACGAACAATTCGTCCGAGCGGGCGCTCTCCACAATCCGACCGAGATACATCACGGCGACCCGGTCGGCTATGTGTTTGACTACCGAAAGATCGTGCGAAATAAAGATGTAAGTCAGTGACAGTCGTTTGCGCAGATCACTCAGCAAGTTCAGAACCTGCGAGCGGATCGAAACATCGAGCGCCGAGACCGGCTCATCGCACACGATTAGCTTCGGCTCGACTGCAAGTGCTCGCGCGATGGCGATCCGTTGTCGCTGCCCTCCGGAAAACTCGTGCGGGTAGCGCCGACCGTATCTTGCGTCGAGGCCGACGAGGCGCAGCAGTTCGGCAACACGATCGCGTCGGCGAGATACCGGAACGATGTCATGCAGGGCGAGCGGTTCACCGATCAACTCTTCCACTGTCATTCGTGGATTGAGTGACGAGTACGGATCTTGAAAGACGATTTGCGCCTCGCGCCGGAAGCCGCGCAATTCCTTTTCGCCGAATCCCAAGATGTCGCGGCCGGCAAACCGGATGCTGCCGGCCATTGGCTCAATCAATCGAAGGACCAGCCTGCCGACGGTCGACTTGCCGCAACCCGTTTCGCCGACGAGCGCGAGCGTGCTGCCGGCAGGCACGCTCAGGTCTATTCCGTCCACGGCTTTAACGGTTGCCGTCGGTCGTCCGAATGCCGATCGGCGGGCGATAAAATGTCGGGTCAGTCCTTCGATCTCGAGCAGGGGGGCGCTCATGCGCGCACCTCTTCGAATGGTGCCTTCACGCACCGCGACCAATGCTTTGAGCCGACGTCGACGATGGGCGGCGCGCTGCTGACACAGATGTCGCTTGCAAAGGGGCAGCGGGGCGCAAAGCGGCAACCCAGTGGAATCTCGCTCATATCGGGCAGTGAGCCTTCGATCGTCGCAAGCGTTTCCACTCGGCGATCGAGCCGAGGAATCGAGGCAAGAAGGCCAATCGTATAAGGGTGCTGTGGAGCGCGAAATAATGTGTCGACAGGTGCATGTTCCACGATTTCACCGGCGTACATGACTGCCACTTCGTCGCAAATTTCCGCGATCACTCCGAGATCGTGCGAGATCAGGACAATCGAGGCATTGGTCTTTTTCTTCAGGCTGCGGATCAAGTCCAGCACCTGCGCCTGAATGGTCACATCGAGGGCTGTGGTCGGTTCGTCGGCGATCAATAGTTGCGGATCGCAGGCGAGCGCCATGGCAACCATCGCGCGCTGGCGCATGCCACCGGAAAGTTTGTGCGGATAGTCGTCCACGCGCTGTTCGGGTGAGGGGATCCGTACGTCTCGCAATAGCTCAATGGCACGGGTACTGGCTTGCGCCCGGCTCAGCCCCCGATGGCGAATCAGGGTTTCAACGATCTGCTCGCCGATCGTGTAGGCGGGATTAAGTGACGTCATGGGCTCCTGGAAGATCATGGCAAGACGATCGCCGCGAAGGTCGCGCATCGCGGCATCGGTCAGATCCAGCAGGTTCGTGCCCTCAAAACCAACACGCCCCGAGACGTCGGTAGAGCCTTTCGGCAGAAGCCCCATGATGGCAAGAGCAGTCACGCTTTTTCCGCAACCGGATTCTCCGACGAGGCCGAGCGTTACGCCACGCGCGAGTTCGAAGTTCACGGTCTCGACGGCATGCATCGTCTGACCGCGATCCCCGTGAAAGACCACGCGCAGGTTCGCGACCTCGACCAAGTTGGTCATCGCCGATCCCCGGTGGCAAGCTCACGCGCGATTTCCTGTTCTATAACCGATCGATCGGTCACTCCCACGGGATCGCGTCGACTTGGCAGGAAACGTCGGAAGATTGTCCAGCGCTCGCGGCTGACGCCTTCGAGTCGCGCGAGTTCGGCGAGTGGTTCCGGATGATCGTCCACCCGCAGGTCGAGGTCGGACCACTCGTCTTCGCCATAAATGAGCAAGGCGGCTGATTGTTTACCGCGTTTGTCGCCGCCTGCCGCCTCGCCAGCGCGCATCGCCGCGATCAGTCGACGCGCAAAGGGGATCGACTCGCCGGCAACAAAGGCTTCCACGGTCGCGTCGAGGACCTGAGCACCGGTAAGCATGTTGCCGGCAACCGAAAAAGTGTCGCCGGCCAAATGCCCATTCCAATCAATGCAGGCGGCACCCGTGTGCACCGCGCTGAGGCCACTTGCGTCCATGACGTGCACCTGCCGGTGATCGCGCCCAGGGTCATCAGCGACCAGGGCTTTGAGGATCACGTCCGCGGGCATCCCGGCGTGAAGGAGTTGAAGGCCTTTGCTGCCGTAAAACGGGTTGATCAACGCCTGTGTTGCGATGGCGCCCACGCCTGCGGCGATGAACGGTACCCGTGCTCCGACTGCGAAGAATTTTGTTGCGACAGCGATCCCAAAGGCGCCGGTGGCTTTGTCACGGGCAATGATCGACCAGGTCATTCCATGCGCCTTCGGAGTGCGTTATCGCCCGGCCGCATAACCCTGCATGCCGCGCGGGTTTGCCGCGGCGCGGCGATGCCGACCTTCGCGCGAAGCCGCGGTGAGTCGGCCCTCGGACCAGCCCGGACCGATCTCGACGATATGACCTCGCTTTTTCAGCTCTTCGGTGCTCGTCTTGGGTACACGGTTTTCCACAACCAGCACGCCTGGGCGAGCCGTACGCGGCCAGAATGAAATCGGGAAATGTTCCGAGTGCCACGCGGGAGCATCGATCGCTTCCTGCAGGTTCATCTTGCAATGGACGTGCCGCAGGAAGAATTGCGTCGTCCATTGGTCCTGCTGATCGCCGCCGGGCGATCCCCACACCACATAGGGTTCGCCGTCGCGCAACGCGAGCGTAGGGCTGAGCGTTGTGCGTGGACGTTTGCCGGGCGCAAGGCCGGCGGGATGCTTTTCGTCGAGCCAGAACACCTGCGCACGCGTGCCAAGTCCGAAGCCAAGTTCGGGGATGACCGGGGAAGATTGAAGCCAACCACCCGATGGCGTCGCCGATACCATATTGCCGGCGCGGTCAATGATGTCGAAATGGACCGTGTCGCCGCGCACTTCGCCCAGGCGGCCAACGGTTGGCTCGCCCGCGCCGAGCGCGCTGACGGCAAGCCGAGCGCCGGTTTCACGACGCAGCTCGACGATCGCCCCGAACCCTTCGACCGATCCGGGCCTTAATTCGAGCGAAGCCTTTTCGGTGATGAGCTTGCGACGATCGGCGTTGTAGGTATCCGACAGCAAGGTCTCGATTGGCACTTTGACAAATTCTGGATCGCCATAGAATTTTTCACGATCGGCGAAGGCCAGCTTTGCGGCCTCGACCTGCAGATGGATGAAATCCGCACTCGTCGGATGAAGATCGTCAAGGCCCATGCCTTTCAGCAGTGCCAGTTGCTGGAGCAGGACCGGTCCCTGGCTCCAGACGCCCGCCTTGCAGACGGTATAGCGGCCGTAGTCGTATGTCAGAGGAGCTTCGACATGGGCCCCCCAACTCGCCATGTCGTTTCCGGTCAAGACGCCACGGTGCCGCTCACCGCTGACATCCATGATTTCCTCGGTGCGGCAGAAGCGATCGATGGCCTCGGCGACAAAACCTTGCGACCAGACCTTCCGTGCGCGCTCGATTTGCACAACGCGGTCGACGCCCGCACTTTCGGCCTCCTTCAACACCCGCGAATAGGTCGCCGCGAGAGTCCTGTTCGTGAAGAGGGTGCCTGTCGCCGGCACGCGCCCGCCGGGAAGATAGACCGCCGCCGACGTCGGCCAATGCTCGCGAAACAGGTCTTGAACCAAGGCGATCGTTGCATTGGCGCGCTCGACCAGGGGATGACCATGTTCGGCATAACTGATGGCGGGGCTGAGCATCTCGGTAAGCGTCATGCTACCGTAGTCACGTAGCAGCACCATCCACGTGTCGAACATTCCCGGCACGCAAGCAGCAAGCAAGCCCGTCCCCGGAATGATGTCGATGCCTTCGGCACGATAGTGCGCGATCGTGGCCTTGGCCGGGGCTGGGCCCTGTCCGCAGATGACGTCCGTGCGTCCACGCTTGACGTCGTGAAGGATCACCGGGACGTCGCCGCCGGGTCCGTTGAGGTGAGGCTCGACAACTTGAAGCGTAAAGGCCGTTGCCACAGCGGCGTCGTAGGCGTTGCCGCCTTTTTCCAGCGTCGCCATGCCGACCGCTGTCGCGATCCAGTGGGTCGACGTCACGACGCCAAAAGTGCCGTCGATCTCAGGTCGGGTCGTGAATGGGTTGGGATTTATTTTGGACATACGCGGGGACAGCGTCAGGATTTCCGGCCGGCACGGCGATTGTTTGCTCTCGGACGTAAGGTAGCGAAAGAGTGTATTGGAAATGCCACCCTCGTCCACGACTATTAGGCATCGACCATCGCGTGTTAACCGAACGCGCCGACCGTTCGCCACCTCCCGACGGGGGAGTTACGCGGCGATGTACGCGCAATCGGGTGACGCCAAACGGCCCGGATTTGTTGCCCTGAACAAATCTTTGGATGGTCCCTGGCCCAGTTCCCAACTCGCCGAAACCATGCTGCAATAGGCTTGAAAATAGACCGTTTTTTGCCCCGGGGGCGGCATTGAAACGACTTGGCGGCGCAGAGGGTGGACGTAGCGGGACGCGGGTAAAAAGGCCGCCGACGGCCAAGCGCCGTCCGCAACGCAAGCCGCTCGACGGTTCCCCGGAGCCGGCTCTCCACCAACAGCTTGACCAGCGCAATCGCGAGCTGCGTGAACTGCAGGAGCAGCAGGCCGCGACCTCGAAAGTGCTCGAAGTCGTCAGTTCATCGCGAGGTGACCTTGCGCCCGTATTCCGGGTCGTCCTCGAGAATGCCGTGCGCTTTTGCGGGGCCAAATTCGGTAATCTCTGGCTGCGAGACGGCGATTTTTTTCGTATTGGCGCCATGCATGGCGCTCCTCCCGAATACGTCGAACTTCACCGCCGCGAGCCTCTGACTCGCGCTGTACCGGGGACTGCTCTCGCTCGAGCCGCCATGACAAGGAAGGCGGTTCAGATAGCCGATGTGAGAAAGGTGAAAGGCTACGGCGGATCAGGTCTGATGCACGTGGGTCCCATCAAGCTCGCCAATGCTCGAACCGTTTTCGCAGTTCCGATGGTCAAGGACGACGAACTGATCGGCGTCATAATCGTTTATCGTCAGGAAGTTCGCCCTTTCACGGACAAGCAGATCGAGCTTGTCAAAAACTTCGCCGCGCAGGCCGCGATCGCGATTGAGAATGCGCGGCTCCTGAACGAACTCAAAAATCGTACGGACGACCTTTCGAAATCGCTCCAGCAACAGACTGCGACGGCCGACGTATTGAAGGTCATCAGCCGCTCGGCTTTCGATCTGCAGACGGTGCTCGACACCCTGGTGCAATCTGCCGCGCAACTTTGCAGTGCCGAAATGGTCAACATCTGGCGGCCGGGCGGCGGAGGTTTTCAGCTTGCGGCTGGCTATGCGGTGTCGGGCAAGAGGCGCGAGGCACGTGAGAACATAGAATACCTTGAAAGCCTGATCATCGCGCCCGGACGCGGATCGGTTGTCGGCCGCACTCTTAAAGAAGGGCGCGTGACTCAGGTCGCCGATCTGCAAAATGATTCCGAATATCATTTGCAGGGCGTGCTGAAACTTGGCAGCTATCGAACAGCCCTCGGGGTGCCGCTCTTGCGTGAAGGCACGCCCATCGGCGTATTGTTCCTTACGCGCACGAGAACCGAGCCCTTCACGCCGCAGCAAATCGCGCTGGTCGAGAGCTTTGCCGACCAGGCTGTAATCGCGATCGAGAATGTGCGGCTGTTCAATGAGACCAGTGAGGCGCTCGAGCAGCAGACCGCGACTTCCAAGATTCTTCAGGTTATCAGCAATTCACCAACCAATACTCAGCCGGTGTTCGACACGATCGTGCAGAGTGCTCTGAATCTTTTTTCAGATGCTGCGGTGAGCCTGGCTCTCGTCGACGGCGATCAGGTCAAAGCCGCTGCGATCAATGAAAATGACCCCGTGCGTGCCGAGGTGTGGAGAGGAAAATTTCCGATCCCGCTCACGCGGGACTATGTAAACAGCACCGCCATTCTTGACGCCAAGGTTGTGGACATCCCCGACGTTCGAAAACCGCCGGCGCAGTTCACCGTTGGCGCGAAAAATTTGGACGACAGCGGTTACCGGGCGGTGACGAGTGTTCCGATGATGCGCGGTGACGTGGCAATCGGCTGCCTGAGTATTATGCGCACGCGGCCGGGGCCTCTGTCAGACAAACAATTGGCACTCGTGAAAACCTTCGCCAGTCAGGCGGTTATTGCGATCGAGAACACACGATTATTCAACGAGCTGCGCGAACGCACGGACGATCTTTCTGAATCGCTGCAGCAGCAGACGGCCACCGCGGACGTGCTGAAGGTCATCAGCCGTTCGACTTTCGACCTGCAGACGGTGCTCGATACGCTGGTCGAATCGGCGACGCGCCTATGCGAAGCAGACTACGCCTGGGTCTTCCAGCGCGAGGGCAACTATCTTCACTGGGTCGCGAGCTACGGCAACGATCCTGATACCCGCGCGATGATCCGAGACTATTTCAAGCCGCTGGATGTTCCGATGGATCGCGGCAGCGTTACCGGACGTGCAGCGCTCGAAGCGAGAGCGGTCCATGTTACGGACGTCCTCGCCGATCCCGACTACACGTGGAGCGGACCGCAAAAGATCGCCGGTTATCGTGCCGCACTCGGCGTTCCGCTCCTGCGCCAGAACGATATCGTCGGCGTCATCTTCGTCGGGAAGACCAGACCGGAACCATTTGCGGAAAAGCAGATCGAGCTGGTGACGACGTTTGCCGACCAAGCCGTCATCGCCATCGAAAATACGCGGCTGCTCTACGAATTGCGGGACTCGCTGGAGCAGCAGACGGCAACGTCCGATGTGCTCAGCGTCATCAGTTCTTCTCCCGGCGAATTGAAGCCGGTCTTTCACGCAATGCTGGAAAATGCGACGCGCATCTGTCAGGCCAAGTTCGGGACGATGTTCCTTTACGATGGAAGTGCGTTCCGATACGCGGCGGATGTGGGCGCGCCTCGCGAATATACCGATTTTCAAAGTCAGCGTGGGCCTTTCCAGACGACGCCGGGCAGTCAGCTCGATCAGGTTCTGCGCACGAAGAAGGTGACGCATACGGCCGATTACGCCGCCGAGTCCGTCGTTGGGGTTTCGGGCAGGCTCGGGGGCGCCCGCTCGAGCGTCTGTGTGCCCATGGTGAAGGACGACGCCTTGATCGGCGCCATCCTTATCTACCGGCAGGAGGTCCGGCCATTCGCTGAGAAACAGATCGCGCTACTCGAAAACTTTGCTGCGCAGGCAGTCATCGCCATTGAGAATACGCGCCTTCTTAGCGAGTTGCGGCATTCGCTTGATCAGCAGACCGCGACCGCCGACGTGCTTAAAGTCATCAGCCGCTCAGCGTTCGATGTTCAATCCGTGCTCAATACCCTGGTCGAATCGGCGGGTAGACTGTGCCAGGCGGAGAACGTGCAAATCTTTCTCCGAGACGAAGAGGAGTTTTTTCGCCTGACTGCGCACAATGGCTTCTCGCTCGAGTATCAGGAATACTTGAAGGCAAATCCGATCCGGCGGGGCCGAGGGACATTAGTCGCCCGAACGGCAGACGAACTGGCGCCAGTCCACATCCCCGATGTTCTGGCCGATGCGGAATACACCTGGCACGAAGGGCAAAAGCTTGCTGGGTTCCGCGCAATGCTCGGTGTGCCGTTGGTGCGCGAGGGAAATTGCATCGGCGTCATGTGCATGACGAAGTCAGTCCCGGAAGCATTCACCGAAAAGCAGATCGAGATCATAAGTACTTTCGCCGACCAGGCGGTGATTGCGATCGAGAACGCCAGGCTGTTCAATGAAGTGCAAGCGCGCACGGCAGCGCTAACAAAATCGCTAGAAGACTTGCGGACCGCGCAGGATCGACTCGTGCAGACGGAAAAGCTTGCCTCACTCGGTCAGCTTACCGCCGGCATTGCGCACGAAATCAAGAACCCGCTCAATTTCGTCAATAATTTCTCCGCTCTTTCCACCGAGTTGATCGATGAGATCATGGAAGCGCTGGAAGTCGTCAAGCTGGATGAAAAGACCGGCGCCCAGCTGACCGAGCTCATGGAAATGTTGCAGAGCAACCTCGAAAAGGTCGTGCAGCATGGCAAGCGTGCCGATTCGATCGTCAAGAACATGCTGCTTCATTCGCGCCAGGGGTCCGGCGAGCACCGGCCGGTCGACATCAATGCCGTTGTCGAGGAAAGCCTCAACCTCGCATATCATGGGGCCCGGGCCGAAAAGCAGGGTTTCAACATCACGCTGCAGCGGTCATTCGACCCGGCGGCAGGCGAGGCCGATCTCTTTCCACAGGAGATAACGAGGGTACTCCTCAACCTGATTTCTAACGGCTTCTATGCTGCGACAAATCGCAAGGCACAGGCTGGAGCCGGTGGCTACGAACCCACTCTGGCGGTTTCGACGAAAAACCTCGGCGACAGCGTCGAAATCAGGATTCGCGACAATGGCAACGGCATTCCGCCTGAGGTGAGGGAGCGGATGTTCAACCCTTTCTTCACCACCAAACCCGCGGGTGAGGGCACGGGACTGGGCCTCTCGATCAGCCACGATATCATCGTCAAGCAGCACGGCGGATCGATCGATGTCGACACTGCCCCCGGAGAATACACCGAATTTCGTATCGTTCTTCCACGCAAGTCAGCAATACTGGCCAAGACAGGAGCACCCGCGTGAACCTTCTCATTCTCGTTGTCGATGACGAGCCCGATGTTGAGATGCTGTTTCGGCAGCATTTTCGACGCGATCTCGGCACCGGCCGCTTTACCATGGAATTCGCGCAATCTGCTCCGGTGGCGTTGCAAAGTATCAGCAATGCGAGCGATGCTTCGCTCATATTGATCTTGTCCGATATCAACATGCCGGGAATGAGTGGGCTCGAGCTTTTACCGAAGGCCAAGGAGGCCCGGCCCGATGTACCGGTCTTCATGATCACGGCCTATGATGATGCTGAAACAAAACGAACGGCGCTCGAAAATGGCGCTGACGCGTTGCTTACGAAGTCGATTGACTTTGTATTGCTTCGCAACGAGATCGACACGCGCGTTGAGCGGGCCGCATGACCACCCGGATCCTTGTTGTTGATGACGAGCCCGATCTGGAGGCGCTCGTCTTGCAGAAATTCCGGCATCAGATCCGGGACAAGACGGTGA
>Ga0310910_10000303_pt1 | contig 24795 bp, 21 predicted proteins | sample GREbulkMGHF172_FD_203448 | JGI IMG/M metagenome (GOLD analysis project Ga0310910, IMG submission 203448) | Lab enrichment of tropical soil microbial communities from Luquillo Experimental Forest, Puerto Rico - GRE.bulkMG.HF172 | ecosystem: Environmental > Terrestrial > Soil > Tropical forest >... | reverse complement strand
CTCCAAGGCATCCCACGTCACGCAGAGGCGCCGGTTTGACGCAAAGCGCGAATGGGTCGCAAAAGCAACGAGGCAACCCCTTGATCAAGGTCAAGCTAGCAAAGCTTTAATTGCGATGATAGACGCTCCGCAATCCAAGCACTTGCCCGGAGACGCGCGTGGAGCACATTGCGAAAACACCTATTAATGAAGTCTCGACCCGCCGCCCGGGCCGCGGTCGCGTCTATGACTCGATCACCGAGACCATCGGTGATACGCCGATCGTTCGGCTCAACCGCCTGCCGCAGATGCGAGGCGTCAAGGCCAGCATTCTGGTGAAGCTCGAGTTCTTCAATCCGATCGCGAGTGTCAAGGATCGCATCGGCGTCTCCATGATCGACGCCATGGAAGCAAACGGTGCCATCTCTCCAAAGACGGTCCTGATCGAGCCGACCTCGGGCAATACGGGAATTGCGCTTGCGTTCGTAGCCGCGGCGCGCGGCTATCGGCTGATCCTGGTCATGCCGGACTCGATGTCGATTGAACGGCGCAAGATGCTGGTGCTGCTTGGAGCGGAGCTGGTCCTGACGCCCGCGGCCGACGGCATGAAGGGTGCAATCGCGCGCGCCGAGGAGATTGCGCGTACGACCGGGGATGCGGTGATCCCGCAGCAATTCAAGAACCCGGCAAACCCCGAAATCCACCGGCGCACCACGGCCGAGGAAATCTGGAATGATACGGACGGGAACATCGACATATTCGTCGCCGGCGTAGGTACCGGCGGTACCATCACTGGTGTCGGCCAAGTGCTCAAGCCGCGCAAGCCGTCGCTTCGCATCGTCGCCGTCGAACCCGAGGAGAGCGCTGTCCTGTCGGGCGGGCAACCCGGGCGCCACAGGATCCAGGGCATCGGGGCGGGATTTGTACCCGAAATTCTTGATCGTTCGGTGATCGATGAGGTCATCACCATCAGCGATCAGGCCGCCCTCGATTCCGCCCGCGCGTTGGCGCGCTACGAAGGTATCCCCGGCGGAATTTCTGCCGGAGCGGCGGTGGCCGCCGCATGCATGATCGGCGCTCGAGAGAACATGACGGGGAAAGTCATCCTCGCGGTGGTGCCCTCATTTGCTGAGCGCTACCTGTCGACCGCGCTGTTCGAGGGCCTCTAAGCGCGCTCGCCAACATACAGGCGAAAACGCTCCTGCCGGCCAACCTCCGACGTTCGGCTTTCGGCGCCTGTGCTCAATCCTCGCCGGTCGCCCGCAAGTACTCCGCCAGGCCGGGGCCGATATTCGGAACAAAAAGCTCCTCGAGGCTCATCCGGCGGCGCGAGAGGCCCTGCTCGTCGAGGTAGGCGACCAGCGCCTCAAGGGTCGCCCGGCTGCCTTCGATCGAATAATCCCAGATCTGCGGCCCGAAAATTCTGTGCGCTGCTTCAAGCTCGTCGATCACCCACGGCAGCCCCACCGTCAACGCATCGGTATCGTACATGGTGCGATAGGCGATGTCGCGCGCCCGGGAGAACGCCCGGTAAAAGCTCGTCGCCAGCCAGGGATTCTTCTCATAGAGATCCGTCTTCAGCACGAAAGTGTGCATGATGGGGAAAATGCCGGTCTTCTCGAAATATGCGGCCTCGACCGCGCGAAAATCTCGAAACAGCCGGCGCACGTTCTTGCCTAGCCCCTTCGGAATCATGACGGATGCCAGCGCATCGATCTCGCCGCGCTCGAGCATCTCCTCAAGCGTGGTGTCGGGCGGCATGGATGCGATCCGCACACCCTCGGGCTTGCGCACGGCTCGGACCGGCCTGCCCACCACCCAGTCCATGTCGCCGGGCATCACGCCGTACTCGTGGGCAAGCAGTCCGCGCACCCAGACCGCCGCGGTCATCTGGTAATCGCCGACTCCCACGCGCTTGCCTTTCAGCTCCTGGGGTTTTTCTATCCGGGAGTCCGCGCGCAGGTAGACGGCGGAGTGGCGAAACACGCGCGAGGGAAAGACCGGGATCGCAACAAAGCGCGCGTCGCCTTCCGAGCGCAGGATCGTATAGGAGGAGAGCGACATTTCGGACGCGTCAAACTCGCCGTGGTTGAGCATGCGCCAGAACGTCTCGCCGGGCCGCAGCGGAATGAAGGTCAGATCGACGCCTTCGGGCTCGACCCGCCCGTCGATGAGCGGCTGGGTGCGGTCATAGCGCCCGCAAGCCATCGTCAGCTTGAGTCTATTCATGGGCTCACAATTACGGGTTCATCGACTGCCTGTTCTCATCATCGCAACGCGCAGCCGTTGCAGGGCAGCTTAAGGCCGCGGCCAGGCCAAGGGCCATCAGATTATTCTCATCATTTTTGCGTCGTCTCACATCCGGAAGAACCTTGGCCGCGCAGCACAGGCTGGGTTAACATCGGACGACGACATTTGGAATGACCGTGATGAATTACGCGATGCCCAATGAGGACTATACAGCCCGCGCAAGGCTGTTTGCCGGCAACCGCATGAAGCTTGGCGTCATGGCGTTCAATTGCAGCCATGGTTCCACCATCACGACCGTGCCGGAAGCGTGGAAGCTGAGCTGGCCGGACACCGTAGAGATCGCTCGGGCGGTTGATCGCTCCGGCATGGAGGCGGTGCTGCCGGTCGGCCGCTGGCGGGGCTACGGCGGACCGAGCAACTTCAACGCCGCGACCTTCGAGAGCTTCACCTGGGCCTCCGCAATCGGGGCGCTGACGAGCTACGTCACGGTGCTCGCTACCTGCCACGTGCCGCTGGTTCATCCGCTCATGGTGGCCAAGATGGCCACGACCATCGATCATATCACCCGCGGGCGGTTCGCGCTCAACGTGGTGTGCGGCTGGTTCAAGAACGAGTTCGACATGTTCGGCGCGCACATGCGTCCGCACGACGACCGCTACAAGTTCGCTGCCGAATGGCTGGATTTCCTGAAGAAAGCCTGGACCATGGACGAGGAGTTCGACTTCAGGAGCGAGAGCTTCAGTGCGCTCTCGGTCTGGAGCCAGCCCAAGCCGGTTCAGAAGCCGCACCCGCCGGTGATGAATGCCGGCGGATCGCCCGCGGCGCAGGATTTCACCACCCGCTATTGCGACATGAATTTCGTGATTCTCAAGGATCGGACCTTTCTCGACGGCGCCCGCGCCCAGATCGCTCACCTCAAAAATCTCGCCCGCTCGCACGGACGCGAGACCAGAATCTGGATCCATGTATACGTGGTGTGCCGCGAGACCGAGAAGGAGGCCAAGGACTATCTGAACTATTACGTGGTCGAGAAGGGCGATGGGGAGGCTGCCGAGAATCTGCTGAGGATCTTCGGCATGCAGACCGAGACACTCGACAACAAGATGCTGGAAGGACACAAGGCGCACTTCATCGCCGGCCATGGCGGCTATCCGCTGGTCGGCACCGCCGAGCAGATCGTCGACGAGCTTGGCAAGCTTGCCGACATCGGCGTCGACGGCTGCCTGATCTCATGGGTCGATTACAAGAACGAGCTCATGCAGTGGAATGCGGATGTCCTGCCGCTGATGGTACAGGCGGGATTGCGGACGCCGTTCGCACCCGCTGCTCTCGCGAAGTCTGCAACAATACCCGACCTATCCTCGGCTACCGGCGATGCCGCAATGGCCGTATCCTGATATCGGGATACCCGGACCGCTCATGAAGCGCATCGCAGTCACCGCCGCGGCCGTGCTGTCGGCGCTTTTGACTTCGCGCGGTGACGCGGTCCGCGCCGACGACTATCCTTCACATCCTGTCAAGCTCGTTCTGCCGCAACCCGCGGGCGGCGCCGTTGATCTGATCGCCCGTGCGCTGGCTGACCGTTTCACCGAGCAGATGCGAACGCCAGTGGTGGTGGAGAACATGCCCGGCGCCAACGGCAGCCTTGCCGCAGGGACCGTCGCGCGCGCGGCGCCCGACGGCTACACGCTGATGCTGGCGGTTGACAGCAATCTCGTGATCAACCCCGGCCTCTATCACAACCTCAGCTACGATCCGTTTCGCGATTTTGTTCCCATCAGCATCATCGCCAGGCTGTACATGGTGCTGGTCGCCAACCCGAAGGTTGACGCCAACAATGTGCGTGAATTGATCGCGTATGCCAGGGCGCACCCGAACAAGCTCAACTACGCCTCGATCGGGCTCGGCACCGCGATGCACATGGGGATGGAACTGTTCAAGTTCGCCACCGGTACCGAGATTAACCAGGTGTCGTACCGTGGAACGGCGCAGGCCGTGACGGACGTGGTGGCGGGCATCGTCGACGTCATGCTCACCGGTCCCCCCTCGGCCCGGTCGATGGCGGAAGGCGGCAGGCTCAAGCTGCTGGCGGTTGCGTCGCCCGATCGCATGGCGCTGATGCCCGATGTGCCCACCATGCAGGAGGCGGGAGTGCCCGGATACGAGATGGCGAGCTGGTTCGGCTTACTGGCGCCGACCCGGACACCAAGCGCGATCGTCGAGCGGCTGTCGCAAGAGGTGAGGAGGGCAATCGCTGATCGCAAGTTCGGCGAGCGGATGAAGGCGCAGGGGCTCGAAACCGTCGGCGGCACGCCGGAGGCGATGCTGCTGACCATGCAGGCCGATACCGAGAAATGGGCAAAGCTGATCAAGGCATCCGGCATCGAGATTCCGCAATGAGCAGTTCCGCGCGCTACGAACTGTAACAGGAGCAATCAAACATGGCGGTCGGCATTACCGGATGGCGGCTGCACGTCGGTGTGATCTTTCCGACCCCGGTACCGCCGCGTCCGATCCGTGAATGGTACGAGGTGGTGCCCGACGGCATCGACATCACGACCGTCTCGCTCACCATTTCGCAACTGACGGACGACAACATGGAAGAGGCCGTCAGGGGCGCCGAGCGGGCGGCAAGGCAATTGTCGAACTTCGACGTCGACGTGATCTTTCAATCCGGCGTGCCGCCAGTGGTGGCGCGCCAACACGGCTTCCACAAGGAGCTGGAAGACCGGCTTGCACAAGCGTCCGGGCTTCCCTGCATTACGGACATGGGCGCAGTCATCGATGCGATGCGCGATCGCAACCTCAAGACGGTAGCGATGGCCACGCCGTTCCGGCAGTTCATCAATGACCGGCTGGTCAAATATCTGGCGTCCGAGCAGATTGCGATCGTGCACAACGAGGCGCTGGGCATCGAGCGCAATACCGAGATCCGTCGCCTGCCGATTCCGGTCGAATACCACACCGCGCGCAAAGCTTTCCTCGCGGCGCCCGGCAAGCCGGATGGCCTCTACATCCCCTGCGGTGGCTGGGGCAGCATGCACAATATCGACTCGCTGGAACGCGACCTCGATACCACCGTCATCACCTGGATGAACGTGATGATCTGGAGCTCGATGAGGCGCGGCAACGTGGCCGGTCCGATCAGCGGGTTCGGTAAGCTGCTGGCGTCGCTCTGAGCATGTCCCGCAAGGGCGCAAACCGGGTTGCCGAAGAGGACAGGCGTAGATAAAAAGATGGAGCGGATGGTGATTGTCTTGCAACTCATCCCGCTCCGAGAGCTGCCCCTCCCCGATCAATCTTCGAAATTGACCGCACCAGGGATGTTGCGCAGCAACTCGGCCTCGCGCAGGTCGAGCTCGCGCTCGATATGCCTTCGCGCCTCGTCGATCAGCTCCCCGCGCTCGAGCTGGCCGAAAATGTGCCGGCGCTCGGTGTCGATGAGAAGGCCTTCAATCTCATCCCTCAGTGCGAGGCGGCCGCGCTCATCCTCGTCGGCCGCGACCGCCTCCACGCGCCTGAGCCGCGTCAGGAGGTGGGAGCGCACGTTCTCGACGAGAGGCTCCGGCAGGCTGCGGTCGGTGGCAATCTCCTCGAGACGCTGGAACACTGCATCGATGGCCTTGCGCCGTGCCGCGACCTCGGCGGCTCGCTCCTCGACCTGCTCCGCCTCGGCAATTCTGCCCAGCCCCAGCCAGCGCATGAGGGGTGGAACCATCAACCCCTGGCCGACGAGCGTAACCAGGATGACCCAGAAAGTGAGAAGAAGTATCAGGTCGCGATGGGGAAACGGCGAGCCGTCTGCGACGGCCAGCGGCAGGGCAAGCGCGGCCGCGAGCGACACTATCCCGCGGACACCGAAGAATGCCACGAGGAAAGGCCGTTGCCAGATCGGATAGGGATCGACCCTGCGAACGGCAGGGATTAGAAGCCGCGGCAGGTAGAGCGACGGAAAGACCCAGAGGAACCGTGCCGCTATCACCGCCACCGTGGTGATCAGGGCCGCCACGACGAATTCCGATCCGGTCACCTGGCTGACACGGTCGAGCAACGGGGCTGCCTGCAGCCCGGTCAGCAGAAAAAGCGCGCCCTCCATAATGAAGATGAACAGATCCCAAAAAAAGATTCCCTGCAGCCGCGTGTGGCTTGGAATCAGCAGCGGCCCGTTCCAGCTGATGTAGAGGCCGCAGACGACGGTCGCGAGCACGCCCGAGCCGCCCAGCGCCGCGGGAGGCCAGTAGGCGGCGAATGGCGTGAGCAGGGACAAAATGATCTCGACGCGCGGATCCGATGCCCATCTGCGCACCCGCAGGCTCGCGTAGCCGATCGCCAGCCCAAACGCGATCTCGCCGACCATGATGGCAATGAAAACGAGGAATGCGGAGCCGAACGAGAAGGTACCGGTTGCAACCGCCGCGACCGCAAAGCGATAGAGAATGAGAGCGGTCGCATCATTGGCAAGCCCTTCGCCCTCAAGCACGACCATGGTTCGCCGGGGAAGGCCAAGCCGGCGCGCGATCGCCAGCGGCGCGACTTCATCGGGCGGCGAGATGATCGCACCCAGCACGAAGCCGACCGACCAATCCCAGCCGAGCAGATAGTGCACCACAGCTGCGACCGCGACGGTCGTGAAGATGACACCACCGACGGCGAGGAGCGTAATCGAGCGGATGTTGGACCGGAATTCGCGCCAGCTCATCGCCACGCCGGCCGAGTAGATGAGCGGCGGAACGACGAGAAGCAGCACAAGCTCGGGGGTCAGCTCCACGCGCGGCAAGCCGGGCGTCACCGACAGGACAAGCCCCACCAGAACCAGAAGAATCGCCGCAGGGATCCTGGTCCGGTTGGCGACAATGGCGACTGCCGCCACCGTCACAAGGATGAAAACCAGGATGAGATGAATTTGCATGCGCTGGGAAGGACAACAGCCCGGAAATCAGGTTGAATCGCGCAGGTCCAGCGCAGGTCTCAGCGTACGCCGCCGCGCCACCCAACGCCTGTTCTGGAACTGCCTCTCATTTTATTTGAACCATTCGCCTGACTGCAGGCCTTAGACTTGCTCCGGCAAGAGCTTGCAATCGCCGGCAAACCACAACACGGTTGCCGAAGGATTGCAAACGGCCCTGCATTTCGGGGGGCCCTGGCATGCACTCACCTTCGCAGCGACATTCTCGGCTCATCGGGTGGCACAAGCCGGTTGGATGGACATTGGAATGGAGGTATTGCTCCAGCCGCCTGCAAATGGAGGTTTTAATGGACCTGTCGCGCCGTCATCTGCTTGCCCTCGGCACTACCACGCTTCTTGGCGGTGCCACCGGAGCGCCCTTCGCGGCATGGGGCCAGCAGGCGCAGTTCACCTACAAATATGCAAACAACCTCCCCGAAACACATCCCATGAACGCTCGGGCGCGGGAAATGGCCGCCGTCATAAGACAGGAGACAAACGGGCGGTTCGAGCTCCAGATATTTCCCAGCAGCCAGCTGGGCTCCGACACCGATACGTTGAGCCAGCTGCGTTCCGGCGGCGTTGAGTTCTTCACGCTCTCGGGCCTGATCCTGTCGACCCTGGTGCCGGCCGCCTCAATCAACGGCATGGGGTTCGCGTTCCCGGACTACGAGACCGTGTGGAGGGCGATGGACGGCGATCTCGGCGCATACATCCGCGCTCAGATAGCCAAGGCGAACCTGGTCGCAATGGAGAAGATCTGGGACAACGGCTTCCGGCAGACGACGACCTCGACCAAGCCGATCGACACGCCGGCAGACTTTCGCGGGCTCAAGATTCGCGTGCCGCCCTCGCCGCTCTGGACATCAATGTTCAAGGCCTTCGAGGCGGCGCCGACCTCGATCAACTTCAACGAGGTCTATTCGGCACTGCAGACCAGGATCGTGGACGGCCAGGAAAATCCGCTCGCCATCATTGCTACCGCCAAGCTCCACGAGGTGCAGAAATACTGCTCGCTCACCAATCATATGTGGGACGGGTTCTGGTTTCTCGCCAACCGGCGCGCATGGGAGCATCTGCCGGAGGATATGCGTGGGATCGTTGCGAAGCACATCAACTCCGCCGGCATGAACGAGCGCCAGGATGTGGCCAAGCTCAATGCGACGTTGCAGGAACTCACGGCCAAGGGTCTCGAATTCAACAAGCCCGATCCTGCGCCGTTCCGAAACAAGCTCAGGTCGGCCGGCTTCTATGGCGAGTGGAAGACGAAATACGGCCCGGAGGCCTGGGGCATTCTCGAGAAATACGTGGGGAACCTCACTTAAGCGCCATGGTTGAGCCTCAGGCTCCCGTTCCGGACAATGCCCGCGAGGAAGCGCTGCGGGGATCCGTGAGCGGCGCCATCGACTCGCTGCTTGGCGCCTGCGTCGAGCTTCTGGCGGCGGCGCTGGTTGCGGTCGAGATCGTAGTCCTGCTCGCGGGCGTGATTGCACGATACGTCTTCGATCGCCCGTTCACCTGGTCGGATGAGCTCGCCGCCATGGTATTTCTGTGGCTTGCGATGCTGGGAGCGGTCATCGCGTTCCGCCGCGACGAGCACATGCGCATGACGGCGGCGGTCGGCATGCTTGCGCCCCGACGCGCGGGCTGCTTGAAACATTCGCGACCGGGGCTTCGCTCGCCTTCCTGCTTCTGATCGCTCGACCTGCCTACGAATATGCGCGGGAGGAGGTTTTCATCACCACGCCGGCGCTGGAGGTCACGAATGCCTGGCGGGCCGCGGCCTTGCCGGTCGGGACCGCATTGATGGCGGTCTTTGCACTGCTGCGGCTTGCAAAGGTAGGCTCGCCGAAGTTGCTCGCTCTTGCGCTCGGCGCCGTCGCCGGTCTCGTCGTCCTGTTCTGGCTCGGGGCACCCATGTTCCGGCAGCTCGGCAACCTCAACCTGCTGGTCTTTTTCGTGGGCGTCGTCGCCGCGACCGTCTTCGCAGGCGTGCCGATCGCGTTTGCATTCGGGCTTGCGGTCTTCGGCTATCTTGCGCTGACCACGCAAACGCCGCTGATGGTTCTCGTCGGACGCATGGACGAGGGGATGAGCCACCTCATCCTGCTCGCGGTGCCGCTCTTCGTCTTTCTCGGCCTGCTGATCGAGATGACCGGGATGGCACGTGCCATGGTCGCGTTCCTCGCAAGCATGTTGGGGCACGTGTCCGGCGGCTTGCACTACGTTCTTGTCGCCGGGATGTATCTGGTCTCCGGGATTTCCGGCTCGAAAGCGGCCGACATGGCGGCTATCGCGCCGGTGCTGTTTCCGGAGATGAAGCAACGCGGCGCCAAGCCGGGCGATCTGGTCGCGCTGCTGTCCGCGACGGGAGCGCAGACGGAAACCATCCCGCCCAGCCTCGTTCTCATCACGATAGGGTCGGTAACCGGCGTATCGATCGCAGCGCTTTTCACAGGCGGGCTGCTGCCAGCAATTGTGCTGGCCATCCTGCTTTGCCTTGTGGTCTGGAGGCGCAACCGCAGTGAGCAGCGTGGCCTCGTCCCGCGCGCAGCCAAGCGCGAGATCGGCCGCACCTTCCTGGTCGCGCTGCCTGCGCTTGCGCTGCCTTTCCTGATCCGCACGGTCGTGGTCGAGGGCGTTGCCACCGCAACCGAGGTCTCCACCATCGGTATCGCCTACTCCGCGCTCGCGGGGCTTCTAATTTATCGCCGGTTCGACTGGGCGGCGCTCAGACCGATGCTTGTCTATACGGCCTCGCTCTCCGGCTCGATCCTGCTGATCATCGGCACGGCGACGGGCATGGCATGGGGTTTGACCCAGTCGGGTTTCTCGCGCTCGCTGGCCGCAGTGATGACGGGGCTTCCGGGCGGGGCCATCACCTTCATGCCCGTTTCCGTTACAGCCTTCATCGTGCTCGGCTCGGTGCTCGAAGGCATCCCCGCAATCGTTCTCTTCGGCCCGCTCCTGTTTCCGATCGCGAGAGCCGTCGGCATCCACGAAGTGCATTACGCAATGGTCGTAATCCTTGCGATGGGAATCGGCCTGTTCGCTCCTCCGTTCGGGGTCGGCTACTACACGGCCTGCGCGATCGGACGCGTCGATCCGGCGGAAGGTATGCGGCCGATCCTGGGCTACATGCTGGCGCTGATGACCGGAACGATCCTTGTAGCGGCTGTACCCTGGATCTCCATCGGGTTCCTGAAATGAACGATTGTGCGCTGCCGGCTCGCGTGCGGTCGGTTGAAGACCGGACAGCAGATCCGCGAGCTGGCCCGGTTCTTGCGTTCCCAGGCGGTAAGCCTTGCTTCCGCGATGGGCAGGGTACAAAAAGGCCAGAGGAGGCGCCCATCCGTGGTCGATGGGAGCTTTTACATGATGACAGCCTTGATTTTGGTCTGCTCGCTTGCGGCGTTCCCCGATCTAGGGGCCTGTACGCGCGAGAACGCATTGGAAGTCCTGCGCGTGCCCGCTACGTTCGAAAGCCCCGTGAGCTGCCTCATGCATGGGCAGGCCTATCTGGCGCAAACCTCGATCGGGCAGAGTCTCAATAAAGCCGAGGCCGTGAAAGTGATCTGCGTGCATGCCCGGCCGGTCACTTGACAGGCCGAGCCAATAACAAACCGCCCCGGGCGCGTCGGCCCCGGGCGGTCGGCTTCCCTAATACTTCGCTGTAGACGAGTTCCCGCCGAGCTAACCCGCCAAGGCGCTTGCTAGCCGGCGCCGGCGAGTCCGCTCAGAACTCGGCCGGCAGGTAGCCGTTGATCTCGAGGCCGATGCAGATCTCTTCGAGAATCGGAGTGGTCCAAGCCATTGGTCGTCTCTCCCACGGTTTGACGGTCGACCGTCATCCTAGATTGTGGCGAATGGGGGCGCAAGCACCTTACCACACACCTTGGTGGATCCATTCGCTACAGGCTCGCGCGCAGGCCCGTATAGAGGGCTTGGGAGAGTGCTCCGATCCAGGGTTCTTTTCTGTCGGAATTATGCAGTCTCGAACGCAACACTTAGTCGACCCCGTCCGCCATCTCCAAACCGGCGGCTAGCGATTGCCAAAACTTCCCGGCTTCTTTTGGAAAAATGTCCAGCTTGCGCTAGCTCCAGGTTGTGACACAATTTGAGGTGGGGGGGTGAGATTTGGTGGCGGAAGCGCATCGGCGTCGCTCTATCTGGCCGGCATGCTGTGGACTGCTTTGGGCGGTCTGCGCAACGCCTGCGATGGCGCCAGGGACGGTTGCCGCGCAGGAAGCTCCGAGCTCAAGCGAAAGCTCAAGTACGACGAAGCTTCCCGAAGTGCGCGTCATCCCTACCACGCCCGTGGCGCCGCCAGCGCGCACGGCCCCCGCTGTGCGCACTGGTACCACGAGTACCGCACCTGCTGTGAGCAGGAGCACGGCACCCGCTGTAAGCAGGAGCACGGCACCTGCTGCGAGCAGGAGTCCCGCGCCGGCGTCAGCTCCCGCGGGGAGCACCGCGGCGCCTTCTCAGTCGGGCGCGCAGCCGGGTGCGGTCGACCTCGACAAGATACCGTCCAATGTGCAAACGGTTCCGGCTTCCGATTTTTCATTCACCAAGACACCCGACCTCCTGCAATCAATGGTCCGAGCGCTGCCGGGTGTCGCGCTGAGCGATCAGACCGGGAATGAATTCCAGCTTAATCTCAACTATCGCGGCTTTATCGCTTCCCCGGTAATCGGCACGCCGCAGGGACTGGCTGTTTATCAGAACGGCGTGCGTATCAATGAGGTCTTCGGCGACATCGTCAATTGGGACTTCGTTCCGCAGAACGCCATCAATCGGCTCACGCTCGTCCCAAGCAATCCGGTCTACGGGCTCAACGCGATTGGCGGCGCGCTCTCGATCGAAATGAAGAACGGCTTCACTTATCACGGCGTCGAGGGGGAAGTGAACGGCGGCTCCTACGGTCGAATCGGTACGTCCGTTCAAGCCGGCGGCGAAGTCGGCAACGTGTCCGGCTATATCACGGCCGATGCCATCGACGACGCCGGTTGGCGCAACAGCTCGCCGTCGTCCCTGCGCCGCGTCTATACGGATCTTGGCGCGCGCGGCGAGCAGACCGAATTTCACGTCACGTTCACGGGTGCTAACAATAACTTCGGCGCTGCTGCGGCGACCCCCCTGCAGATGCTCAGTCAGGACTGGGCAAGCATCTATACCATTCCGCAAACAACGCAGAATCAACTCGCGTTTCTGACTGCCAGCGCGAGCTGGAAGCCGAGCGACACGTGGACTTATCAAGCCGTCGCCTACTATCGCAGTTTCCATCAAAGCCACAATGACGGCAACGGCACTAATGTTCAGAACTCGGGATGCCCCGACCCGACCGTCCTGTGCTTTCCGAACCTCGATGGCTCGGTGTCCAACCTCCTTACGACCGGGGGGCAGACCATACCGGCCACCGGTCCGCTCGGCTCAAGCGTGCTGGGCGAAATCGACCGCACCTGGACGGCCACCAACAGTTTCGGCGGCTCGGTCCAGGTGTCGTCATCGGAGAAGATTTTCGGTCACGAAAACAACTTCACGGTAGGGATGAGCTTCGACCGCGGGCTTGTGCAGTTTTCCACGACAAGTGAGCTGGGAACAATCAACGCAAATCAGTTTCCCACGGTACAGGGCTTTGGTCTCTTTATCGACCTTCCCTCAGGCGACGTGGCCCCGGTCGGTCTGGGTGCGACGACGCGCTATACGGGCATATATGCGACCGATACCTTCGACGTTACCAATCGTTTGTCGATCACTACCGGAGGCCGCTTCAACTTCGCCCAGATCAACTTGTCGGACGAGCTCGGCAACAACGATTTGCTCAATGGCGATCACGGCTACAGTCACTTCAATCCGATGATCGGCGCCACCTACAAGCTCACCCCGAATTTGACCTTGTATGGCGGCTATGCCGTAGCGAATCGTGCCCCCACCCCGTTGGAACTGGGCTGCTCCGATCCAGCCCGACCCTGCCTGATTGACAATGCCCTCGTTGGCGATCCCGCTCTTCGACAGGTGGTGACCTACACCAATGAGGCCGGGTTACGCGGGCAGTTCAACATTGCCAAAGGGCAGTTGAACTGGACTGTCGGCGCTTTCCACGCCGTCAACACCAACGACATCCTCAACGTCGCGAGCCCGCTCCCGGGGCACGAATTTTTCCAGAATGCGGGCGATACGCTCCGCAAGGGCATTGAAGCCAATATCACTTATAAACAGGATCGCTGGAACATCTATGCCAATTACACGTACGTGAATGCCACATTCTTGAATGCATTGGTCCTGTCATCACCATTTAATCCGTTTGCAGATGCCAACGGTAATATTTTTGTCGTTCCGGGCGATCACCTCCCCGGCATTCCGGATTACCGTGTCAAGGCGGGCTTCGAGTATCAAATTACCGATCCATGGAAGCTCGGAGCCGATCTCAACGTCTTCGGCACTCAATGGCTGGTCGGAGACCAATCAAACCAGAACCCGAAAATGCCAGCTTATTGGGTCGTGAACCTGCATTCTTCGTACAAGGTTGCGGAAAACGTTGAGGTGTTCGGGCTGGTGCGCAATTTATTCGACAGGCACTACTATGTGTATGGCACATTCTTCGACGTCAACTCGTTTCCTTATTTGAATCTGACGGATCCGCGAACCTTTGTGCCGGGCATTCCATTTGCGGTCTACCTGGGAGTGCGAGGCAAGCTGCCGTCGGGAGGAGCAGTATTCGCCAATGCTTCGTCGTCGGAACCGGCAAAGGCTCGGCGGATCGCCTGGACCCATACTGCATCGCTTGGTGCTGTTAACTGGAGCGGCATCTACCTCGGCGTCAATGCCGGCTTCGGTTTCGGGGCCAGCGATTGGACTGACAGCGTGACCGGCTTGTCGAGCGGCACCTTTCGCACTTCGGGCTTCGTATTCGGCGGCACTTTGGGCGCCAACTACCAGGTTGGGTCACTGGTGTTCGGCGTCGAGGCCGATGACGCCTGGGCGGATGCCAGCGGCTTTGGCACCTTCGCAGCTACGGGCCTATGTGCCGGAGGGTGTCTGACAAAGAGCACTTGGCTCAGCACGGTGCGCGGCCGTGCCGGGTATGCGTTCGATCGATACCTCGTATACGGCACGGCCGGCGCTGCCTTTGGCAATGTTCGAGCAAGCTTCTCCAATGACCCGGTCAGCAGCGCGACGGAGACCGGCTGGACCGCCGGTGCCGGTATCGAGGTCGCATTGGCTCGAAACTGGAGCGCCAAGGCCGAATATCTCTTCGTCGACCTTTCCAACGGATCTTGCACGGCAGAATGCGCAATCGCCAATCCAAATGGACCGCCCCTGATTCCCAATATCGTTGTCAAATTCAACGAGAGTATCGTTCGTGCCGGCCTCAACTACAAATTTGGCTTATAACCCCGACAAAGCGTGCTCTTCTGGCAATGTGGCCGGCGAGAGACGTTTTCGAGGTATAGTGTGCACGGCCGCAAGGATTGGAGCACGCTCATCAGCGCCCAGACAGACGCCGGGATGCCGTCTCTGCGACCAGGCCCGTCGACGCGCGGCCTGCGCGCGCTCTGGCATGGCCGCTCGGTGCGCTCGCAGCTCATTCTCGTGGTTTTGCTCATCGAGCTGATCGCGGGACTGCTCGGCGGCGCCGTGACGATCATCCAGGCCCGCATTTCCACCCGCGTCGAGGTTGCGGCCTCGATGGAGCTTGCGCAGCTGCTCGTCAGCGAGGCGGTTGCCCTCATGCAGCAGGAGGTGCCGGCAGAGAAATTTCTTGCTGACCTCTCATCGCCATTGCGGCTTATCCGTCACGTCCGGATTGTGGTGAAGGATGCCGCCGGCTCACCGCTGACGGTGCGCCCTTCCGTCGTCGGCTCAGAATCCCTGCCGCCCCCGCGCGCGCCGGCGTGGTTTGCGGCGCTGATCGCGCCGCCCATCGCAGTCCGCGATGTGGCCGTCATAGCCAACGGTCAGCGGATCGGCACGGTCGAAATCGTCACGGAGCCGCGCGACGAGATCGAAGAGGCCTGGGGCAACATTGTCGCAATCGGCATGCTGGCATTGCCGGTCGGCATCGCGGTCATTGCCATTCTGTATGTCCTGTTCGGACGGATACTTGACCCGCTCACCGGCGTCGCCCGCGGCCTCGCCGATCTCGAGCAGCGCAACTACCAGGTGCGGTTGCCGCTGCCGTGGGCGCAGGAGCTCGCCGCCATCACGGATCGTTTCAACGCGCTCGCGCAAGCGCTGGACGGGGTGCGGACCGAGAATAAGACGCTCAACCACCGGCTCCTCACCGCGCAAGACGACGAAAGGAAACGCACCGCGCTGGAGCTGCATGATGAGGTCGGGCCGAGCCTGTTCGGCCTCAAGGCCAATGCCAGCTCGATGGCGGGTACGGCCGCGGCGTTGCCCGATCCCATCCGCGGCAAGCTTATCGAGCGAGTGCACGACAGCCTGGCGATCATCGAGCATCTCCAGGCCATTAACCGCAGCATGCTCAATCGCCTGCGCCCAATGGCGCTCGGCCACGTGCCCCTGCACGACATTCTGTCCGAGCTGGTGCACGATCGTGCGCGGCAGCAGCCGCAGACCGCCTTCTCCTTTGCCGCGGATAAGCTGGTGCGCAGTTATGGAGAAGCAATCGATCTGACGATCTATCGCTGCGTGCAGGAAAGCCTGACCAATGTCGTCCGCCATGCCCAGGCGAGGGAGGTGTACGTGGCGCTAGGCGAAGCATCCGATGATGCGGCCGCAGCCGAAAAGCGATCAAGGCAGCTCACGCTGACCATACGCGACGACGGGCGCGGGATCGATCCCGCGGCACCGATCGGCTTCGGCGTTCGGGGCATGCGGGAGCGCGTCCAGGCGCTAGGCGGGAGCTACCAGGTGGACAGCGAAGCGGGTCGTGGCACTTGTGTGCGAATTTTGATTCCGCTGGATGACCGGCAGGGTGCCCTTGCGACATGAACGCGAAGGGGCTAGCCAGCGCCTACGCATGACCAGTGTTCTGATCATCGACGACCATCCAATCGTGCTGCAGGGCTGCCGGCGCATGCTGGAGGATGCCGGCGTTGAGACCGTGCTGGAAGCAGGCGACCCAACCTCCGGCTATCGGCTCTATCGCCGCCACCATCCCGACGTGGTCATCGTCGATCTGACCATGCAGGGAAACAGGCTCGGAGGGCTCGACGTGATCCGGCGCATGCACTCGCACGACCCGCACTCGCGCATTCTCGTCTTCAGCATGCATAGCGACCCCATCATCGCAGCGCGCGCGCTCGAGGCCGGCGCGACCGGCTATGTGCTTAAGGATACGTCATCCCACGAGCTGATGAAGGCGTTCGAGAAAGTGCGCACGGGTACGCCGTATCTGGATAATGACCTCGCCCTGCAGGTCGCGCTCGTACGTACCGGCTTGCGCGCGAACCCGCTCGCCGATCTCACGCAGCGGGAATTGCAGACGCTGGCGCTCCTGGCGCAGGGCAAGCCCTATAGCCGTATCGCCGAGGAGCTCAATGTCAGCTACAAGACGGTGGTCAACGCATGCTCCCAGCTAAAGCAGAAGCTCAACGCCAAGAGCCTGCCGGAGCTGATCCGCCTCGCTGTTCAGCTCGCGTCGGCGGATGCATGAGGCGATGCCGGTTTCCGGGATGACCAACCGGGCCAAGCCGGTGCGCTTGATTTTCGCCAGGAACCGCCGTTGCATCCGCCGGGGGGCGACCTTACCCGGAGCGCTTGTTTGATCCGCCTCTTGTCGGCTGCAACCTTGCTGTCGGTCTTGCTGGCGGCGTCCGCCGGTGCTGCGGAGATCAAGATTGGCTATCTTCGCGCACCGGAGCCGAAAGCGCATCTCTCGCTGATTGAGATACCGGCAGATGACGATGGGTTGGCCGGGGCGCGGCTTGCGATTGAGGATAATAACACCACCGGCAAGTTCCTGGACCAGCAGTTCTCGCTGGAGGATGCACGCGTGGCGCAGGGCGACGATCCCGCGGCCGCGACCATTGCGCTTGCGGAGCGCGGCATCTCGCTCTTGATCGCCGACATTCCGGCGGACGCGTTGCTCAAGGCGGCTGACGCGGACCGGCCGCGCGCTCTCCTCTTCTTCAACGTCGCAGCCACCGACGATCGGTTGCGCGAAGAAGACTGTCGCGGCAACGTGCTTCACGTCGCCCCCACCCGCTCCATGCTGGCCGACGGGCTGGCGCAGTACCTCGTATGGAAACAGTGGCGCAAATGGCTGCTGATCGTCGGCTCTCATGCCGACGACCAGCTGTATGGCGATGCGCTGCGGCGGTCAGCCAAACGGTTCGGTGCGCGCATTGTCCAGGAGAAGGTGTTCCAGGATACGGGCGGTGCCCGCCGGACCGACAGCGGCATCGCGCAGATTCAGCGGCAAATCCCGGTATTCACGCAGGGCGTTCCCGCCTACGATATTCTCGTAGCTGCCGACGAGAGCGAGGTCTTTGCATCCTACTTGCCGTATCGGACCTGGGATGCGAGGCCCGTGGCGGGGTCGGCGGGTCTCGTTCCGACGACCTGGGATGGCTCCCACGATCAGTGGGGGGCGGTGCAAATCCAGAACCGCTTCCTGAAGACCTTCGCGCGGCGCATGACCGCCCGCGACATGCAGGCATGGTCTGCCGTACGCATGATCGGCGAAGCCGCGGCAAGGACGAGCTCATTCGATCCAAAAACCTTGCTCGATTTCCTGAAAAGTCCCGATTTCGCCCTGGCTGCGTTCAAGGGTCAGCGATTGACGCTTCGGGACTGGAACCTCCAGCTTCGCCAGCCGATCCTTCTGACCGACGGCAGAATGATCGTCTCGATCTCTCCCCAGGAAGGATTTCTGCACCAGGTATCGGAGCTCGATACCCTGGGCGTGGACCGCCCTGAGAGCAAATGCAGGTTGAACTGATGTTTCCGCGCCCAACCCTGCTTGGCATTGGCCTCCTGTTCCTGTTTCACACGCAGGCAACCGCATTTACGGCCTATGTCTCGAACGAGAAGAGCAATACCGTCAGCGTGATTGACATCGACAAGCTTGCGGTCGTGAAGACCATCAAAGTTGGTCAAAGACCACGCGGCATCGATTTGACCAAGGACGGAAAATTCCTTCTGGTCGCCGTCGGAGACGACGACACCATCCAGATGATCGACACCGGCACGCACGAGATCGTGGCCGTCCTGCCCTCGGGTCCTGATCCCGAGCTGTTTACGCAGGACCCGAGCGGCAAGCTCCTTTATGTAGCCAACGAAAATGACAACACCGTCACCATCATCGATCTCGAGAGGCGCGTTCCCCTGGGCGAGGTCCAGGTCGGCGTCGAGCCGGAAGGCATGGGCCTTAGTCCGGACGGCAGGATACTCGTCAACACATCGGAAACGACCAACATGGCGCATTTCATCGACACGCAGACGCGCCGGATTGTCGCAAATGTTCTCGTCGATGCCCGCCCGCGGTTCGCGGAGTTCAAGCGCGACGGCTCGGAGCTGTGGGTTTCTTCCGAGATAGGCGGAACGGTCAGCGTGATCGACCCGGTGAAGCACGCAGTAACAGCCAAGATCACGTTCGAGATACCGGGACTGCGCAAGGAGGCAATCCAGGCAGTCGGGATCGGCATCACCCGCGACGGCAAGACCGGATTCGTCGCGCTCGGTCCGGCCAATCGCATCGCCGTGATAAACGGCGTAACGCACGCCGTTGAGAAATATCTTCTTGTCGGCCAGCGCGTCTGGCACATGGCGTTCACCCCTGACGAGAAATATCTTCTCACCACCAACGGCGTATCCAATGACGTCTCGGTCATTGACGTCGCAAGTCTCAAGGTCGTCAAGTCGATCCAGGTGGGCGAATTGCCTTGGGGCGTAGCGATCTCGCGGCACTGAATGCACGGGATGAGCACAGTCGAGACCCCGACGCTCGCGATCGAGGGGGTGAGCCATCGCTATGGCGCGCGGGCGGCGTTGGCCGACGTGAGCTTCTCGGTTGCGCCATCGACGTTCACGGTACTGCTCGGGCTCAACGGCGCGGGAAAGAGCACATTGTTTTCGCTCATCACGCGTCTCTACGCCGTTCAGAGCGGCCACATCCGGATCTTCGGTCATGACATCGTTCATGCATCGAACGAAGCGCTGCGCATGGTCGGAGTCGTGTTCCAGCCCCGCACCCTCGACCTCGATCTGACGGTCGTGCAGAACCTGACCTATCATGCCGCCCTGCACGGCATCGGCAAACGGGAAGGCCGCGCGCGCGCCTTTGACGTGCTGCGCCGCATCGCGCTGTCGGAACGCGCGAATGACAAGGTGCGCAACCTCTCCGGGGGCCAGATGCGGCAGGTTGAAATTGCGCGCGCGCTCCTGCACCAGCCCCGCCTCCTGCTGCTCGATGAGCCGACGGTCGGGCTCGACATCAAATCAAGGGCGCATATCCTCGTCCACGTGCGCAAGATGGTCGAGGAGGGTGTCTCCGTGCTGTGGGCCACGCACCTGATCGATGAGGTCGCGCAGAGCGATCAGGCCGTGGTGCTGCATCAAGGCCGGGTTCTCGCGCATGGCGCAGTCGCACGCGTCGTGGAGGTCGCCCACGCGCAGGATATTCGTGCAGCATTCATTGCGCTGACCCAGGCGGACGATGCCGCACGCGAGGAATCATGAGCGCCGACGCTGTCATCTCGCAACGGCTGACGGGCTTCTCACCGCTGCAATACGCCGTCTGCCTGAAGGGCATCGTCTGGCGCGAAGGGCTGCGCTTTCTGCACCAGCGCGAGCGCTTCGTCGCCGCCCTGGTGCGCCCTCTGGTCTGGCTCTTCATCTTCGCCGCCGGATTCCGGCAGGTGCTGGGTGTCTCCATCATCCCTCCCTACGAGACGTACATCCTGTATGAGGTTTACATCGCGCCGGGCTTGATGCTGCTGATCCAGCTGTTCAACGGCATGCAGTCCTCGCTGTCCATGGTCTACGATCGTGAAATGGGCAACATGCGCACGCTGCTTGTGAGTCCCTTGCCCCGCTGGTTCCTGCTCTCATCGAAGCTCATGGCCGGGATGGCGGTATCATTGCCGCAAGTCTACACGTTCCTCGCCATTGCCTGGTTCTGGGACATCGAGGCGCCGCCGATTGGATACATTGCCGTCCTCCCGGCGCTGATCCTCACCGGTCTCATGCTGGGTGCGCTCGGCATGCTGATGTCGTCGGTCAGCAAGCAGCTCGAGAATTTCGCAGGCGCGATGAATTTCGTGATCTTTCCGATGTTTTTCGCATCCTCCGCGCTTTATCCATTATGGCGCGTGCGGGAAGGAAGTCCGTGGCTTTATTATATCTGCCAGCTCAACCCCTTTACCCACGCTGTCGAGCTGGTGCGGTTTGCGCTCTATGGGCAGGTCAACTGGATTTCGCTCGCGGTTGTCGGCGGATGCACGATCCTTTTCATGGTCGGCGCGATCCTCGCCTATGATCCGGCGCGGGGATTGCTTGCGCGGCGCGGTGAGCCATGAGGCAGTCTTGAAGTATTCAGTGCCGCTCATTGTTGCGATCATCGAGCTCGTCCTGCAAACCATGACGCTCGCCGCTGATCCGCGCTTTCCCGACTGGCCCTGCAATCAGATCAAGGTGCCGGAAATCTCGGCAGCCGCCGTATGGTCGGGGCCATCCATTGATGGCGTGGGGAGTGCCTGGGAGCAGGATGCGGTCACGCGGGATCTGGTTGCACGGCTCGCCGCACGCCGCACGTCCCTCGAGGAGGCGCAGAAATTGATTTCGGACTTTATCACCGGCAGCGCCGCCGAGCGGCAGCAAAAGGCAAAGCTGGTCTTTGCGGGATTGTTCGCGAGCCTCAATCAGGAACGCAGCCAGGTGATGGACGGAATCGAACGGTTCTTCCGCCAGCAAAAGGCCTTCGCCGAAAAGACCCGCTCGGAGATTGCCAAGCTGCGCGAGCTCCAGGACGCGAGCGATCGTGATCAGAGCAGGATCGAGGAGCTGGCCAATCAGGTGACATGGGACACCCGCATCTTCGAGGAGCGGCGCAAGACCATCGGCTACGTCTGCGAAGTGCCGGTTCTCATTGAGCAACGTCTGTTCGCACTTGCTCGCATGATCGAGCAATCGATCGAGTGAAGCTCACTCTCCGGGATGCGCCGCCGGGGTCGCCTCCGCCAGCGGCAGTCCGGCATCCTGCCAGCCGTCGGTCCCGTCAGGGTACCAGATGACGGCTGTGTATCCCCACGAAACCGCCCTCTTTGCCGCGTTCCACGACATCCAGCATTGCCTTTGGCAGTATATCACCAGCGGCATGCTGCGATTGCCGCGGGTGACCCGTTGCAAGCCGGACCTGAGATAATCCTGCTCGATCGCCGAAGGCTCGCCGTACCCGGTATCCGGAAGCCAGAGACTTCCAGGGATGTTCAAGCGCCGCTGCCCGCGCCATAAGATCCCGGCGGGAAGCTCGGCAGGATGCGGGACCTGCGGCAGCACGTCAACGAACGCGGCATAACCTGCCCGCCAGATTGCTTCGGCTTCGGACGTCGCGATGACGCGGGCCCCGCGCAGGGTTGCAGGCGTCGGAGCGCGATAATTCCCGCTCCGATAGCTCTCCGGTTCCTCGGTCGAGCGGGCATCGTCGGCAGCTCCGTCCGCGAGCATCCATGCCGCGAGCAGAATGACGCCGGCCATCCTGACGATCATGATCTATCTGGCGATCGGATCCGTCGCGAGCGGCCGATCGTTACCGTCGAGCAGCGGGACGCCGAAGCTCATGAGCAGCTTGTTGATGGCGTCCTGGTTCTGCGCAATCTCGCGGTTGAGCAAGCGCTTCCACTCCTGGTCGGCGAAACGCACGCCCATGGAAATATGATAGGCAAGCCGCGGACCGCTCTTTTCCTTGACCAGCGGCACAACCGTCATTTCAGCGCCTGCCGACCTCGCGTAGTATCCGGCCATCGGGCCCCACAGGATCCCGGCATCAATCTCGCCGGCTGCGAGGTCGTGGATCATGGCTGCCGCGGAGGAATCGACGCGCGTATCGATGACCAGCGGGTAGGGCTTCGCATTTGCCATTAGGCCATTGACGGCCATGTTGTCCGCAGGCGGCGTCCCCGCCACGATGCCGATGCGTTTACCCTTCAGGTGAGGATCTTCAATGGTATCCACGCCGGCAAGATCGCTAGTCGCCTTGAACACCAGCGCGTACGCCGTGCGGTAGTAGGGGTTGGTGACCTGCACCAGATCATCCCCTTGCGGCACGCCCATCAGAACATCGCATTTATAGGCAGCAAGCGTATTGCGCACAAAGCCCGGCGCTTGCGGGTACCAGGTATACGCAAGATCCTTTGCAAGCTTCGCGGCGATCAATTCGGCAAGCTTGTTTTCAAAGCCCTCGCCCTTGTCGGTGGAGAACGGCATGTTGTGCGGGTCGGCGCAAACCCGCAGCGTTTTGGGATCGATGAGCTCGATCGACGTTTGCGGCTGCGCAAGCAAACTTCCAGCCAGCAGCGCCATACCGCCGACTGCTGCGGAAAAGATGCACAAGAACATCGAGCAGCATGTGCATATCAGATCTTTGCTTCGATATCTTCTCATCGCATTCGCCGGCAAATGGCCGTCGTTTCGGGTCGCAGCTTTTGGCTTGATCGCGCTCAATGGCTAAGCCCGAGGCAGCTGCTCTCGGCGTCGCTCGCTGCCTTCGGCTTGTCTTCCCGCTTTTGCGGCCTTGCCCGCGGAACGGCGTCATTGGCGCGGGCACGAAGGTAGATGAAAATATCGTCCAGGTAGCACATCACGTTCCGATTGGTGCCGAACGAGGGCATGACGTTTTCCTGCGCCGTATTGACGTTCGTGCGCCCGTTCACCACAACCGTCGCGAACTCGGAGTAGCTCATGGTCTTCAACGAATTCTTGAGCGCCGGGCCGTAGGACGATCCTTCGCCATCGGGGCCGTGGCATGTATGGCAGTCCGAGTGATAGCGGCGGTAGCCGGAATAGGTAAACCAGTCGACGGTCCCGTCGGGCGCCACCTTGTAGGTCGGATTGCCGCTTTTGTCGTAATACTTTCCATCCTCCTGCTTGACCGCCGCCGGATCGCCGGACCCGTCCGCGAATGCGAACCCCACCATAAGCTGGCCGACGGCCAGCATGATGCCGAGCAGACTTTTCACCGCAAATGCCCTTTGAGCCGGCTCGAATCAAACCTCGAGCTTCAATATACGCCTGCAGGTCGCGTCGGATTGCGCGGAATGTCGCGCCCCCGATCTCAGACGGATCCGAGATCGGAGGCGCATAGTCAAACGTCGCCGGCTGCTCGCCGACACTTGCGGATCAGGGCAGGGCAAACACCGTAAGCTGCCCGCCGAGCGACGTATAGTTACGCAGTGCGGCGTATCCGCCGACGGCACCAAGGCCTTCGGTGGGCTCCGTCAAACCAGCGGCAAGCCCGATACCGGCCCACCCGCCGACTCCCGACAGCACCGCGACATACTGCTTGCCGCCGTGCTCATAGGTCATCACGTTGCCAATGATGCCGGACGGCGTCTTGAACTTGTAGAGCTCCTTGCCGGTCTTGGCATCAACGGCTTTGAGATAGCCCTCCAGCGTTCCGTAGAACACGACGCCGCCGGCGGTCGCCAAAGCGCCCGACCACACCGAGAACTGCTCCGGTACCGACCACTTGATCTTGCCGGTGGCGGCATCCCAGGCAATGAAGTTGCCCATATTCTTCTCGCCGGGAGGCGGGTACATCGAGAGCGTCGCGCCGACGTAGGGCTGGCCGGCGGTGTAGCTCACCTTGAAGGGCTCATAGTCCATGCAGACGTGGTTGGTCGGCACATAGAACAGGCCGGTCTGCGGCGAGAACGCCGCCGGCTGCTCGTCCTTGCTTCCGAGCGCCGCCGGACAGACGCCCTTCGAATTGACATCCTCGCCGTTGTGCTCGGTGGAGTACTGGGGAACGACCAGCGGCCGCCCATAGGTCTTGGAATTCTTGTCCATGTCGACCTTGGTGGCCCAGTTCACCTTCGGATCGAATTTCTCGGCCACGAGCAGCTCGCCGTTGGTCCGGTCGAGCGTATAGCCGAAACCGTTGCGATCGAAGTGAACCAGAACCTTGCGGGCGGCTCCCCCGATATTGAGATCGGCAAGGATCATCTCGTTGACCCCGTCGAAATCCCACTCGTCGTGCGGCGTCATCTGATAGACCCATTTGGCGACGCCGTTGTCGGGATTGCGCGCCCAGATGGTCATGGACCATTTGTTGTCGCCCGGGCGCTGCTTCGGATTCCAGGTCGAAGGATTGCCGGAGCCGTAATAGATCAGGTTGAGCTGGGGATCGTAGGAGATCCACCCCCAAGTGCAGCCGCCGCCGATCTTCCACTGATCGCCTTGCCAGGTCTTGAGGCTGGAGTCCTTGCCGATCGGCTTGCCCAGGTCGGTCGTCTTCTCCGGATCGACCAGCAGCTCATCGTCCGGTCCCTCCGAAAAGGCCCGCCATACCTGCTTACCGGTCTTGAGATCATAGGCAGTCACGTGACACTGCACCCCGAACTCGCCGCCGGAGATGCCGACCAGAACCTTGTCCTTGACCACGATGGGAGCCGAGGTGCCGGTCTGTCCCTTTGACGGATCCCCGTTCTTCG
>Ga0310910_10000302_pt1 | contig 24799 bp, 25 predicted proteins | sample GREbulkMGHF172_FD_203448 | JGI IMG/M metagenome (GOLD analysis project Ga0310910, IMG submission 203448) | Lab enrichment of tropical soil microbial communities from Luquillo Experimental Forest, Puerto Rico - GRE.bulkMG.HF172 | ecosystem: Environmental > Terrestrial > Soil > Tropical forest >... | reverse complement strand
ACACACGCCTTTGGAAGGCATCCTGGTGATGCAGGTGTCTGTGCGCGATAACGACATCAACTCGGCCCTGCGGGTGCTCAAGAGAAAGATGCAGCGCGAGGGCACCTTCCGAGACATGAAACGGCGCCGGGCCTACGAAAAGCCCTCGGAACGCCACGTCCGCGAGAAGGCCGAAGCGATCCGTCGCCACCGCAAGATGCTTCGCAAGCGGCTGGAACGGGTTGGCTATTGATCGCTCTCGGTACCTCTCGCGATGGACTACGTGTCAACCACATCGCCGGAACCGGCCGAATATTATCGCCGCCACGCGGCGCGGGTCCGGCAACTGGCGAGCGAGGCCACGACGGCCGCAGTCAAGGCGCATTTGCGGGAGGGCGCGCTCGAATACGAGCGGCTAGCCAAACGCGCCAATAATGGACGCTGCCGACCAGCCCCTGAACGCTGCGCTGCTGGCGCCCGCCGGTCCACGAGAGGGGAGGGCCTCCCAGGCTGTCCCCTGGAGAGCGAAACATGACAGTACGCAAGTTTGCCGTTGGCCAGTCGGTCCGCTTCTCACCCGATCGGAACCAAGGGGTTACGGTCCGTGGGGGCTTCAAGGTCGTTCGTCTGCTGCCCGGGGCGGCCAGCATTCTCCAATACCGGGTAAAGAGCCAGTTGGACGGCCACGAATGCGTCGTGGCAAAGACCAGCTCGCGCGGTCATGAGGGAGCGAGCACGATGCCGACTATGTCGCTGAAGGTCACGCGTCCGCCATCGAGCGCTGCTGATCATCGCCCGCCCGAGCTCGTCAAACCGCTGTTCCGGGGCAACGGCGACACGGATTACCTATGTGGTAATTGCGGATCGGTTATGGCTGCGGGCCTGGGACCGACCCAGCGCGTCATTGTCGACGCGGCTGTGTGCTCCGCGTGCGGGGCGGAAAACGAGTTCCCGGCTCACTTGCGAGCATGACCCGCTGGCAGGCTCAGTGGGAGCGGTTTACGATCGAGCTGCACGGAAATGCCGTAAACACACCCCCACGCCGAGGCGACCTACAGTGTAATTCCGGTTGACAACGGGTCATTCGGGGTCGAAGTCAGCATCCCGGACAGTCTCCCGACGAGGGTCAGCACCTTCAAAACCGAGGCTGACGCCGAGGCATGGATTTCCGAAGATCGGCGCCGGGCGCAGTCCCAAACACAGTCTCGCTGCCAGTTTCGTCGGTCGATCGGCCCTAGCCCTTAGCCTCGGCGGGCTGCCTCAAATCACGATCCCGGTCGGCGCGGTGTACCCCGCATCGGCAATGTTTCCAGTATTCACGGTGCCCGACGGTTCGAAGAGCAGGATTTGCGCCTCATCGTCGGCGCAGGTCCGGTGCTCAATACCGCGTGGGACGACAACGCATTCTCCGGGGCCCATCTCGACGACCCGGTCGCGAAACTCGACGCGAAACCGGCCCTTCCAGACCAGGAAGAACTCGTCTTCCCATTCGTGCTGGTGCCACGGAAACTCGCCCTTGACCTTGACGAGCTTGACTGCCTGGCCGTTCATCGCTGCGATCACTTTGGGCCGCCATTGCTCGTCAAACAGGCTGAACTTCTGATCGAGATTGATCTTGGTCGTCATAAAGTTGCTCCTCTTTTTAGCGACGCCTTGCGTCAGCCGCCCGCCGCCTTCGCCTCGATCAGCGGTTGTCCTTTGAGGTGGGGGTGGAGTCCGGCGTGCGTCATCAGATCGAGCAGCATCGCCCGGACCCGCTGCCCTTCGGCAGCCCGGCGATGCTGAGATTGCGCAGCGAGCGCGCGACGGGGCGGCCCGATCCGGTGCCGTAATTGAACCCGCCGACGATAGTGTCGGCGGGCCAGACATGCAGCCTCAGCAGACTGGCTGGCCGAGAATACAGCCCTCTTCTGCGCCTTCTCGGTGACCCTCAGCAGCCCGAAGCAGGAACTGACAGCTCGACACGCCGATTCTGCGAGCGGCCCTGTGGTGTGTCGTTCGAAGCGACCGGATCCGAGTCACCAAATCCCTTGGCTGAGATGAGGTCGGGCTTGACGCCCTGCGAGATTAGAAATGCCATCACGTTGTCAGCACGCTTTTGCGACAGGTCCTGATTTGAAGTGACGCCCTGCCGCGCCAGAGCCGGGCCGACGGGCTTGTTGTCGGTGTAGCCACTCACCAAGACCTTGTTCTGCTGGGTCGGCGCCAACTTCGCCGCCATATTAGCGATAATCTGTTTTCCCCGCTCGCTCATCTCCCAGCCGCCGGATGGGAATAGCAGATCGCTGTTCACGGTGTATTTGATGGCTCCCGCCAGCCGACAGATCTGCGTCTTGTCGGCGGCAACCTGCTGCTGCAACGCCGAGTTTTGCTGCTGAAGCTGATGATACTGCGCCTGGAGATCATCATATTTGCTTTGGGAGACACAGGCGGAAAGGAGGACAGCCGCCACGAGTGAGACGCTGCGTTTCAAATCATATCCCATTGCTTCGAGTTTTCCCCCGGTTTGGACGGAATAGAGCCGACGCGGCGCGCGGCAGCCTAGCCCTCGGTTCCGCGCACTACAACCGCGTTCGAAGCACGCTTTGTCATCAGAGCGAGCCGCCCACCACCTTCGGTTCGATGAATCCTTCTTGTTCGAGGTGCGGGTAGAGGCCGCCCTGCAGCATCATGTCGAGCAACACCGCTGGGACCCGCTGCGCCTTCAGCAGGGCGCCCGTGTCGCGGTTGCGCACCGTGAAGTCCTCGAGCGACACCTCGGCGGTTTGTCCTTCGTGGAATGCCGCATGAACCCCGGGGCATTCGAGCGCGAGGAGCCCGAAATTCACCGCGTTGCGAAAGAAGAGCCCGTTGATCGACTCGGCGATCAGCGCCGCGATGCCCAGATTGCGCAACGAACGCGACGCCGGGCGGCTCGATCCCATGCCGTAATTCAGCCCGCCGACGATGATGTTGCCAAGCTGAACCTCGTCCACCCAGCCGGGCCGGTTGGCCGAGAAGACGGCCCTTTTCTGCTCCTCCTCGGTGGCAAACAGCAATGGTCCGGGGAGCATTAGGTCGGTATTGATGTTGTCGCCGAATTTCCAGACCTTGCCGGAGATCAACCCGTGTCTCCCGTTATCTCCGAAGCGTCGGCAATGCGTCCAGCGATCGCCGAGGCGGCGACGGTCGCGGGCGAGGCCATGTAGATGCGGGCGCTGGGATCGCCCATGCGACCTTTGAAATTGCGGGTGCTGGCGGTGACGCAGGTCTCACCGGGGCCGAGCACGCCCATATGGCCGCCGAAACATGCGCCGCAGGTGGCCGGCGTGACCACCGCACCCGCCTCCATCAAGGTCGCGACGTAACCCCACCTGAGCGCGGCGTTGAATACAGCCTGCGTTGCCGGGGTGACGAGGAAGCGGACACCCGGCGCGATCTTTCGACCCTTGACGACCCGCGCCGCCTCGGCCAAGTCGTCCAGAGTGCCGTTCGCGCAGGATCCAATGAATGCCTGTTGGATCGGCACGCCGACGATCTCGCTGACCGCGACGGAATTGCGGATCACCGCGTCGGGCAAGGCGACGAGCGGCCGGATTTCGTCGAGGTTTACCGCGCGACATTCCGCGTATTGGGCATCTTCGTCGGGATATTGCGGCACGAACGGTGCAGAATTGCGCTCCCGTACATAATCGATCAGCCGGTCGTCCGGCTCGAAGGTTGCGAATTCCGCGCTGAGCTCGGCCCCCATCGCCGCTATTGTGCGCCGCGCATCGATGCTAAGCCCGGGCAGGGCGGGGCCGCCGAACTCGACATTCTGGTTGGTGTGATGACCCCAAGTGCCGGCGAGGTGAAGGAAGAGATCCTTGGCCGATACCCCCAGCCGCAACCCGCCGCTCAACTCATAGCGAATGGTCTCGCCAACCCGGAACCAAGTCTTGCCGGTGGTTACCGCGGCGAGCAAATCAGGGGCACCGATGCCGCGCGCCGCGCAATTGAACGCGCCCGAGGCGCAAGTATGCGAGTCACTGCACACCAGCAGCGTTCCCGGCAAGGCGTAGGCTCGATCGGCGACCACTGCGTGGCTGATGCCCTGTTCGGGGCCGACGTCATGAAACCGCTTGATGCCGAAGCGGCGAACGAAATCGCGACCATAGGCGTGCGCCTCGGCGGATCTCCTATCGGCCGCCGGAATCATGTGGTCGAAGACGACGGCAATCCTATCAGGGTCGTAAACCTTTAGAATGTTGCGCCGTTCGGTGGCGAGAAAGCTCATGTCGAGCATCACCGCGAGGTCGACGTCGACGACCACGAAATCGCCCGGCTTGACGCGCTCCTCCTCGCTGTTGCGGGCGAAGATCTTCTCGACGATGGTCATCCCGGGCATGATCCGGCTCCGTCAGCCGCCCGCCGAAAATCCGGCGGGTGCGTGCTGCTAGACGCCCCCCGTCCCGAGGAGCCGCCTCCCAGCATCAGGAATACGTCGATAACGTTAAGAGAATTTCTCGTCCTGAGGAAGCAGCAGCAAGGGTCTCGAAGAATGCGCGATGCTGATCCGGCCGGTCGTCAATTTACAGAAGTCATCGCGGGGCGCTGGCTGCGGAACGGGGTCGCCTTTTCGAAGGCGTCGGCGACGCGGAACAGGGTCGGCTCTTCGAACGGCTTGCCGGCGAGCTGGATCGCCACCGGCAGCCCACCCGCACCGAAGCCCGCGCATACCGAGACCGCCGGGTAGCCGGCGACATTGAACGGCATCATAAAGCCGGGCTTCTCGAACAAATCCCATTTCGGCACCGCATCGATCTTGGCCGCCTCGGCTGGCTGGGTCGCGGTCAGCACCACGTCGAGCCCCCGCATCGCGGCCTGCAATTCGGCGCGCAACTCGCGGCGCCGCCGCACCGCCTGGACATAATCCACCCCCGAGACAAAGGCGCCGAGCATCAAGCGGCTGCGCATGCGCTCACTGAAATCGCCGAGCCGGGTGCGCGACCATTCTTCATAAGCCGCCGCGCGCTCGGTGATCGAGATCAGCGAGCCGCAGGCCGCCCAATCCTGCAACGGCGACAGTTGCACCTCGCGCAATTCGGCGCCGAGATCGCGGAAGGTGGCGAGTGCGGCGGTGATGCCACGCTGGGTGCCCTCGCTGACCTTGTGGTCGACCTCGTGGAAATGGTGGATCACGCCGATCTTGAGCCCCTTGATGCCGCTACCCAAGAGTGCGGTGTAATTGGGGATCGGGCGCGAGGCGCTGGCAGGGTCGCGCGGGTCGTGGCCGGCCAGTGCCTGCAGCATCAGCGCGCAATCCTCGGCGGTCCACGCCATCGGGCCGATATGGTCGAGGCTGTAAGCGGCGGGTGCGACACCGCCGCGACTGACGAGACCATAGGTCGGTTTGATCCCGGCGATGCCGCACAGCGCGGCCGGGCCGCGGATCGAGCCGCCGGTGTCGGTGCCGATGCCGCCGAGGATCAGCCCGGCCGCGACCGCCGCACCGGTGCCGCTGCTGCTGCCGGCGGTGAAGTGCTCGGTGTTCCAGGGGTTGCGAGCCGGCGGCGCCGGGAGGTCGAAGCTCGGGCCGCCATCGGCGAACTCATGCGTCGTCAATTTGCCCATCAGCACCGTGCCGGCGGCGGCGAGCTTCTCGGCGCAAGCGGCATCGGTGTCCGGGATGTTGTCCTGCAGGAATTTCGAGCCGCAGGTGGTCGGTATGCCTTTGGTGTCGACGATGTCCTTGAGACCGATCGGAATGCCGTGCAAGGGTCCCGAAGGTCCACCGGCCATGATCGCTCGCTCGGCGGCGCGCGCATCGGCGAGCCCGCGCTCCTCGGTCAGGTGCACAAAGGCGTGCAGCTCGCTGTCGAGCGCGTGGACGCGGGCGAGACACGCCCGGGTCAGCTCGACCGGGGAAAGCTGCTTTGCGGCGATCAGCCGAGCGGCGTCGGCGATGGTCGGGATCGCGTCGCTCATGCGAGGTCCTCCTCGGCAAAGCCGTAGCCGTGCGCCGGCTCGGCCATCCGACCGCGCGGCTTGCGCACGCGCTCGACCATCGCGGCAAGCCCCGCATGCACGGTCTTAAGCTCGGCCTTCTGTTCGGCGGTCAGGTTGAGCCCGGCGCGCGCGAGCAGGTAATCGAGGGCTGCATCGTTGATGTCAGGCTGCATGATTTCGTTCCCGGTTGTCATAGGATATTTATCAGTGAGGCACAGAGGCCACGGAAGGTAATCGGTCATTGCGAGGGAAGCGAAGCAATCTCATTCAGCGATCACCAAACCAGATCGCCTCGTCGCGCTCAGCGCTCCTCGCGATGACAACATGCGAGGTCTCACTGTCTCGCTCTCTCTGAGGCGAGCGTTTCTTCAATACCCGCACCGATCGCGAGCAGGCGGCGGTCATCACCGTGGCGCCCAACAACCATGAGACCCACGGGCGCCGTACCCGGTGGCTCTATTGGCAAACTCAGCGCACAGCGGTCGAGGAAGTTGATGATCGCGGTGTTGCGCAATAGCTTGAGGTTGAGACGCGCGTAGTCCTCGTCGCGGGCGAAAGCCGCCGATGGCGGGGCCGTCATCGGCACGGTCGGCATCACCAGGGCGTCGAACGTAGCCGTCTCGGCATCGAAGCGGCGGATGAAGTCGGCACGCGCCTCGAGCAAGCGGATGTATTCGGCCGCCGTCATGTCGCGGCCGCGCGCTATGCGGGTGCCGATCCGCGGATCATAGTCTTGGCCGCGCCGCTCGATCAGCTTTTCGTGCCACGCATACGCTTCAACCACAGGCAAACCGCCCTTGATGTTGACCCGGGCGTAGTCAGAAAGCATCTCGAGCGGCAGTTCGGTGATCCGCACACCGGCACAGGAAAGTGCCGAAACCGCGCGCTCAAAAGCCGCCGCGACCGGCGCCTCGAGGTCTTCGAGCATCACGGTCTGGGGAATGCCGAGGCGGAGCCCGTCGGGCGAAATGGGAGCGGCTGCATCGGCTGTCTCGCCGGCCATGATCGCGTCGGTTAACGCGCAGCAGGCGACGCTGATGCCGATCGGCCCGATCGAATCCAAAGTGGTCGAAAGCGGTGTGGCGCCGTCGCGCGGTACCCGATATTGCGTCGGCTTGAACCCGACGAGCCCGCACAATGCCGCCGGAATGCGCACCGAGCCGCCGGTATCCGTGCCGATCGCCACCGCCGCCATGCCGTCGGCTACCGAGACCGGCGCGCCGGCCGAAGAGCCGCCGGGGATCAGGCTGCGGTCAAAGGGGTTGCCCGGCGTGCCGTAGTGCGGATTGATGCCGACCCCGGAGAAAGCAAACTCGGTCATGTTGGTGCGCCCGACGATGACCGCGCCCGCGGCTTTGAGCCGTGCCACGATCGGCGCGTCGGCCTTGGCCGGTGGCGCATCATCCAGCGCTCGCGATCCGGCGAGCGTGCGCTCGCCGGCGACATCGAAGAGGTCCTTGATCGACACCGGGAGGCCGGCAAGCGGCGAGGCGGCATAACCGGCCGCACGCAGCTGGTCTTGCGCCTCGGCTGCGGCGCGAGCCGCATCGGTATAGACCTTAACGAAAACCCGGCTGCCTTCGCCGGTGGGGTCGCTGATGCGCGCGAGCGCTTCTTCGACCAAGGCGCGGCTCGTCGTGCGGCCGGCGGCCAGATCGGCCGCGAGCCTCCCCAGGGTAGGCCTTGCGATCATGCCGTTCCTCTTTGTCGCGCTCCCTAAATACTCGCACCTTTCTGACCCCCGGCGCAATTTTGCGCTCCCCCCGGCGGACAAGGGGTTTAATCTGCGGGAGAAGAGGCGACCTGGGAGGAGGAGGAAATGCCGGAGATCAAAGGCGGCTGCCTATGCGGTGCGGTGCGCTACACCGCGGACGCCGAGCCAGCGCTGGTCGGGGTGTGCCATTGCCGCGATTGCCAAAAATTCACTGGGAGCGCATTTGGCTTCTTTGTCGGAGTTCCGCGAACCTCCGTTGAAATCCAGGGCCAATTGAAGACATTCGCCAAACCCGGCGACAGCGGCAAGCCGATCGTCCGCCGGTTTTGCCCGGAATGCGGCTCCTCCATCCTCGAACAGCCATCCGGTCGGCCGGATCTCGTGATCATCAACGGCGGCACATTGGATGACCCGACTTCGGTGATACCGACGAGGGAAATCTATTGCGACCGCGAGCTGCCTTGGGTGCGATTGGGTGGTATGCAGCGCTACCCCAGGATGCCGGTCTGACGGTTCGATTCTGGGGGCAGACTCACCCGGGCATTTTCGGAAAGCGCTGCCTCTCGCCGCTGAGGCTGACCCAGGGCTGGGCGCTGTCGCAAAAGATCTCCATTCCCGGCTTGACCCAGCTCGCGTCGTCGAGCGTACCGGCCAAAATCATCGTGATATTCGGCAGCACCTCGGCCTCATCGATCAGGGTCGATCCGCATTCCGGGCAAAAGCGCCGGTAGGTCGCTTTGCCGCTGTCGCCCCGGCCGGTGAACGTCTGTAGCCTGCCTTGCACGCTCAGCGCCGGCGTCGGGAGCGCCACGACGACGGAAAACGCGGTCCCGGTGCCCTTCTGGCAGTTCTTGCAGTGACACACGCCGACGAAGGCCGGCTCGGCGTCAGCCGAATAGCGCACTTTCCCACAAAGACAGCCACCCTCGATCTTCATTCGATCCTCCTCTGCTCCGCGGGGGCAAAATACGCTTGGCGGGTCAGCCGAACAACCAAGACTGGTGTCACCTAGCCGAGCACGGTCTGCACCCGCTCAGGGGTGAACGGGAGGTCGCGCAGGCGGTGGCCGGTGGCGTTGGCGAAGGCGTTGGCGATGGCGGCCGCCATCGGTCCTTGCGAGGCCTCGCCGGCACCGACCGGTTTCTCGCCACCCCGGTTGTGCAGCGTAACGGAGATTTCGGGCGCTTCCGGCATGGTCAGGATCGGATAGCCGCTCCAATCGCGCGAGGTGACCCGGTTGCGGTCAAAGCGCACGGCCTCGTGCAAGGTCCAGCTGGTCGACTGGATCATGCCGCCCTCGATCTGATTCGCCAGCCCGTTGGGGTTGATGACCTGGCCCGGCTCGGCGGCGGCAAAAGCCCGTGGCACCTGAACTCGGCCGCTTTTGCGGTCGATTTCAACCTCGGCAACCACCGCCACATAGGTTGCCAGGTTCTTATATCGGGCGAAAGCGATGCCGCGCCCGCGCACGCCATCCCCCTTGTCGCCCCTCTTCCAGCCGACTTTCCTCGTCACAGACTCGATTACGGCCCGGGCGCGAAGATCGCTGAGATGCGCGAGCCGAAACGCGACCGGGTCCTGTCCTGCGGCCGCTGCCAGCTCGTCCATAAATGACTCTGTGGCAAAGACGTTGGTATACGCACCGAGCGTGCGCAAAGCGGAGACGCGCAGCGGCATCCCGGTAATCAGGTGATTGACCACACGCTGATTGGGAAAATCATAGAGCGGTACGGCGTTTCGATCGCCGCCGCCGGCAGGTTGCGGAATATTGGTCGGCGGCCCGGGCCGGCTCGGCTCGGCGAGATACCAGCTGGCCAAAAGGTTGTTGTCCGCGCCAGCTGCCGCTGGTCGGGTGTTGTGGGTATTGCTCCATACCTCATAAACCCAGTCGACGATCTTGCCCTTCGCGTCGAGCGAGGCTTTGGCGCGCGCCATCATGGCCGAGCCATAGGGCTCCCAGGCGAATTCGTCGTCGCGCATCCATTGCACGCGCACCGGCCGCCCGGGAACGACACGGGCGAGCAGTGCGGCGTCGAGCGCGACATCGTCGGCGCCGTTGTGCCCGTAGCAGCCCGAGCCTTCGGCGTGCACGCAGCGGACCGCTGCGGCATCGAGCTTTAACGCCTTGGCGAGGTCGCGCTTGAGCGGAAAGACCCCCTGCGAATGGGTCCATACCGTCAGCTTGCCCTCTTTGAACTCCGCGACCGCGCAGGATGGCCCGATCGAAGCGTGCGCCATATAGGGCCTGGTGTAAGTCGCCTCGAGAGTTTGGGTGGCTGGGGAAGCCGATGTTTGCTTCTCGCTGACCACCGAGGATTGGATGGGCAACGCCATCAACTGCTCGTGCAGTCGCGCGGGGTCCGGCAGCTCCCAGCCGCCGCTCCACTTGGCCGAGCCGATCAGCGCGTCTCGCGCCTTGACCGCCTGCTCCTCGCGCTCGGTGACAACGCCAAGAAAGCTCCCATCGCGCACCACCGATATGATGCCCGGTACCGTTTGCGCTGCCGCTTCGTCGACATTGTCGAGCCGGGCGCCATAGCGTGGCGGCCGGACCACGCGGCCATGCACCATTCCCGGAAGACGAATGTCCTGGACATAAGCGGCACCTCCGGTAACCTTTGCCGGGATATCGCGCCGCGGTACTGACCGGCCGACGATCCTCTGCTCCGGCAACGGTTTCAACGGCCCGGTAGCAGTGACTTCGCGGTGAAGATCGAGACCAGCTGCGAGCTCGCCATAGCCGAGCTTGCGGCGGTCGGGAGCGGCGATGACGCCTTCGCTTACGGTAAGCGCGTCTGCGGACAGCTCGAGCCGCTTGGCGGCAGCATCGACCAGCAGGGCGCGCGCCTCCGCGCAGGCCAGCCGAATCGCGGTGCCGCCATTCTCGATCGATTGGCTGCCGGAGGTATAGCCTTCGTCCGGGGTTTGCGCCGTGTCGCCGGAGATCATCTCGACACGGGCAATCGGCAAATCGAGCGCCTCGGCCGCAATTTGGAGCAACGCCGTCGAAATCCCCTGACCCAACTCGACTTTGCCGCTGAAGATTGTGGCCGAACCGTCGGCATTGATGCGCAGCCAGGCATCAAGCATCGGGTTGTTGGCGAGACTACCCGGCAATTGCGGCTCCTGCGCGCCGGCGAGGTGCGGGGCGAGCCTAAAAGCGAGGACGAGCGCGCCCGCAGCCTTGCCTAGCTGCCGCCGGGTCAGGTTCACCGCAGTCCCGGTCATGTCTTCCCCATTTTTTCTGCCGCGTGCAGCACCGCGCGGACAATTCGGTTGTGGGTGCCGCACCGGCACAGATTCTGCGCTAGCGCCTCGCGGACTTCGTCGGCGCTCAGGTGCGGTTTCTGATCGAGCAAATCCTTTGCCGCCATAATCATGCCGTTGATGCAATAGCCACACTGGGCCGCCTGCATGTCGATGAAAGCCTGCTGCAGCGGATGCGGTTTGTCGACGGTGCCGAGCCCTTCGATCGTGGTGATCTCGGCCTCTCCGACGGTACCACTGCCCGGCCGTCGAGCAGTACCGTGCAGGCCCCGCATTGGGCGAGCCCGCAGCCGAATTTAGCCCCGCTCAGCGCGAGATCGTTGCGCAACACGTAGAGCAGCGGCGTGTCCGGATCGGCCGGCACCGAGTGTTGTGAACCGTTGACCTTGAGACTGATCGTCATCGCTTCCCCATGCTGTGGCAGCCCTCGCGTGCCGCCATAGGCGGTGGCCATTGTGCCCCCGCTCACGCCCGTCGTCGAGCACCAGGCCCAGGCGAGGACGAACGGGCGGCCTGTTCGGTCAGCTATGCGGCTTTTTGGGACGCCGATGATGGTCTCTACTTTGGGTAAAGATTGGGTGAGGTTGAGGCTAATAGGCCAAATGGGTCATTTCTTGACGGCTGGGGCAGGCGCCTAGGGAGAATTCTCCGGCGCCAGCGTGTTCGTGTGGGCCAAATTAATTCACTAATCGTCGATGTTGTCTCCCTGCTCGTCGGATTTATTTCCCTGTTCAGCCGCGTAGGGAATTTGCATTGAGATGTTTCGTGATATCAATGGTTTGCCGGCGCGGGGGTTGGTCACCGAGCGGGCCGGAATCGGATTTTTCGCAGTATGTTCCCGTCGATCAGGGAAACCGGTCCCGGCCGATTACTCCGCTGCCAGCCCCTTCAGTCGGTAGACGAGATCGAGCGCCTCGCGGGGGGTAAGCTCGTCTGGGCGGGTGTCGCGCAACAATGCTTCGGCCGGAGACTCCTGCAGCGCCGGGTCGGCGCGACGCCGTGCGACATTGAACAACGGCAGGTCGTCGGCCAAGCGGTTGAGCGCGCTGCCCTGATCGCCTTTTTCGAGGGCCCCCAGCACCTCCTCGGCGCGCGTCGTCACACTTTTCGGCAGGCCGGCGAGCTTGGCGACGTGGATGCCGTATGATCGGTCGGCGGTACCGGGGCCGACCTCGTGCAGAAAGACGACGTCGCCCTTCCATTCCTTGACCCGCATCGTGTGGCAGGCGAGGGAAGGGCGATTGGAGGCGAGTGCGGTCAGCTCATGGTAATGCGTCGCGAATAAGGTGCGACAGCGGTTGACCTCGTGCAGGTGCTCGAGTGCGGCCCAGGCGATCGAGAGGCCGTCGAAGGTGGCGGTGCCGCGGCCGATCTCGTCGAGGATAACAAAAGCTTGCGGCCCCGCCTGGTTCAGGATCGCGGCGGTCTCGACCATCTCGACCATGAAGGTCGAGCGGCCGCGCGCCAGATCGTCCGCCGCACCCACACGGCTGAACAGACGGTCGACGATGCCGATCCTCGCCGTCTGGGTCGGGACATAGGAGCCCATTTGCGCGAGGATCACGATCAGCGCGTTCTGCCTGAGAAACGTGCTCTTGCCGGCCATGTTGGGGCCGGTGACGAGCCAGATCCGCTCGTCGCCCAAGACGCAGTCATTGGCGACAAAGCCGCCGCGGTTCCCTGAGGCGGAGAGGGCCGCCTCGACCGTGGGATGGCGTCCGCCTGAAATCTCAAAGGCGGTGCCGTCCTCGACCATCGGCCGCACCCAACCCGCCTCGGCCGCGAGCTCGGCGAGGGCCGCGGCGAGATCCAGGGTGGCGAGGGCCACCGCCGCGGCGGCGATTTCGCTGCGGCGGGCCATGACCTCGGCGACAAGGTCGTCATAGAGGCGCAGCTCGAGCGCCACGGCCCGTTCAGCAGCGCTGGCGATCTTGGTTTCAAGATCGGCGAGTTCGGCGGTTGTGTAGCGCTGCGCTCCGGCCATCGTCTGGCGATGGATAAACTCCTGCCCGAGCTTACCGGCATGGTTGGCCGACACCTCGATGTAATAGCCGATCACGTTGTTGTGGCGGATCTTGAGTGCGGCGACCGCGGTCTCCTCGGCGTAGCGCGCCTGCAATGCCGCGATCATGCGACGGCTCTCGTCGCGCAGCCCGCGCCACTCGTCGAGCTCCTCCGAATATCCGGCGGCGATGAAGCCACCGTCGCGGGCAAAGAGAGGCAATTCGACGGCCAGAGCGCGCGCGAGGCGCCCGACCAAGACACCATGCTCGCCGAGCCCTCGCCTCGCCTCAGCGAGCCGCTTCGGCAGCGGCACCAGATCGGCCACCGCGAGCATCTCGCGCAGCGAAGCGGTCTCGCCAAGCGATTGGCGCAACGCCACGAGGTCGCGCGGCCCGCCCCGCCCTAGGCTCAATCGCGTCAGAGCTCGCTCGATGTCGGGGCAATGCCGCAAGCGCTCGCGCAGTGCCGAGCGCGCTTCGGGGTGGTCGACATAGAACTGAATCGCGTCGAGCCGGGCGGTGATCGCAGCGATGGCGGTCAAGGGCGCTGCGAGATGATCGGCTAGGAGCCGCGCCCCGGCAGGGGTAACCGTCCGATCGATCGTCGCAAGCAGGCTGCCCTTCCGCTCGCCGGCCAAGGTGGTGACCAGCTCGAGGTTGCGCCGTGTCGCCGCATCGATCTGCATCACCGAGCCGGGCACCACACGCCGCGGCGGGTCGAGATATGCCGCCTGGCCCTGCTGAGTGAGGCCGACGTAATCAACGAGCGCTCCGGCCGCAGCGACCTCAGCACGACTAAAATTGCCGAACCCGTCGAGGGCGCCGACCCCGTAGAACTCCTGGAGCCTCCGGCGTCCGGTGTCGCTTTCGAAGCGCGGGTTGGGCAGCGGCGTCAAGGTCGGTTTCCACTCGGCCAGCAGGTCGAACAAAGCCGGGCGGGTCAGCAGTCGCTCAGGCAGCAGGATCTCGCCGGGTGAAAGGCGCGCGAGATCGCCGGCGAGGGCGCCTTCGCTGGTCGGCCCAAGCGCGAAGGCGCCGGTTGACAGGTCAAGCCAGGCAAGACCCATTTCCCCGCCGGCCTCGGCGAGGCCGGCGAGATAATTGTGCCGGCGCGCATCGAGTAACCCTTCCTCGGTCAGGGTGCCGGCGGTTACGACGCGGACCACCGCCCGGCGCAGCATCTTAGCGCCGCGCCGCCTGGCCTCGGCGGGGTCCTCGATCTGGTCGCAGATCGCGACCTTGAACCCGGCACGGATCAGCCGCGCGAGATAGGCTTCGGCGGTGTGCACCGGCACCCCGCACATCGGGATGTCGGCGCCATCGTGCCTGCCACGTTTGGTCAACGCGATGTCGAGCGCCTGTGCCGCGGCGACGGCGTCTTCAAAAAACAGCTCGAAGAAATCGCCCATCCGGAAGAACAAGAGGCAACCCGGGTTCGCCCGCTTGATCTCGTGGTACTGGACCATGACCGGCGAGGCGGCGGGTTCGGTCATCGGCGGGCGGGGCGGGGATGGCTGACGCATGCTGGTGTTTGACGGTAGCATGGCGACCGCCAGACCACGAAAGAGAGGATCGGCATGAGCGAGGCTGCGACACCCTTCCCGGTCATTCGCGAGGCGGTCGCGTCGTTTCCCGACCGCGAACATTTCCGCAATGCTGTGTCGGCGCTGCTCGCCGGAGGGTTTGCGCGCGACGACCTCTCGGTCCTGGCGTCGCACGATTCGCTGGCCATCGCTGACGAAGCCGCCGGAACCCCGAAGGAGGTCTTGCGCGCCGGGCTCACCGACGAGATCAAATACCTCGCGCCGCTGACCGTGGCAGGGATCATCGTGCTATCGGGCGGACCGATCGCCCTTACCGTCGCAGCGCTGGTCGGCGCTGGTCTCGGTGGTGCTGCATTGAAGGAGCTTTTCGACGATTACACCGCCTCGCACCACAGCGAGGACTTCGAGGCCGCGCTCAGGGCCGGCGCCGCGTTGCTGTGGGTGCGCTGCCCGGACCCCGACAGCGAGCTCGCGGCAACCCGGATCCTCGAAGAAGCCGGCGGAGCCCATGTGCATGCCCATGGCCGCGCCCAGCTCCGACGGGCCCGGTAGGCTCGTAGGTCAAAGGGGTCGGCGATGACGACACTCCACCGCATCGAACCGCACCCGAAGAAATTTGCCGCCGTCACCGGCAAGCGCATGGCCTATGTCGAGCTCGGCGGTGGTGAGCCGGTCTTTCTGTTTCTGCACGGCAACCCGACCTCTTCCTACCTTTGGCGCAACGTCATGCCAGAAGTTGCCGGGATCGGCCGCTGTGTGGCTCCCGATCTGATCGGGATGGGCGATTCCGACAAGATCGAGCATCCCGGGCCGGATACCTACCGTTTTGCGACACATTGCGAGTTTCTCTGGGGCTTTATCGAGACCGTGATCGGCGGCGAACGTCAGGTCGTGCTGGTCGGCCACGATTGGGGTTCGGCGCTCGGCTTTGACTGGGCGAACCATCACCGCGACCGGGTGAGGGGTGTCGCCTACATGGAGGCGATCGTCCGCCCGCTCAGCTGGACCGAATGGCCGGACGGATCGCGACGACTGTTTCGAGGCTTCCGCTCGGACGCCGGCGAGGAAATGATCCTCGACAAGAACATGTTCGTCGAGCGCGTGCTGCCGGCCTCGATTCTGCGCACGCTGGAGCCGGCGGAGATAGTCGAGTACCGGCGCCCCTTTGCGGATACGCGGGAGGCCCGATGGCCGACCCTCGCTTGGCCACGCGAGATCCCGATCGACGGGGGACCGCTCGCGGTCGTCGAGCGGGTGACCGCTTACGCGGATTGGATGGCCGAAAACAGCATTCCGAAGCTCTTTGTCAATGCCGAGCCCGGCGCGATCCTGGTCGGGCCGCAGCGCGAATTCTGCCGCCGATGGCGCAATCAAACCGAGGTCACGGTGCGCGGCAGCCATTTCATCCAAGAGGATTCCGGCCGGGAGATCGGCGAGGCGATCGCGCGCTGGGCCGAACAGCACGTCATCCACGCAAAGGCGCGGTGATGATCAGGATCATTCTTGTGCGACACGGGCACGTCGACTGGCTGGCACCCGAGCGGTTTCGCGGGCGCGCCGAGCTGCCGCTATCCGATCTCGGGCGCCGGCAGGCGCACGCGGTGGCGGGCTACATCGCCGCGAGTTGGAAACCCGAGGCGGTCTACACGAGCCGGCTCGGCCGCTGTCGTGAAACCGGTGCGGCGATCACGGCACCGTTTCGTCTCCAGCCGCAGCCGATCGACGGGCTTGCCGACATCAATTACGGCGAGTGGCAAGGTTTGACGCGGGAGCAGGCGAAAGAACGCTGGCCGGAAGAAAGTGAGCTGTGGTTTCGCACACCTCATCTCGCGGCGATTCCCGGCGGCGAGACCCTGATGGGCTTGCTATCCCGCGCGACCGCCGCTGTGCGGAATGTTCAGCGGCATCATCCCGATGGGACCGTCGTGGTCGTGGGTCACGACAGCGTCAACCGCGTTCTGCTTCTCTTTGCATTGGACCTGCCGTTGTCGCGCTACTGGCATCTGCAGCAGGACCCCTGCGGTGTCAGCGAGCTGTTCTTTGACAACGGCTCATTCGTCATCGGCTCGATCAACCAGACCCAGCATCTTTCCGGGCTTTAGCGATCGCAGGCCGTCGACCGTGTTTGTCTGCCGCCTGCGCTCGCGCGGGCCGGCAAAGGACGTGACGACGCCGTGCAGGGTGCGCAATTCCTGCTCGGTACATTGCGCGCGCTGGAACAGGCTGCGCAGGTTGCGGACCATGTGCGGTCGGCTTTCGCGATTGCGCAGAAAGCCGCTCCCTTCAAGCTCCTCTTCGAGATGGTCGAAGAAATTGAGGAGCTCCTCCTTGGTCGCCAGCCGGCTGCCGCCACGGTGCAGGATCTCGGGCGATGCCGTGCTACCCGAGGTGAACCACTCATAGCCGATGATCAAAACCGCCTGGGCGAGGTTGAGCGACGAGAAGGCGGGGTTGAGCGGCACGGTCAGCACAGTGTCGGCGAGGGCTACGTCGTCGTTGACGAGCCCGGTGCGCTCCGGCCCGATCAAGACGCCGCATGGTTCGCCCGACGCGAGCCAGCCGCGCATCTCGGCGGCCGCATGGCGCGGCGTCACTTCGCGCCGGACCATACCCCGGTCGCGCGCGGTCGCTGCAAAGACATGGACGAGATCGGCTATTGCCGCCGGCACGCTCGGGTAGAGCCGTGCCTTTTGCAGCACCGTATCGGCGCCGCTCGCTGCAGCGATCGCTTTGTCCGAAGGCCAGCCGTCGCGCGGGCGCGCCAGCCGTAGATCGTCGAGACCGCAATTCAGCATCGCACGCGCGGCGGTGCCGATGTTCTCGCCGAGCTGCGGCTCCACCAGGATGATAGCAGGACCTCCGGTCAGCGCCGGGCGGCGATGATTGGTCCCGGCCATGTTAATCCTGACGTCGCCACACGGTCGTGCCGTCCGGCTTGTCTTCGAGAATGATGCCCTCGGCCGCCAGCTCGGCGCGGATACGGTCTGCCTCGGCGAAGCGGCGTTCCTCGCGTGCTGCCCTCCGCGCGGCAATCTTTAATTGGACCGGGAAAATATCGGCCGAGGCGTCGCCTTGTAGCCACTCGCGCGGATCGCGCTCTAGCAGGCCCATCAGCCGGCCGCCAGTGGCGAGTGCCTCCTGCAAAGCGGAGCGTTCGCCATCGGAGCTCGCCCGGTTGACGGCACCGGCGAGTTCGTGGAGCTGGGCCAGCGCGAGCGGCGTGTTCATATCGTCGTCAAGCGCCTCGCGCACCAGACGGAGCGCCTCGTGGGCCTCGCCAAACCGTTCGAGGACGGCGGCGCGCGGTAGGCTCAGCGCGCGATAGAAGCGGTCCAGGCTTTGCCGCGCCTGCCGCAACCGGTCATTCGTCCAGTCGAGCGGGTCGCGGTAATGCGTGGCGAGGAGTGCCAATCGAATCTCTTCACCTCGAGCGCCCTCGTCGAGCAGTTCGCGGACCGTCGTGATGTTGCCGAGCGACTTCGACATCTTGGCGCCGGCGTCTGTCAGCAGCCCGTTATGCACCCAGAACCGGGCGAACGGCCGGCCGGCATGGGCGCATACACTCTGCGCGATCTCGTTCTCGTGGTGTGGAAAGACCAAGTCGAGGCCACCGCCGTGAATGTCGAAGGTCTCGCCGAGATGCATTTCGCTCATCGCCGAGCACTCGATATGCCAGCCCGGCCGGCCGCGACCCCATGGGCTCTCCCAGCCCGGCGTGTCCGCGTCCGACGGTTTCCACAACACGAAATCGGCGGGGTCGCGCTTATAGGGCGCTACCTCGACGCGGGCGCCGGCGATCATCTCGTCGCGGTTACGGCGGGAGAACTCCCCGTAATGCGGGTCGGAACCAACCGCGAACAGGACGTGGCCGTCGGCGACATAGGCATGACCGGCCGCGATCAGGCGTTCGATCATCGCAATCATCTGCGGCACATATTCGGTCGCCCGCGGCTCGACATCGGGCGGCAATGTGTTGAGCGCCACCAGATCCTCGTGAAAGGCCGCCGTGGTCCGCGCGGTCAGGGTCGAGATCGGTTCGCCATTCGCACGGGCGGCGGCATTGATCTTGTCTTCGATGTCGGTGATGTTGCGCACATAGCGCACGTGGCCCTGCCCATAGGTGTCGCGCAGCAGCCGATAGAGGAGGTCGAAGACGACGTAGGCGCGCGCGTTGCCGATATGCGCGCGGTCGTAAACGGTCGGCCCGCAGACGTAGAGACCGACCCGTTTCGGGTCGAGGGGCTCGAACGGTTCCTTGCGGCGGGTCAACGTGTTGTAAAGGCTCAGCGGCATCGGAAGGGCGTAGCAGATTGCGCCGTACGGGTCGAGCCTAGCCCGGATGGCGCGGCAATGGCCGCCCGTCCATCCCGGCCGTGTCGAGGCCGAGATGTCGCAGCACGGTCGGAGCGATGTCGATCAGCGAAGACCGGCCGTGATAGACCCCCGAGCCAAAACCGCCGCCGGAGGCGAACAGAAACGGCCGCTGCTCGTTGCTACCGAGCCCGCCATGCTGGCCAAAGCCGGTGCAGTCCTTCGGCTCGAGCGAATCGCGAATGATGTGGCTGTGGCCGGGAACATCGTGAGGGTTGGCCCGGTCGTCGGTCTTCAGCGTCACCGCGATCTGCGCCGCCGAGCCAGTGGGCAGCCCCACCTCGGCGAGCCTGCCGCCGACAAATGCCCGGCCGACCCAGTCCTGAGCTTCGAGAAACCAAGCGATCTTCCCGACGAGAGCACCGGCCGGATCGGCGAAATAAAGCAATGCTGCGGTGCCGTTGGGTGCCACGACGACGTCGGATGATGTGGCTCCACGCTTTAACCCGGCCTCGATCAGCAGCCGATCGAGATCGATGGTCTCGTCGACCGTCTCCATCCCGTGGTCCGAGCCGACGATGAGGAGAACGCGCTCGCCGTCCGAATCGAGTGCCGCAACCGTCTCGGCGACCCGCCGCACGTTGGCATCGGCATTCGCGATCGCGCGGCGATGCGCCGGGGAGCCGAGCGGTGTGTGGTGGCCGGTATAGTCCGGCTCGGAGAGCCATAGAAGTGCGAGGGCGGGCGCGCGACGCTGCAGCACCTCCTCGCAGAACCGCTCGGTCGCGACTGTGTCGCCGGCATCGCCCTTACCGATCTGGAGTCCGTCTTCGGCTGGCAATGGCTGCCGGCCGGGGCCATAGCTGCCGGCGGCGTTGTAGACCCAGCCGAAACCATCGGGGTCGAGGAAATAAGCGGCACCCGGCGACACATTCGAGAAGGCGATCGCGGTTTCGCCGATGCGGTCGAGCCGCTCGGCCAAGGTCGGGGCATGCAAGGTTCGGCCAGTCGCCCGGTGCAGCCGGTCGCGGAAATCCGGCCTGCCGACCGATAGGCAGACGAGCCCATCGCCCTCGTCGAGTGCCATCGTGTTGCCGAGCAGACCGTGGCGTGCCGGCAGGCACCCCGTGGCGATCGAGGCTGCACTCGTCCGGGTGGTCGAGGGAAACACACTCGCGTGGTTAACAAAGCGCGCCGAACGCCGCCCGAGCTCACTCAGGAAAGGAGCGTCGCGCGGCGTGATCAGGTCGGTTCGCAAGCTGTCGCAGACGACGATCACGACGCGGTTCATTACGGTGCTCCTTCTTGCCGGCAGGGGCGGGCGCTAACACCTCGGAGCAAGATATATTGCCACGGCTGGAACTGCAGCGGATAGCAGTGCGTCCCTGAGAGCAGGGAGAAAAATCGATTCCACGCGCGTAAACGAGCGGCTGATCGCCGATCTCTCCATATATATCAAACGCTTAGACTTCACGCCTCGACCATTCTCAGGGAGAGTTCTGAGGGAGGCCGGTCGACCTCTGAGGGAGAGAGCAGGGAGCGGAGGACTGAGCGTCAAACCCTGGCGCATTCGCGATTTCTCATCGAATTAAATATCATAATCGCATTTACCGAGATTGACAATATGTAGGCGATTTCGATGGAAACTGCCGGCTTCACCATTGATGCGTTGCGATGATCGCCGGCCTGATCCGTCGTGGACCGACCGATCTGCGCCTGGCGATCCGCGATCTCGTCCCCGAATTGCGGACGAGCGACTGTGACCTCGATTTGCCGCGCGTGACCCCTCACGCCAATTAACTATTAAAAATCGCTTGCATTTTCGTCAAAGACCCGTCAAAAAGTCGTCAAGGTTAATCTATTGAGCGTAGGGGACCATATGGTATGCCCGTAAATCGCGGCAATTTCTCTTCATAAGAGTTTAATAAGTGTGTCCGGGCTGCGACGAAACCGTTGACGCGGCCGAGACCAGCCAGATGCCTTTCTATCCCGCTTCCGCTGGCGGGGAGTCAACACCTGGTCGATTCGTCGACACCGCAAACCACTTGGACGTTTCGCGGCAGATCGAAAACGAGATCCCGTTCCTGTGTCGCGCCGTGCGCCGGTGGCATCGCGAACAAGCCGACGCCGATGACCTTGTTCAGGACACCCTGCTGCGCGCTCTTGCCAATACCCACCTCTATGAGCCGGGCTCCGACCTGCGCGCCTGGCTGTTCACCATTATGCGCAACCAATTCCTCGCGGGCGCCGCGAAGGCCAATCGCTTCATCTCGATGCTGCGGGTCTTCGCCGAGACCGATCACGGTGCCGGAGGCGACCCAAGCGAGACGCGACTCGTGTTGCGCGATGTCGCCGGGGCCCTCCGACGCCTGCCGAGTAAACAGCGCGTTGCCGTCATGCTCGCTTGCGTAGAGGGCAAATCCTATGAGGAGGTGGCGGAGGCGATGGGGCTCTCGGTCAGCGCCGTTCGCTGCCATCTCGCGCGCGGTCGTAACCGGCTGAGGACGACGATGGAAGCTGACCAGCCGCGGTCGCTCTTCGCTCTGCGTCCCGCAAAACAGCCTCCGAGCGCGGTCATTCCCGCGGTTTCCGACAGCGTTCCCGCATCGCTCATCCAGGCGATCTCGGACTGAGGCAAATTTTTCATCGAATTTTTTTGCCACAACCGCTACTGCTACCGCACTGGACGTGCTCGCTGGCCCGGCCAGCGCAGCGGAAATATCTACATCCATGTTGGACCCGTCTTCGATAACGCCTCGTGAGGCATTCCTTGCGGCTGGGATCGGGGCGATGATCGCGTGCGGGATGACGTGTTTCCTCCTGGCCGGGCGCGTGACCGAACGCACCCAAGTGGCCCTCGCGATGCTCGTTGTGCTGATTGGCGGCTCCTGCCTCTTCACCCTCTTCGGCCTGGTTGCCTGCGAAATCCCGGTGGTTGGCTGTCTTGTTGTTCTAGACTAGGCCTGATTGGCTTGTTCAAGCTGATGAGCCAGTTTGAGGTCCGCCGAAAGCGAAGTCCCTCGGACTAATAAGATTTCTCTGATGAGCGTGGCTCTGGTGAGTCGCCGCCTCTTGGCGGGCGATGATAATCGGCCCTTACGGATATTGGGCATTTTTGCAGGTTGGCGGTTGCAGGCCTATGGCTATGCGCTCGCAGCGGTTTATGCCGGACTATTGCTCCACTTTTATCTGGCTGGCGCCTGGATCATCGATCGGGCGGGGATGCCGGTCTACAGCGATTTCACCGACGCATGGGTGGCTGGGATCGAGGCCTTGCAGGGCAATGCCGCGCAAATCTATGAGCCGGCCGAATTCATTAGGATCCAGTCGGCGTTGCTCGGGGCGAGGGATTTCTTCTATCCGAATTGGCCCTACCCGCCGACTTTCCTCCTGATCCTCGCGCCATTCGGGGTGCTCCCCTATTTTGACGCATTCGTTGTTTGGGACATCGCGACGCTGCTTGGTTTCATTGTTGTCGTGTATTCCATCGTCCGGCAACGGCCAGCGATCGCTCTACTGCTGGCGTCGCCATATACCGTTTGGAATTTTCTTGCTGGACAGAATGGTTTTCTAACTGCCGCGCTGATCGGTGCGTCCCTGCTCTCCCTCGAGCGTCGGCCACTGCTGGCAGGAGTGTTGATAGGCTGCCTGAGTTACAAACCGCAATTCGGAATATTGTTTCCGGTCGCTCTTGCGGCGTCCAACCAGTGGCGCGCCTTCGCGAGTGCCGCAGCGACCGCTGCTCTGTTGGCCGGCGCCTCGATCGCGGCATTCGGCAGCGGTCCCTGGCTTGCGTTTCCTCGAGGACTTGTCACCCAGAGTAGCCTTAACTTGTTTGCCGATTCCGACAGCAACTGGGGTCTGCTCCAGACAGTTTATGGCTTGGTCCGCGACCTACACGGTGGCGCCGCTCTTGCTTGGGCCATGCAGGGCGTCACCGCGGTAGGAGCCGCGATAATCGTGTGGTTGGTATGGCGGTCGGGGGCGCGCTGCGCGCTGAAGGCGGCAACGCTGTCCGCCGCGACGCTAATCGCGACGCCTTACGCGTTTGCCTATGACCTAGCCGCGATCGCAATTCCGATCGCTTTTCTCGCAAAGGACCAGATCCGATGGGGATTGCTGCGGGGCGAGCAAACAATCCTCCTCGGGCTGTTCGGTACAGTTCTCGCTATCCTCGTGATTTTCGCGGACAGGCCGGTCGGGACCACTTTTGGAAGCGTACCGCTCGGTCCGGTCGTGCTGGTCATGCTTCTCGGCCTTGCGTTGCGCCGTGCCTTCTACCGTGGCGAACAATCATCGGCATTCTCAGACGAGCATCGCCGGTGACCTTGTGCGGCACTTTGGCTCGCCGGAGCCCTTGGCGATCCTTAGAATTCTCCGAAAATTTTGTGAGATGATTCTTGGGGCCGGCGATTGACCCATCAGCAGGTATAATAAACGCGCCGTCGGCGGCGGAAGGCCTGTCTTGAATCCCGCTTACTCAGGATCCATCGCATGTCCTACTTGATCAAGTACTTTCGCCGTGACGAACGCGGCGCCACGGCGACCGAATACGCCTTGCTGATCGTGTTTGTGGCCCTCGCCATAGCGTTCGGCGCGCAGACTCTCGGCCAAGGCATCAGCAACCTGTTCAGCCAGATCGGGACCCAACTCTCGATTATCAACCCGGTGCTCCCGAAACCCCCGGGCCCCTAAGCGCTCGTTCCGACGTCGAGTCGCAACGAGGCGGCAATTCCTGTCGTTTCCTCCACTTTCCGAAGGACTACGATATGCACAAATTGATCGGCCGTTTTCACAGTGACGAAGGGGGCGCGACGGCTACCGAATACGCCTTGCTGATCGTGTTTATAGCCCTCGTCATAGCGGTCGGGGCGCAAACTCTTGGCCAAGGCATCAACAGCCTGTTCAGCCAGATCGGGACCCAACTCTCGAATATCCCGCTGCCAAAGATCTAGGACCCAGGGGGTGGCTGACCACGAGCGGGCGGTCTGTCTTGGACCGGCCACATTAGGGTGACTCGGGCATGGAGCAGAGCGTACAGACGATAATCGTGATTTTGGCGATGGGCGCCTTTGTCGCTGCCGCTTATGTCGATGTGCGGCGGCGTCGGATCCCCAACGCGCTTTCCTACGTGATCGGTTCGCTTGGCCTGCTGCGGATACTGCTGATGGGCGATCCGATGACTGCGGGCTGGACCCTCGCAGCGGCTGCCGGTGTCCTCGTGATCGGGTTTATGTTCTTCTGGGGCGGTACCTTCGGCGGCGGCGACGCGAAACTGCTCACCGGTGCGGTGCTGCTCATCGGCTCTCGCGACCTGTTCGCGTTTCTTTTTTTGATGAGCTTGTTCGGCGGGATGCTGGCGCTGGCTCTCCTGATCGGCGACAGGCTCATCCCGAGGCTCCGGCGCGTAAGACATCCAGCGGCTGCACCCGACGCGTCTGCGCCGGCGGCACGACGAGACGTCTGGCCGACAGTACCTTATGGTGTCGCCATCTCGGCTGCGAGTATGATCATCTTGGTGCTTCAAGTCTCCGTTCCGAGGTGAACTCCGGTGCGCGCCAAGACGATCCTCGCCATACTCTTTCTGGTCTCGCTCGGCGTCGCCGCGACGGTGGTGCTGCGCAGCCTGCCGCAGAAATCCGAGGCAGCCCCTGAGGCGGCAGCGAGGGTGGAGGTGCTTGTCGCGACGATGCCGCTCGCGGCCGGCACTTTGTTGCGTGCCCCTGACGTGGCTTGGCAAACAATTGGCCGCGTTGCGGAGCCGGGGGAGATCGCCAGGCCTTCAGCCGCGGTCCGCGAGGCTCAGCCGAAGGCAGACGAAGAAGCGCGCTCAGAGGTCTATGGCGCAGCGCTTCGCGGCGCGGTTTCAGCGGGGGACCCGATCCGCTGCGACCCGCTCGCCGCAGGCAAGCCGATCCGGCGCGGCGTCATCGTCAAGCCCGGCGATCGCGACTTTCTCCAGATTGTGCTGTCGCCCGGCGCACGGGCGATCGCAATCCCCGTCGCCACCGGCG
>Ga0310910_10000301_pt1 | contig 24829 bp, 28 predicted proteins | sample GREbulkMGHF172_FD_203448 | JGI IMG/M metagenome (GOLD analysis project Ga0310910, IMG submission 203448) | Lab enrichment of tropical soil microbial communities from Luquillo Experimental Forest, Puerto Rico - GRE.bulkMG.HF172 | ecosystem: Environmental > Terrestrial > Soil > Tropical forest >... | reverse complement strand
ATTTCATCGATCCGGTGAAACGCGAGGTCGTGGCCAGTGTCTTGGTCGATCAACGCCCGCGTTTCGCCGCCTTCACCCCCGACGGCACGGAGCTATGGGTGTCCGCGGAAGTGGGCGGCACCGTCAGTGTCATCGACCCGGTTAAACATTTGGTCGAGCACCGAATCGAATTTGCCATTCCGGGAATGCGGTCCGACGCCATTCAACCGGTTGGGATCAATATCAGCAGAGATGGAAAATTGGCCTTCGTGGCGCTTGGGCCGGCAAACCACGTCGCGGTGATCGATATAAAGACGCACAAAGTTCTAAAATATCTATTGGTTGGCCAGCGGGTTTGGCATATGGAGTTCACGCCCGACGAAAAGTATCTGCTAACGACCAATGGTTTATCCAACGATGTTTCCGTCATCGATGTCGCTGCCCTCAGGGTCGTCAACACTCTCCAAGTTGGTGAGTTGCCTTGGGGCGTCGCCATCTCGGACCACTGATTTTTGGGGGCTGACATGTTCTGGAAGGATCTAATTGGGGGTCGAGTTGTGAGGAAACGTGTCGGTCTATTAATCGTGGTCTACGCGATGGCAGGAGTGCCATCGCTCCTGCGCGCCGATCCGCGATATCCAGATTGGCCCTGCGTACAGCCCAAGGTACCGGAGCTCTCGGCCGCGGCGATGTGGAACGGCCCATCAATCGCCGATGTCGGCAACAAATGGGAGGACGACCCCAAGATCAAAGATCTGGTTGAATTGATCGCTGCACGTCGCACCTCTCTGGAGGCCGCACAAAAGGCAATCGCGGAATCCTTAGTCGGCACTCCCGCAGAAAAAGAGCAGAAGGCAAAAGAGGTTTTTGCAGGCCTGTTCGACACACTCGGCGGACAACGTCGTGAATTGATGGATGGCATCGAAAGGGTGTCACGCAAGGAGGTAGACCTGGCCGCCAAGATCAAATCGGACGTCGCCCGATTGCGCGAGCTGCAGGATAAACCTGACGCTGATCAAACTGAAATCCAAAGTCTCGCCAGCGAAATCGAATGGAGCACGCGAATTTTTGAAGACCGGCGCAAAACGATTCGCTATGTGTGCGAAGTGCCAACTACCATCGAGCAACGCATCTTTGCGCTGGCCCGTACCATTCAGCAAAACTTGAATTGAACTTTACTCGGCGTCTCCTGGCGCTGGTTCGGCTTGTTGCACCGGTAGTCCACTAGCTTGCCAGCCGTCAGTTCCGTCAGGGTACCACGCCACATTTTGATAGCCCATGGTCAGAGCGCGCTTGGCGGCGTTCCAGGACATCCAGCAGTCCTTTTGACAATAGATCACCACCCATCGTGTCCGGTCGCCTTGGGTAATGCGCCCAAGGCCGTCGCGCAGATAGCGTTCAGTCGAAAGGGCGAGCGCGCCATAGCCGGTATCCGGCAGCCATATGCTGCCAGGAATGTTCATCCGCGGTTTTTCGTGCCAGATCGTGCCGGGCGGCAAATTGGCCGGACGCGGTGCATGGGATAGAACATCGACAAAAGCGGCGCCGCTTTTCCAAAGCTTTTCCGCCTCCGGAGTAGTAACAACGCGGGCTCCGGCGAGGCTGGTCGGGGTGGCCCCACGATAGTCTTGCATTCGATAGCCAGGCGGCTCCGGAACAGTGTTCTCGCTCCACGCTGAATCAGCCGCCCATGCGACGAGGCAAAGGCTTAGCATCAGCGCGCGGCTCATGGTTTTTGCGTCAAGTCATTGGCAGTAATGAGCTGATCATTTCCATTGATTATCGGTATCCCGTAATCAAGCAGGAGCTTGTTAATGGTCGGCTGATTTTCCGCAATTAACTGGTTGAGTTGCCTTTTCCAATTCTGATCCGACGGGCGAACACCCATGGTGATGCGATAGTCGAGATGCGGGCCGTTTTTTTCTCTTAGAAGCAGCGTCATCTTCATCGGCGGCGTGGCATGCGAGGCGTAATATCCGGCCAGCGGGCCCCAAAGCACACCTGCATCTATGGCATCCGAATTGATATCATTCACCATTGCTTGGGCTGAGGAATCGTATCGTGTATCGACAACCAACGGGTATGGCTTGGAATTTTGGATGAGACCGTCAGCCACGAGGTAGCTGGCGGGTGGGGTGCCGGCAACCACACCGATCCGCTTATCTTTTAGGCGTGCATCGTCAAGTGTCTCGACGCCGGCGAGCACGCTAGCGGCTTTGGATACAAGGGCGTAGGCGGTCCGGTAGTAAGGATTAGTGCTCTGCACCAACTCGCCGCCCTGTGGGAAGCCCATGATCACATCACATCGATACGAACCAAGCGTCATTCGCACGAAGCCGGTGGCGCCGGGATAATAGGTATAAGCAAGTGTCTTGCTGAGTTTTGCCGCAAAAAGTTCGGCAATCTTGTTCTCAAAACCTTCGCCCTTGTCGTTGGAGAAAGGCAGATTGTTTGGGTCGGCGCAAACGCGCAACACCTTGGGATCAACGAGTTCCAGCTCGCCCTGCAACACGCCGCCGGCCTGGCCATACGTGCTAATCGGCGCAAGGACAGCACCCAATGCGCAGCATGCGGCGCACAAGCGGTATCGGGCCGCTGTTCTCATCGGTGTATCGACCTTTCAACTCTGGCCGAAGCAGCTATCCTGCCACTTCGTTGCGGCGGCGGGCTTTTCTTCATGTTTGGCTGGTCGGCCGCGAGGGACGGCGTCATTAGCCCTTGCTCGCAAGTAAACATAAATATCGTCAATTACACACATCACGTTCTTATTGGTGCCGAATGCGGGCATCACATTTTCGTTGGCGGTATTCACATTCTTACGACCGCCGGCAACAACACCAAGAAAATCACCATAGCTTATTGTCTTAAGCGAATTGTTTAGCGCCGGCGCGTAGGAGGAACCCAAGCCATCCGGCCCATGGCAGACGTGGCATTCGGAATGGTATCGGACGAATCCGGAATACGTATAATAGTCGACGGTGCCGTCGGCCTGTACTTTGTAAGTAGGATTGCCTTGTTTATCGTAGTATTTGCCGTCCTCGTTTTTGACGGCAGTCGGGTCTCCCGACCCATCGGCAAGCGCGTGAGCCATCGAAAACAATGCGGCGACCATCATGAATGTGGTCGCGCCATGCCATCTCCTCACAGGTAAATTCCTTGTCGTGAAGTAAGAATAGAAAAACTGCTCCGGCGCGCCACTGGTTGTGACGCGCCGGAGCGTTTGTGCATCACCTTCGGTTCGCACTGCTCATGGCAGCGCAAATACCGTGAGCTGGCCGCCGAGCGCGGTGTAATTGCTCAGCGCGGCATAACCGCCCACCGCGCCCAAGCCGTCATGGGGATCGGTAAGGCCGGCCGCTAGACCAATCCCGGCCCAGCCGCCAACTCCCGATAGCACCGCGACATATTGCTTGCCGCCATGCTGGTAGGTCATCACATTGCCAATGATGCCCGACGGCGTCTTGAACTTGTACAGTTCCTTGCCGGTCTTGGCATCAACCGCCTTCAGATAGCCTTCCAGCGTGCCGTAGAACACGACGCCGCCCGCTGTGGCCAGGGCGCCCGACCACACCGAGAACAGCTCCGGATCCGACCAGACGATCTTTCCGGTCTTGCCGTCCCAGGCAATGAAATTGCCCATGTTGGTCTCGCCAGCCGGCGGGAACATCGACAAGGTCGCTCCCACGTAGGGCTGGCCCGCCGTGTAGCTCACTTTGAACGGCTCGTAGTCCATGCAGACGTGGTTGGTCGGCACGTAGAACAGCTGAGTTTCCGGCGAATAGGCCGCCGGCTGCTCGTCCTTCGATCCCAGCGCCGCCGGGCAGATGCCGGTGGTGTTGTGATCCTCGCCGCCAGCTTGCGTCGAGTATTTCGACACGACCGCAGGCCGACCGTAGTTCGCCGAGGTCTTGTTCATGTCGACGCCGGTCGTCCAGTTCACCTTCGGATCGTACTTTTCGGCGACCAGAAGCTCACCGCTCTCGCGGTCCAGCGTGTAGCCGAGACCGTTGCGATCAAAATGGGTCAACAGCTTGCGCGTTGTGCCGCCGATCTGTTGATCGCTCAGGATCATCTCGTTGACGCCGTCATAGTCCCACTCGTCATGGGGCGTCATCTGATAGACCCACTTGGCAACACCAGTGTCCGGGTTGCGGGCCCAGACGGTCATCGACCACTTGTTGTCGCCCGGACGCTGCACCGGGTTCCAGGTCGAAGGATTGCCTGAACCGTAATAAACCAGGTTCAGCTGCGGATCATAAGAGATCCAGCCCCAGGTGCAGCCGCCGCCGATCTTCCATTGATCGCCCTGCCAGGTCTTCAAGCTGGAGTCCTTGCCAATCGGCTTGCCCAGCTCGGTGGTCTTGTCGTCAACGAGGATCTGATCATCCGGCCCTTCCGAGTAACCGCGCCACACCAGCTTGCCGGAATTGATGTCGTAGGCAGCTACCGAGCACTGCACACCGAATTCGCCACCCGAGGTGCCGACCAGAACCTTGTCTTTGACCACCAGCGGCGCGGAAGTGCCAGTCTGGCCCTTCTTCGGATCGCCGTTGGTCGCCGACCAGACTTGCTTGCCGGTCTTGGCATCCAGCGCCACCAGTTTGTCGTCGGACTGATGCAGGAAGATCTTGCCGTCACCATAGGCCACGCCGCGATTGACCGTGTCGCAGCACATCACTGGTATGACGCTCGGATCCTGCTTCGGCTCGTATTTCCACAGGATCTTCGCATCATTGTTGAGATCGAGCGCGTAGACGATGTTCGGAAATGGCGTATGCACGTACATGACGTCGCCGATGACCAGTGGATTGCCTTCGTGGCCACGCAGCACGCCGGTCGAGAACGTCCATGCCACCTGCAGCTTGCCCACATTCCCGGCATTAATCTGGCTGAGTGTCGAATAACGGGTATTGGCGAAATCATTCGCCGGCATGGCCCAGTCATTCGCACTTTGTGCATAGAGGGGACCGGCAGCCAGCAGTGCGGCTGCGCTGATCCCCATCGTAAGCGAGATACAACGCATCGTGCATCCTCCCTGCGACGTTGTCATCCGGGTGATGCACCGACGTGAACAAGCCCAAAGCAAGCCTGGCCTCGCAGCGCAAACCCGTGCCTCGGGAAAAATCTCCGGCAGCGTGTCACGGCATCAGCCCGTCGCGAGCAATTAATCTCGCTCGTCAACGGCCTAGCCTGCGAAGAAACGCGAGCCCTCCCTGAACAGCTCGTGTCCTTGAAGCCGAAAACTATGCGATAGTATGCCCGTTCCAATCGGCGTCAATAGCCAATCGCACCTCAAAGGCAGGCAAAAAACCTAAACGATGTGAAAATTGTCGCGCGCGAGCTCAGTAAAACCTGTGATGTCAGAGATGCGAGAGCGTAACGAAGCCACCCCCTTAAGGTTGGCAACGCTTATCGCAATGTTCATCGGACTCGTGCTTAGCAGGACAGCAACGCTAACTCATTCGCAGGAGCTCCTCGAGCCCCTTTCTTTGGATCAAATAGCATCCGGCATTTACGTACATGAGGGCAAGATTGCGCTAATGAGCGCGGCGAATGAAGGTGCGATTGCCAACGTCGGCCTCGTCATAGGTGACGCAGGTGCAGCGGTGATTGATACCGGAGGGAGTGTGCGAGAGGGACGTCGGCTCCTCCAAGCTGTACGTCAAGTTACTGATAAGCCTGTCGTGTACGTCATCAACACTCACGGTCACCCCGACCATGTGTTCGGGAATGCGGCCTTTCCATCGCCGGCGGTGTTCGTTGGTAACCATAACCTGCGGCGGGACATGATTGAGCGCGGCCCATACTACCTAAACTCATTTCGACCCGCGATGGGTTCGCTCCTCGATGAAGTCAAAATCGTGCTGCCGAACATAACCGTGGACGACGAATTGAGGCTGGATCTTGGTCATCGCACGCTTATCCTGAAGGCGTGGCGCGCGTCACATAGCGGCAGCGATCTCACGGTTTTCGATGAAATGAGCGGCGTCCTGTTCGCCGGCGATCTGGTGTTTTTGCGGCACATTCCAGTGCTCGATGGCAGTCTTCGTGGTTGGCTTAAAACGATCGACGAGCTTGCGAAACTTCCCGCTAAAAGCGTCGTTCCCGGCCACGGCCCAGTGTCCGCCCCATGGCCCGGCGCGCTTGGCCCCGAGAAAAATTACTTGGAACGATTGCAAAGCGATTGCCGCGACTTGATCAAGCGTGGAGTGCCAATCGCCACCGCCTCTCAGCTCGCGGCCGCATCGGAAAAGTCAGACTGGGAGCTGTTTGAGGAGTATAATACCCGAAACGCTACAGAAGCGTTTTCAGAACTGGAATGGGAATAGTCACCTGCTATCCCGGCACAAAATCGGAGAAGATTTATGGTCGGCTTTTGCGCGCGAGCGGTGATTGTGGCGGCATTTGCGGTGACGATGTCCTGGAGCTACCCGCAGTCCTCACGATCGGCTGATGCCGACGATTCGTGGCATGAAATCGCAAACAACGCCTTTGATGGTCGTCCGCTAGCTGATGGGTCCCAGCTGATCACACTCGAGATGCCGGAACGCGCGGACGATGCAGCTGTTGTTCCGGTCACGATGCGGTCAAGCTTGCCGCCTGGCGATACACGCGCGCTCAGGTCGTTAACATTGATCATTGACGAAAATCCTTCACCGGTGGCGGCGACTTTCAATGTTGGCCCCGGCGTGACGATGATCTCGACACGGGTTCGCGTGAATTCCTACACGAAAGTCCACGCTGTCGCGGAACTGAGCGATGACAAGCTATACATGGTCGACACTTACGTGAAAGCCTCAGGGGGCTGTTCAGCTCCTATGGCGAACAACGCAGAAGAGGCCGCGGCAAAGCTCGGGCAAATTCGATTTCGCCAATTTACCAAAACCACTGCAGCGCCGGCGAGTACCCCACGCGAGGCACAGATCATGATTCATCATCCCAACAATTCCGGTTTGCAGCGCGATCAGGTCTCGCTCCTCTACATCCCTCTTTTCATCGTTCGCCAATTGCGCGTTTGGCAAGGCGATCAGCTTGTTCTGGAGATGGATGGCGGCATATCGATTTCGGAAAATCCTAACATTCGCTTTTCCTATATACCGAATGGCGCAAGCGTGTTCCGCGCGGAGGCGGTCGATACCGAGGGACACGTTTTCAGGGGCGAGTGGCCAGTCGAACCGGCGACATAACGGGTAGCTTAGAAGCAGCGTACCTCTGCTTCCGCCTGAGCGCGGCGAAGATCCTCAAGTGCGGTCCGGGAAATCTCCGTTGAACGAAATTCACCACCGAGATTTCCTGGCACTTGTGACATGCTCAGTACGGTCTGCGCGGTAACGTAGCGATCATACGGCAAAAGCGAAGCAAGGACGTCGATGGAGCAGGAGCACTTCTGCAACGAAACCTGTGTCTCGCCGTTGGCCTTCATACAGCCGAAGACATAGTCCACGCGTGCGGAAGTCGGGTAATCATTGAGCTCCACTGCCCGCACTGTTGCGCTCGGAGCACAAGCCATGAGAAGCGCTACTATGAATCCGATCGATCTGATGTGAAGCATGGGCAATTCGCCTTCCTTTGATTTTTGCCTGCCGCGATAGATAGCCAATGACGCCATCGCGATATTAGTAGTGCCAGGTAACAAAATCGTCATTGCAAGCGCCAATTATGCCATGGGCCTGGTAATCCTCGATTGTGATGGTGTGTTGGTCGATTCGGAAATCATCGCCCATCAATTACTGGCTCAAATGATGATGGATCTCGGTCATCCCATGACCGCGGCCGAGTCGATTCAGAAGTTCGCTGGACGCAGTCTGCCGGACATTTTGCCGCTCATCGAAGCCAATTTGGGGCGAAGTATTCCAGATCATCTCGGTGAACGCTATGGCACTTTGTTGCTTGAACGTCTACGTCGCGACTTAAAACCCATTACTGGTGCTAAGGAGGCGATTGCGGCGCTGTGTGGTCCTTACTGCGTTGCCTCGTCATCATCACTGCAGCGGATCCGCCTCTCGCTGGAGGTAACAGGGCTCGCGCCGTTGTTCGGCTCGAATATCTTTAGTGCGAGCGAGGTCGCCCATGGCAAGCCGGCACCGGATCTCTACCTGTTTGCAGCAAGATCGATGGCGGTGATACCCGAAAACTGCGTGGTGGTCGAAGATTCAGCCCTCGGCGCGAGGGCTGGACGCGCGGCGGGAATGAGGGTCATCGGTTTCACCGGCGGGTCACACGCAACCAGCGACGCCGCGAGATATCTCGCCGCAGCCGGCGCTCACTCCATCATATCCTCAATGTCCGAACTGCCGGTGACGGTTGAACGGATGTTGTCGCGCACCTAACCGCCCACTGGCCAGTCTAGCGAACGCCAAATGCACGGCTGTCACTGCATTGAAGCAGAGCGGATGGCGTGAAAAATCCGCAAAGCGGTAACCTGCTCGGCGACATCGTGAACACGGAACAGCGAGGCGCCAGCCGCGCAGGCGGCGAGGCTAGTCGCGATTGTGCCAACAAGTTGCGCCTCGATCTGTCCTTCAGTTAACGAGCCAAGAAAGGCTTTCCGCGAGGTGCCGACCAAGATCGGGCAGCCGAATTCGGTCAACTCTCCAAGGCGCCTGAGTACTTCGAGGTTCTGGCGAGCGGTTTTGCCAAATGCAATGCCTGGATCAACAATGATTCGCGACCGCGGAATTCTGGCAGATTCGGCAAGCGCCAGCGAGCGTGAAAAAAAGTTTCGGATATCCGCCATGATGTCGATCGCGGGGTCCTTTTCAGCCCGATTGTGCATGATGACGACAGCCGCCTCTGTGGCGGCGACGGTTTCTGCCATTGCAGGATCTTTCTGCAAGCCCCAAACGTCGTTAATTAAAATGCACCCGAGTTCTACGGCGCGCGCGGCAATCTTCGATTTGTAAGTGTCGATCGAAAGCGGCACGTCGAGCTTTATGGCGAGTTCGGCAAAAATCGACGCGATGCGGGCCAATTCTTCGTTTTCGCTGATCGGTGAGGCGCCGGGGCGGGTCGACTCGCCACCGACATCGATAATGTCGCAGCCTTGCGCCGCCATACTTGTTGCGTGCGACAGAGCGGCTTCCGCAGTGACGTACAGTCCGCCGTCCGAAAACGAATCCGGCGTCAGGTTGAGAATACCGATGACAATCGGACGTGTTCCGATGCTGGCGAGAAAGGCATCACGCCGGACGCGCTGTTGCGCGCGCATTTGTCTTCTCTTCCCTGTGAGAGGATTCGCAGTGGTATTCTTTGATGGTCCAGTTCGGATGTTCGCCGATCCACTGCGCAAGATAAGGTTGCGCCCCCTGTGCGCACTCGCGCAGCGAACCATGCCAGACATATTCGATACGCTGTTCCTCACATTGGTCGGGATGCGCCAATGCGCAGACCGTAAATACGATGGCTACGAGATCCATTGCGTCGTTCCGCCAAGTATTGAACGGTTCACTACCATCAAAACCGAATTTGCAAACCGTTAGTTCCGATTTCCAACAAGAATCTCGCCCTTGCCGAGCACTGCCATGTCCCCCGCGAAACGTGTAAACGGTTGCCGCAAAAGCACGGCGGCGCCCTTGCTATATGGTTCGATCATTATCGACAGCCAGCGCATCGCGACAAACTCGTGCCGACCGCAATCCATGAATGTTGGCGGCAGGGCACTGCAACCATCACCAAGGATGACTGTGCCGCGTTTGAGAAGAAAGCCGGCGAGCGGGCCAACACCATGACGCACGATCAATGTGCCTGCAATCATCCGACTTCCAGCATAACGACCGGCTTGTCCTTCGATGATGATCGTGCCGCGGCGCATGCGGTCGCCCGCGCGCTCGCCGACGGAGCCGCGAACGATAACGATGCCGCCACGCATTCCGGCGATCTCTCCTGCCAGCGGGCCGCCCAGACGGTCGCCTGCGGAACCGCGTATCTCGAAAGCGCCTGCCTTCATGCCGGAGGCGGCCCATGGGCCGGCATTGCCAAGCACAGTAAGCCTGCCCCCAGACATCAAACGTCCGGCCTGAATGCCAACATCGCCCTCGACCAAGAGCTCGCCTCTGTTCATCGCTTGACCGACATAATCGAGCCGATCGCAGGCGCCTTGAATGTGGATTTGTTCGACATTGCCAGCGCGTACTCGAAACACGTCACCGACCCTAATGCGCTGACGGGTTGTTTGCAGTTCGATTCGTTCGATATCGCGGGGTGTCTTATCGGCGAGGATTTGCGGCACGAGCGCCGAAAGATCAAGACGCTGATCGGGTCGCTCGCGAAGCGTTAATGTCAGCGGCCTCACGGCAGCAATTCCCGCAAGTGGTAGTGATGCGGGCCGAGCTTGCCGCCGTAATTCCCGGCGCAGATTCGTGTCGCACCGCGTTTGGGGCCGAGCTTGACGACTGCTGCGATGCCGGCGCGCATGGCGGACGCCACCGCCTCTGACGTGAGACCGTCGATGACGATTTCAAGTACGCACGTCACATCGGCATCGAGCGAACTGTCGACTGCGCCTCGCAGCGTCGGACAAAACGCGTCGTTGGTGGAGGCAGGAACGCCTTTGTACTTTGAACCGACCTTCGAGCCGGAGCGCACTATGCCGCCGGGGAAAGGGGCAATGACATCCGGCACTTTGGCGATCGCCGCCGCTGCCGCTTCGGCGGCGGCCCGCGTCGTTGGTGTCGTGCGGCCGATAATAAGAAGATTGCCGCCGCCCACCGCCTTTTTCGTCAGGCCGGTCGTCGCCTCGCAAACAAATTCGCCATCCATGACGGGAATTCGCCAGAAATGCTTGCCGCCAAATCGCTTCGAGATCTGCCAACCATCGCCAAAGTAGCGCAGGGCATTGCCGAGCCGCAGGGTTTCCTCGCCTTCGAGGCCGGCATAGCATGCCGATCCCGGACTGGTGAGAACGCATTGGGCCACGCGCCCTTGCAGCTGTTTTTGCAGCTCGGCCGTCGAGACCGCAAACAGCAGAACCCGAACTCCCGGGCGACCGTCCGGGGTCCGTTTGTCCGTGAGTTCATAATCGATCCCTGCCTCACAGCCGCAGCCAATGACCGATGTGGCAAAGCCGGTCATGGTCAGTGCGGCTTGGCGAGCCCAAGCTGCAGTATCGGCTGTAATGATCAGCGCAGTCGCGCGCATGCCGAAGGCTTCTGCAAACGTGTCGTCAATGTGCACGCCGCGAACTATCAACGACATAACACGAATTCGAATGGTTCAGGCCGTTGCAAGGCGTAATCCGGAACTTTGAGGAATTCATCCGAGAGCCCGTAGCGCTCCTCATAGTAATCTTTCATGCGCCGGTTGATGGCGCGATCACGCTTTGGGCTGACCGCCAGCGCACGACCCCAGCGATCATTCACGACCCGTCCGTCGCGGACGACAAGATCGCCGTCCTTGAACACGAGTGCGGCGGCGCGAAACATCTGCGCCCGGTCGGACAAATCGTCGTACACGACGACATCGGCTACGGCGCCTTTGCCGAGATGGCCGCGTTCGGTCAGTCCGAGCAGCTTGGCGGGCGCAGCGCGCGTCATGGTCGCGATCTCGTAAAGCGAATATTCGCGCGTAATCGAGGGTAGCGTCGTCACCGCCATCGCCTCGGGCGGCAATTCGGCGATCCATCTCGCGCGCAGGTCGCGGCTCATCAGCAATGCAAAAATGTCCGGATAACTGGTGAATGGCGCGCCATTGGGATGGTCGGTAGTGAAGAAAACCCGCCAGGAATCATTGATCAGCAAAAATAGTTCAAGACCGGTCGCCCATTGCACGGCGTTATAGAAGTCTTTTCGCCGATAGTCGTAGGGCACGATGCCGGCGCCATTGGCGTCGCCGTCCAGGATCAGCCATTTTTTTGGCCGCGCATGCGTGCGCGCATTGAATTGTCGCAAAACGTCGGCCGAGATCGTTACCGTTTGGCCGAACATGACTTGGCCGACGTCGATAGTCACGTTGGTCTTGCCGTTCACGGCTTCCGCAAGCTGTGGTGCGGCCGAGGAGAATTTGCGTTCGCCTTCTTTACCGTAGCCGTAGAACTGCAAGTGCGTGAGATGAAGCGGCAGTTCCTCCGCGGCGGCAATTGTCGTCAGCGCGGTCTCGAAATTTCCGGCAAGCCCAAGATTGTTGCAGTGAACATGCAGTGGATGCGGCACGCCGAGTCTATTCACCGCGCCCTGCAGGGCTTTCACAATTCGTCGCGACGTCACCCCATAGGCTGGAACGACATCGTCGAACGAAAACGCGCGCATGTTGTCCTTGAAGGCCAACGCGCCGCCCGCATTGACGACCTTGATCCCGAGCGAACGGGACATGTCGAGGGTCCATGCGACATAATCCTCGATCGCTGCGTCGCTCTCATTGTCGTGCAAGAGCTGGAGCAGATAGTTGTCATTGCCGAGCACGACGAGTGTCGCCTTATCAATGATCGGCGTATCGCCGAGCTCAAGATGGGCGTGGAGAGCATAGTGGGGCGAGACCGCCGGTTCGACAACGGTCGTAAATCCCATGGTGGCGTAGAGACGCCCCGTCTCCAGTGCCGGCCATCCCTTTCTAGACAGCGGTTCGCTCGGGCGCGCTATCGCGGCGCTATGATATTCGGGCAATAACAGCCGCGCGGTATTCACATTCCAGCCGGCGATATGGGAGTGGATGTCGATGGCGCCGGCCATGACGATCTTGCCTGTCGCATCGTAGGTCGCGTCAGCACCCGCATTGGGCGCATCGACGATGCGGCCGTCGCGGATCCAGACGTCGCCCTGGGCGTCACGCTGATTGGCGGGATCGATGATGCGTCCCCCGGCGATGTGCGTCAGCATCACTGCGCTCCACGTTCCGGCGTTGCCGCCGCAATACGTTCGATTGCGGCAGCGACGGAGATCGTCTCGCTCGGCCGAGTCGCTTCGAACGCGGCGAGGGTTCCGGTCGCGGCGAAGTATTGAACCGCGGAATGATCGATGCCGGGGGTGCCAACTGTGATATGAACCTGGGCCGGTAGATCGAATGCCACTTCCTGCGCCGTCAGTGCAATCGTTGGCGGCGCCTTGCGCCACGGCGGAGCTTCATGTCCGTAAGCCGATATCCAGACGACGCAATCGACCTCGCCGCTGGCAACAAGCCGGTGGCCGTCGAACAACCAAGGATCGTGTTGCGAAAACCCGCGACCGAAACTGGTGCGCATCGGAAAACCGGTCATCCAGCCGCAGACATGCATAACGCCGATGGCGTCGGCATCCGGCGCCAGCGGCAGGCTCGAGAACCGCGTCGTGGCGTTGAGATCATCTACAAGACCGCACAGCATTTCGATGACGAGAGGGTCAAGCTCCGCGCCAGACCAGATCGCAGTACCAAAGCGCGTTTCTTTGAGGTTAGCCGCAACCTGATGCAGCATCTTCGACGCGGTGCTGGTTTTGGCGATCGGTCTGTCCGCTACTTGGGCGCGCAGCGTCGCCAACAACACAGGCAGGTCGCCGATCTCTCGGCCGACGGGCATCGCAGCCATTGTTTCCGCCAACGGCAGAAGATCGCGTCCGGGGCAAAGCCATATGATGCGCCGTGACGCGCTCTGTTTTGCCGGCCCGTTTCCAATGACGTGCCGAAGAAGCTGATCACGCGCGGCGCCGCGCAGAGGTCCGACCAACAGAAGCGTATCGGCGCGCGCATGGCACTCGGTCGGTGTTGTCATCAAGACGCCCGACGACCGCATCACATCGAGATTCCGCAGCACGGCTTCCGAGTACATATGATCGACAACCGCTCCGGTCCGCTGCGCCAATGCAATTGCGGCGCGCGCGCCGGCGACGTCGGTGCCTAGTCCGGCAATAAGGACATTCGTACTCGCCGCAATCAACTTGCCCGCCTCGGCAACAGCAGCATCAAGCGTTGCGGGCCTTCCTAAAATCCAGGCGCGCTCCATTGCAAAAGCTTCCCGTCAGTCTCAGGTAAAAAATGTCGTTTTATTCGTCGTATTTGATATAGGCGAACCGCTGATCTTTCTCCGGGGTTCCCTCCAATGCGCCGCCCGATTTCGCGGGCTGCCAATGCACAACATCTTCGATCTTCTTCGCAAGCTCAAAATCCTTGTCTGTGATTCCCTTCGCGGCATGGTTTTGTAATCGAACCTCGACCCAGGCATAGGACGCGGTGATGTCAGGATGATGCCAGGCCGCCTCGGCGAGATGACCGATCGTATTGATCACCATCAACGTGCCTTTCCAACTGTTGGTGCGATATTTGCGGCGGATCCAGTCATTCTCCAAGTACCAATGGGGCAAATCGCGCTTGAGCCGCTGCTCAATCTCCTCATCCGTGTAGGTTCGCTCTTTTTTCGCTTCGGACATGGTGGAATCCTTCGATGGCTTCTTGGTTCGGGTTGCCAACCGGCATGGAACACCGCATTTTAGACCCGAATTCCCACTGAAAAAACCGGCGGACAGTCTACTTTTGGGAGATTGCGCTTGCGCGATGACGTTTCACGACCGGCCGAGATTACTGTCACCGTTCCCGCCCGGCTGCATCTCGGTTTTCTTGATCTCAACGGCGGATTGGGCCGCAAGTTCGGCGGCATCGGACTTGCCATCAGCGACTTTGGGACCAGCCTTGGCATCCGGCGCGCAAAGCATACGCGCGTTTCCGGTCCGGAAAGCGAGCGGATCAAGGAATACTTGCAGAAGATAGAACGAGCGCTCGCGCTCGATAGCGCGCATAGCGTCAATGTATTGCAAAATGTTCCCCCACATTCCGGCCTCGGATCCGGCACACAGCTTGCGCTTGCCGTAGCGAGCGGCATCAGGCGCTTGTACAACCTGCCGCTCCAAATCGAGGACGACGCGTTGAGACTCGGGCGCGGCGCGCGCTCCGGAATCGGCATCGGACTATTTCATCGCGGCGGGGTGGTTGTCGATGGCGGTCACGGCAGTCAGTTGGGAGTGGCTCCAATCGTCAGTCACCTGCCGTTTCCCGAGCATTGGCGCATCCTCGTTATCTTCGATCGACAACGTCGCGGCGCGCATGGTGTCGATGAGGTTTCGGCCTTTGCCAATCTTACGCCGATGCCGGAGGCCGATGCCGCGCGGATTTGTCGACTGGTTCTGATGAAGGCACTCCCTGCGCTCGCCGAGCATGATATCGTCAGCTTCGGCGCCGCCGTCACGGAATTGCAGGCGCGACTCGGCGATTATTTTGCGCGGGCGCAGGGCGGGAGCGCCTTTACGAGCCCGGCCGTTGCCGGCGTCCTTGCCGGGCTCGATACAGCTGGCGCGCACGGCATCGGACAGAGCTCCTGGGGGCCGACGGGGTTTGCATTCGCTCCGTCTCCCGAACAAGCCGAGCGTCTGGCGAAGTTCGCCAGAGAACATCCGGCCGCCGGGGGGCTAGACATTCGGATTTGCAGCGGCCTCAATCGCGGCGCGGCAATCGTTGCGCAAATGCAAGCGTAACGGTGAATTCGTCGCTCAATGACACAATAGGACAAATAATATGGCGGAAAAGAACGTTCTTCACATGGTCTCGCCCACGAAGCACGTCAGCCCGTTTGACGTGAATATGGCGCTCGATGCCGGTTACGACGCCGTTATTCCTTATAGCAACGTGACCCTCGACGAGATTACGCCGCTCGTCCAGGATGCCATCTTCTCGCGTCCCCCGAAAATTGGTGTGCGCTCGGCAATGTTCTTCGGCGGCAAGAACGCAACCCTTGCGCTCGACATGCTGGCGAAGGCCAAGAAAGCTTTGGTGCCACCGTTTGGAATGTCCTTCTTTGCTGATCCCGCAGGCTCCTTCACCACCGCCGCGGCGATGGTCGCCTGTGTCGAAAAGATCGTCCAGGAAAAGCATCATCGTCACCTCGACGGCTTGAGGGTCGCCATTTTTGGCGCAACCGGCGTCGTCGGTTATGCCTCCGCCGTGATTGCCGCGCTCGAGCGCAGCAAAGTTACGATCGTCGGCTACGATGGCATCAAGCGCGTGAGCGAGAGCGCGAACGAAATCAAAGCACGCTTCAACGTCGAGGTTCGGCCGGCAGACGGTAGTGACGATGCCAAGAAAACCGCCATTCTCAACGACAGCGAAGCCGTCTTCTGCGCCGGCCGCGCTGGCGTCCAGATCTTGTCGAAAGCCCAGATCGAGGACGCCAAACATCTTCTGATTGCTGCTGACGTGAATGCAGTTCCCCCTGCTGGCGTCGAAGGCCTCGGAATACAGGCGAACGGGGATCCGCTGACGCCCAATGGCGCGGTAGGCTTGGGGCCGTTGGCAATCGGCAATATCAAATACAAGACTGAGTTTGCCCTGTTTCAGAAGATGATCGCGGCGACGAAGCCGGTCCAATTCGATTTTCGCGACGCGTTTGTGCTCGCTCGTGAGCTCAATGTCTGACAAGCCCGCGGTGCTGATTGCGGCCATTTCCGGCCGCGCGCTGGCGCAATCGGCACAACGGGGCGGTTACCAGCCGCTGGTGGTGGATTTCTTCGGCGACCAGGACACTTTGCAGGTGGCGCGCGATCACGTCCGGCTTACGGGAAGCTTTGCAAGCGGGATCGCAGAGAATGCTCTGAGCGCAGCCTTGGAAGCGCTGGTCGACCGGCAGCGGCCGATCGGGATCGTCTGCGGAAGCGGCTTCGAGGACCGGCCCAGGCTTCTGGATGGCATTGCCGCCCGCTGGCGGCTTTTCGGCAACGGCGCGGAGGTGGTCTCAAAGGTCAAGCAACCGGAGTCGCTTTGCGCGATCTGTGGCACGCTCGCCATCCCGTTTCCCGAATTTTCGCCGACCAAGCCATCCGATCCGACCGGCTGGCTTGCGAAGCGCATAGGCGGTGCAGGCGGCAGCCATGTCAGGCCGGCATCGCAACCGGTGAGCACCACCGTCTACTACCAGCAGGAAGTCCATGGCACCCCGATATCGCTGCTCTTTCTCTCCGATGGGGCGCGTGCGACGGCTATCGGATTCAGCACGCAATGGGTGCTGGGGACCGCGAGTAGGCCCTTTCGCTACGGGGGCGCGGTGCAACCCGCAACGCTTGCACCTGACATGGCCACTTCGCTGACGAGCGCCGTCGACCGGCTCGTGGCTGCGACGTCACTGGTTGGCCTGAACAGTGCCGATTTCCATGTCGACGGCGAACGATTTTGGCTGTTGGATATCAATCCGCGGCCGGGCGCGACGCTCGACATTTTCGAACCGCCGGAAGGATCGCTCTTTGCCCTGCATATGGCGGCTTGCACCGGCAATTTAACCGCTGCTCCGCGCTATCCTGCCGGAGCCAGGGCGGCGGCAATCGTCTATGCTGAGGACGACATTCCTTCAATTCCAGCCGTTGACTGGCCGGACTGGACGGCCGATCGGCCGCAGCCGGGGATCACAGTCAAGGCTGGCGACCCGCTGTGTACCGTTTATGCTGGCGATAAAATCGCGGCGGGAGCCAAAGCCCGCGCCGACGAACGACGGCGTGTGATTCTCAGTTGGATGCGCACGGGGCGGCAATGACAAAGGGACCGGGGGTAAGCGTGAACGAGCGATCTGCCGAGCTCGTCATGCGCCTTGATGCGGAAGAGCTGAGGGTCGGTATCTCGCGTGGTGAGCTGGGCGAAACCCTGATCGATGCAGGCAGCAAGAAGCTCGGTGGTATCGCGGCCGGCATGCGTATTGCCGAAATCTGCATGGGCGGGCTCGGTCAAGTCACGCTGATGCCTTCATCCAAGACGCCGCGCTGGCCATGGACGATCGTAGTACGGTCCTCCAGTCCCGTGATCGCATGTCTTGCCAGCCAATATGCTGGATGGCGCCTTGCCGATGACAGCGGTCCGAAGCCGTTCTTTGCGCTGGGATCGGGGCCGGCCCGGGCGCTGGCCAGGCGCGAGCCGCTGTTTGAAGTTTTGAATTATGCCGACGACGCCACCCGCGCCACGCTCGTCATCGAAAGTGGCCAGCCGCCTCCGGCAAAGATCGTTGCCACGGTCGCACAGCATTGCCGCGTCAAGCCGGAAGATTTGACGATCATTTTTGCGCCGACCCAGTCTCTTGTCGGCAGCACCCAAATCGTTGCGCGGGTGCTTGAAGTCGCGATGCATAAGACCCACGAATTGGGTTTCCCGCTCGATCGCGTCGTCGACGGCATGGGGGCGGCACCACTCTGTCCGCCCGATCCCGATTTCGTCAAAGCTATGGGTCGAACGAACGACGCCATCATTTTTGGGGGACGCGTCCAGCTCTACGTGACCGGACCGGCGCGCGAAGCCGACGAACTCGCAAAAAAGCTTCCGAGCAGGGCCTCGCGCGACTATGGCCGGCCGTTTTCGGACATTTTCAAACAAGTCAAAGGCGACTTTTACGCCATCGATCCGATGTTGTTCAGCCCGGCCCAAATCACAGTCACCGCGCTGGAAACCGGCGAAAGCTTTCATTCGGGTGCAATCGATTTGGGACTGCTCGATGCGTCCTTCGCTTGAGCGCTTCGCGCGCGGACCTTCCGGCTCCCGGCTGGTCGTCGGCCTTGTGGTCGATCGCCGGGATTGGCACGCGCGAGAGCTCATTGGCGCGCTTTCGGCGCGGGGTATCGAAACAGTGCCCGTGCGCTTGCACCAGTGCTCAATAGTAACTCGGAGCAACACCGGACTGCATATCGACGGTTTCGGCGAAGCTGTTCCCGATGCCCTCGTCGTGCGCACTATGTCGGGCGGCACCTTCGAAGCGGTCACGTTGCGGCTTGGTGTTCTCCATGCCTTAAGCGAGCTCGGCGTTACAGTCTGGAATGATGCACGCGCCATCGAGCGTTGCGTCGACAAGTCGATGACGAGCTTTCTGCTCTCTCGCGCCGGCATCGCAACGCCCGCGACTTGGGCGCTGGAATCATACGAGCATGCGCGCGCCATCGTGGAGCGCGAGCTGGCCGAGGGCCCGCTCGTTCTCAAGCCGCTCTTCGGATCGCAAGGCCGCGGTCTGATGCTCATTCGCGAGCCGCAAGATCTGCCGCCAATAGAGCAGACAGCGGGACGCGTTTTTTATCTCCAACGTTTCATCGGCGCCGAAAGGCGTGAGGGCTATCATGATTTCCGTCTTCTAGTGGTGCAGGGCCGTGTTATCGCGGCAATGCGGCGTCACTCGTCGCATTGGATCACTAATATAAAACGCGGTGCACGACCGGTTGCGGCGGCCGTCAATGATGAGATGAAGACACTTGCGCTGCGTGCCGCCGCGGCGGTTGGCGCCAACTTTGTCGGTGTCGATATCGTCTATGGGACCGATGAGCGACCGGTCGTTCTTGAGGTCAATAGCATGCCCGCCTGGTCGGGATTGCAGAAGGTCACCTCCATCAGCATCGCCTCGGTTTTCGCCGATGCACTTGCTGCAGAGCTTGCAAGCCGCGGCGCGCGTGGGGCCATGGCGTGACCTCGCGCTCCGAGCGCATCGCAGCCGCCTTCAAATGGGCGTGTCTCGCGGAGCTCGATGCGCCTAAGCCCGGCAACGTCCACACATTCGCCGCCGGTCATCGCATGACAGTGGACGAGTTCGTCCGCAGCGCAGATGCCGCCGCGGACCCGTTGTCGGCGGAAGGCGCGCGGGTCGGCGTCCGCATCGATGCCGCCGTCGCGGCGACTTTCGCCGCCGTGGGCGCCAATACCAACCTTGGAATCATCTTGCTGTGCGCCCCGCTTGCAGCGGCGGCTGAATGTGACGCTGCCGTTACGGATTTGCGTCGCTCACTCGTCAAGGTTCTGCGGAATCTCGATATCGACGATGCCAATCTTGCGTTTCGGGCGATTGTTCGCGCTGCGCCCGCCGGGCTCGGCCATGGCGCCAGCCATGACGTCTTCAATCCGGCAACCGTCACGCTGTTGCAGGCGATGGCTCAAGCCGCGGACCGCGACTTGATTGCGCGCCAGTACGCGACCGACTTTGCCGACATATTCGACCTCGGCCTGCCTGTGCTCGAAGCCGCCCATGGAAAAGGCGTCGGCCCAAAATGGGCCACGCTCACGACGTTTTTGGCCTTTCTTTCGGCATTCCCCGACAGTCATATTGCACGAAAGCTCGGCGGTGAGACGGCTCGCGCCGTCCAAAGCGAGGCCGCCGAATTCCGACGAATGCTTGAAGCGGCGGAACGGCCAGACCCGCTTCTTCCGACTTTTCTGGCTTGGGACGGCGCGCTCAAAGGAAAAAGCATCAACCCTGGCACCAGTGCAGACCTCACCGTGGCGACTCTTTTCGCCTATCGACTGCGAGCCATCTTGCCGTCCGCGCGCAACAGTGGTTGACTTTGCGATGCGGACTTCGTTCCGCCGCTATCTGGCTAACCGGCCCGGCTGGCCCATCCCGGGCGCTGAAAACAAGGATAGATGTACCAGCGGGCATCCGCCTGCAAGTTGTGTAGTTTTCCTTGGGAGGAGATGGCGATGGCAAAGATCAACGGACTATGTGTCGGTGAATCGCTGGTTGGTGACGGCAATGAAGTTGCCCATGTCGATCTCATTATGGGCCCGCGCGGCAGCGCGGCTGAGTCGGCATTTGCGCACGCCCTTACCAACAACAAGGATGGATTTACGTCATTGCTCGCGGTCATTGGGCCAAACCTACTGACCAAACCTGCGACTGTTCTGTTTAACAAGGTGACGATCAAGGGTGCCAAGCAGGCCGTGCAGATGTTCGGCCCGGCTCAGCATGCGGTCGCCAAGGCGGTAGCCGATAGCGTGGCCGAGGGAGTCATTCCACAGGATGAGGCCGACAATCTCTTTGTCTGCGTCGGCGTTTTCATCCACTGGGAAGCAGCAGACGACAAAAAAATTCAGGACTTCAATTATCGCGCAACGAAGGAAGCGATCGCCCGCGCCGTGAAAGGCGAGCCCTCGGCTGCTGAAGTGGTCGCCAAGCGCGACCAGGTTAAGCATCCGTTCGCGCCGAACTAACCGTACTTATCGCTCTGACAGGCGCGCAATCTGCGCGCCTGTCAGTTTTCCATTGTGCAAGCTTGTCGCGACCAGAGCGCCGGAGATTCCTGCCCGCGCCAGCAAAGCCAGATCGTTCACATCGCGCACACCCCCGGCGGCATATATCAGCCGGCTATCGGCGCGCAATTTGATATTGGCTAGCCGGTTGATGTCGGGTCCGCTCGCGCTGCCAACGCGAGCAAGAGCCATGACGATGATCTTCTGCGGCCATGCGTCAACATCGTCCAAGAGCGAGGCGGGTCCCAAAAATGCATCGCCGCGAAAGTCGAGAGACAAAATGATGCGTTCGCCTCGACAAAGATGACGGATAAGCTCGCTGTTGCGTTGCGTTTCGCTGCCGAGAACAAGATGTCCAAGGCCGGCTTCGAGCCAGACCTTGGCGTCGCGCAAATCCGCCGTGCCGTTATCCACCCAGAATGCAAGATCGGGATATTCGGCCCGCAACGCTTTCAGCGCTGTGGTGTTGTCGCCGTTGCCTTCGATCGCGTCGAGATCGGCAACATAAAATGCCTTGAAAGGAAAGATCGACAGCAATCCTCGCGCAACGCTACTCGGCTCGCTCGTGGGAGACAGCGGAGTTTCGATCGGTGCGTAAGCGCTGCGCATTCCCATGCGAGCGTGGACAACAATTCCATCCTTGAGATCAATAACGGGTATGACTTCCATGATAGAGTGCCCTCATAACAAGGCGGAGAGTCATAAGGAAAATATCGGCGTGTACTGTAGCAATTTCATCTGCGAGCTAAAATGAGCGTTGTCATAGGCTGGGATATCGGCGGCGTTCACCTCAAGGCCGTGCGTGCGGAAGACGGTCGCATCGTGAAAGCAGCCCAGTACGCTTCGCCGCTGCGGAGCGGAACCGAGCTTCTTCAGGATGCGTTTGCGCAAGCACGTAATGACATGGGTCGGGCCCATCGCAATGTCGTTACTATGACGGGGGAGTTGGCGGACATCTTTACTTCACGCCAAGATGGCGTCGAGCAACTTTCATCGCTTGCCGAACACGAACTCGAGAATGTCTCAATTTACGCTGGCCCGTCAGGGTTCGTAGTTGGTGCTGAAGCACGACAGCATGTTACTGAGATTGCATCCGCAAACTGGCATGCCTCTGCTGCGGTTGTCGCCATGCGGCGCAACAGTGCTTTATTCATTGATGTTGGCTCGACCACCGCCGATGTTGTTCCGATCGCGAAGGGCAAGGTGATAGCACGCGGATATACAGATGCTCAGCGGTTGGCGGTGGGCGAGTTGGTCTATACTGGACTGGTTCGAAGCTTTGTAATGGCCACGGCGGCGCGCGCACCACTGAACGGACAATGGACGTCATTGATCAGCGAGAATTTTGCCACAATGGCGGACGTGCACCGTATACTCGGTACCCTGCCGAACGGCGTGGATCTCATGGCAACTGCCGACGGAAGAGAAAAATCCATCCCGGCATCCCGAGCGCGGCTTGCCCGCATGGTGGGAAGCGATGCCGCTGATGCAGACACCAAAAGCTGGGACTTGCTGGCGCGCTGGTTTGCAGAAGCACAAATACGCGCGGTCGCTGACGCTGTTATGCTCGTCATGTCGAGCTGCGTCACGGCGTCGGTTACGCCCGTCATAGCGGCCGGAATAGGCGTGGATGTTGTTGCCGAGATCGCGCGGCGTTTGGGACTGTCTTGTCAAAGATTTGATGAGCTTTTGGAAGTCGCTCCGGAGGCGCGCGCTGCGGTGTGTCATTGCGCACCGGCTGCGGCACTTACTGCTCTCGCTTCGTGAGGCGGACGGCCGAGTGCAATGAGGAAGGGCATGCGTTTAGCACTCAATCTGTTCTGGATCACGTGCCTGATAGTAGGATCGTCTCGTGTTCTTGCCGGCGAGCTCACGCGCTTGGAAGTAGAATCGATACTTCATTCCACGCCAGCCGGCCAAAGTGCAAGCTTCGCCGGATCGTCCCTAGCGGGGGCGGATCTTCATGACTTGGATTTTACCAATGCCGATCTTTCAGGTGCGGATCTCTCAGAGGCTGACTTGCGCGGCGCCAAGCTTGTCGGGAGCAAACTCGTTGGGGCCAAGCTGCCACGTGCAAGATTGAACCTTGCCTGGATCATGGGCGCTGATTTTTCCCATGCCGACCTCTCCGGTGCAGACCTGGAGACACTTGTGGTTTCGGCCGGGCTGCAGACTCTTCCGAAGGAGGCCGCTACTTTCGTCGGCGCCAATCTCTCTGGCGCCAAAGTGACGGCGCGCTTTAACCTCGCTGACATGCGCGGCGCAAATCTTTCTAATCTTCAAGCATCTGCCGACATGAGAAATCAATCAATGGGACTGATCCGAACCGAATTTTCGCAGGCCAACTTAACCGACGCAAATTTCCAAGGAGCGGCCCTAGCTCATGTAAACTTCGCATTTGCCAAGCTCTCACGCGCTAATTTCTCCGGGGCCGATCTGAATCAAGCTGATCTGACAGGTGCGGATCTGACCGATGCCGATCTCACTGGCGCCACCACAACCCGTACGGACTTCACTAATGCTATACTCCAGGGCACAAAGGGCTATCGATGATGGGTCAGCAATGAGGGGTAGGGCATCTGACACGCGGGCTCTCTAAAGTCCGCTGCGGACGTAGTGGCGTTGGTCGCGAACAGGCGGGAGTGGGCGAGATGCCAAACCGATTTTTGTGCCCTAAATGTCACGGCCAAAGAACCACTTCCTGCGCAGCGTGTGGTGGCAGTGGCAAACACTCGCTCGCGGGTATCTCGATCGGCGTTTGCAAACAATGTGACGGAAGTGGCCACGAGCGTTGTGATGTGTGCGGTGGTACCGGCGAAATTGAACGGCAAATTGAACCTAGTTCTCGCTATCGGGCTTGAGCCTCGGGGGCAGGACAGCAGCTGACCAAGCCCTGCAGAGTTGACTCGGTGTGACCACGGCCACAATGTATCATTGGAATTGAAGGCCCAAGGCAAAATGGCCGCATCGCGCGCACTCTCAATCGCAATGATTTTGGGAACGGTCGTACAAGCGCAGCCGGCGCGGCCAGAAGTGCGTCTGCTGACCCAAACTGGCTCCTACGAAATCACCGCTCGCCTTGAACTCCCGCATCTCGAACGTTGGGCAGTGGACAAAACGGCTATTATCTGTTTGCCGCCTGCTTTGAACAACAATGAGGTTCCAATTCCAATAGTGAGTGCAAACAATCCGTACGCGAAGTGCAGCGCAAAAAACTTGACGGTGCAATCTAACAAACTTGAATATGACATAGTGTGTCCGGAACGCGGAGCCGCAAAGGGTCATGCCGTCTACATACTCGCGGGCGATGCATTCTCTGGCCGCGTGGCGATGGTCTTAGGCGCAAAAAACATGACAATGACCGAAGTTCAACAAGCCCGTCGGATCGGAAATTGCAGCCCATGGACGCTTGGATCGGCCGCCCGATTCTAAACTTGCTCGGACTTTTCATTCGTGCGTTCGGCGGCTTCCCCGGTTTTCCGAAACGGATAAGCAGTTTGCGCCGTACCGGGCTTACATCAGATTTTGACCTCGCTGATCTGCACGGTTGGTTGCGTGTTCGTGTAGTTCGGGACGTCGCCCATGATTGCATCGGCGTGCGGGGCAAAAGCCTTCTGAAAAGTATCGACTGAATCGAACAAGAGATGAGCCATAGCGAGATAGGTCGCAGGGGCGCCCGGCGCCCCACCAGCTATGCCTTCCTCCACGGCGATGTTCTTGCAAGCAGGGCCGAGCTTTTGTTTCACCATCGGGATGTGCTTTGTTAAATAGTAGTTCATGTCGAACTTGCTGCTGGCGCCGTTAGGATATAGCACGCTCACTTTGATCATAGAATCGCTCCCCAAGGTTGGTTTGCATAGGCTCGCGCAAAATGCGCGCGATTTTGGACCGAGGACGTTGCCCTGACAAGCGCCCTCCGACC
>Ga0310910_10000300_pt1 | contig 24867 bp, 22 predicted proteins | sample GREbulkMGHF172_FD_203448 | JGI IMG/M metagenome (GOLD analysis project Ga0310910, IMG submission 203448) | Lab enrichment of tropical soil microbial communities from Luquillo Experimental Forest, Puerto Rico - GRE.bulkMG.HF172 | ecosystem: Environmental > Terrestrial > Soil > Tropical forest >... | reverse complement strand
CGTTGTCGTTCTGCTATTTCGACGACAAGGGCAACGAGATCGAGAACAACACGCTGAGCCACAACGGCTTCTTTGGCAACCCGAGTAACGTCGACCTCGCGGAGATCTCAACCCTCGCGTATCCCGGGAACTGCTGGCACGGCAACGTCGCCCCCTCGGGGACGGTCATACGCCCGACACTCTTTGAGGGCCGCCCACGAGTCACGAGCGACCCGCTCTTCATCCAGTTCCTCCCCCACGGCGTCTGCGGAATCCCGGACACAGGCGCGGGAATCATTAGCATCCTCAGTCTGGGGGTCGCCTGCGACTCACAGTTCCTCGGCCCTTGTCCGAGCACCGAGGTCACGAACTACCCGCGCCAGACCGGGATCCAGATGATGGCGCTGCCCCCGCAGCCGAGCATGCCCAATCCGTGCCTAGGCGTGCCGGGCAACCCGTGGTGCCCCACCAACCCGATCAGCCAGCCCGTGTATCCCGTGCCGGGGTCCATCGCTCAGTAGGACACGCGCGAGGGCGTTGGCGAGCCTCAAGGCCAGGCGCGCCTAAGCGTCCATCTCCGGTTGCACCCGCCGCCGAGCGGCGCCCGCCCAGACGTGCAATTGCTCCCTCCCGACGAGACGGCAGCGGTGGGTGGTCGCCAATTGGCATGCCGCCTTTGTGAACCCTTGATTCGTCACCACGACCGACTGATCGCAACCGTGGTGCAGGGCGCCAGATACCACCTGCTGCACAGCGGCCACACCGACAGCTCTTGCCAGCCTCTTACATTGGACCGCCAGGCAGACGCCGTCTCTCTTGGCGATCAGATCCACCCCGTAGTCACCGGTGCTGACGGTGTGGGTGACGCTCCAGCCCCGAGTTCGAAGCTGGGCCGCAACGAATTCTTCGAACTCGACACCCGACATTTCATCGATGGCCGCCAGATCGGACATCACGCGTCGAAGGTCGCGCCTTCGGTGTCGTCCGGTCAAATAGCGATCCCGTTGAACACCGAGCCACAAGAGGGCGACCACCGTCAGGACCAGCCCGCCCAGTCCGGCCGAAAACCCCGCCAGGACGCTGCCGGTCGCCTTCTGGGTGAAACACCAAGGGAGGGCCAACCCGACCACGAGGAAGGACCCGAATATCTTGTCCATCGTCGATGAATCTAACGGAGGACTGTGACAATTCAGCGCAGGCGAAACCGAACCCTGGTGCCGTGCTGGGGCGCCAGCATGATGGAGCGCCGCACGATCCTCTCCGGCTTGTCGTCGACGGCGGTGAATTCCCCCTCGCGCAGGAGTGTGTGCAGCACGGTGATCAACTCCCGCATCGAGAAGGCCGCGCCCAGGCAGCGTTTGACACCACCTCCGAACGGAACCCATGCGTAGGTTTCGGGCCGGGTGCCGAGGAATCGCTCGGGCCGGAACTCGTTCGGATGCCCGTACGTGTCGGGGTTGCGGTTGATGGCGATGATATGCACGACGATTCGCGTGCCCGCCTCGACGAGGTAGCCACCGATGGGAAACGGTTGCGCCGCAACACGGGCCGTGAACGGCGCCGGCGGGCGTACCCGCAACGTCTCGTTGATCACCGCGGTGGTGAACGCCTCTTCACCACTTACGGCTTCGGCTTGCACACGTCGCAGTGCATCGGGATGGTGCAGCAGGAGGTCGAAGATCCAGGCCAAGGTGGTCGCGGTGGTCTCGTGGCCGGCCAACATCAGGGTGATCAGGTCGTCGCGAATTTCACTGTCCGACAGCTGTTCCCCGTCGTCTCCGCGAGCGCACATGAGCAGGGCCAGAATGTCACGTTGCTCGCTCAGGTGCGGATCGTTGCGCCGTTGGGCGATGAGCGGCATGACGACGTCGTCGATCTCTTTGTTGGCTCGGGCCCGCCGCGGCCATACCCGCAATGCGCCCGTGTGCCGCAGCGCGTAGCGGATCGTCAATTGCTCTGAGACACCCAGGTTTAACAGACGCTCGAACGGCCGGCCCAGTCGCCGCACTTCGTCGGGATCGTCAACGCCGAAAATGACCTTGACGATCACGTCCAGCATCAGCGCGCGCGCAGCCTCCAGCATCTCGAACGGGCGGTCAACGGGCCAGCCCTGCATCGCGGCGCGGGCGGAGCTCCCCATGATCGGCACGTAGCTGCTCAGCGCGGCCCCGTGCAGCGGAGGCGTGAGGAGCTTGCGTCGCCGAAGATGCTCCGGCTCTTCCTGCACGAACATCGAACCCGACCCGTAAATCGCCGCCGCGGGCCCCACGCCCTCTCCGCCCAGCAGCACGTCCGCCGGCGCGGTGAAAACCTGCTTGGCCAGCTCCGGGTCGGACACGATCGCGACGTCGCCCAGGCTGAGGATGGGCATCGTCATTATCGGGCCGTATCGGCGGATCAACCGCAGCATGCGGCGCTCGCCGCCGACAACATAGGCGATTGCATACGCCGCGGCGAACGCCGACCGAAACATGCGCGGGGCGGGTAAGCCGGGCGGACGGCCGGCGGGTGCTGCCACGCGACGACAGAAACACGGCGTGTCTGATCGGTCAAGGTACTGGGCGGCAGCCCGCCCCGGCGTCAGACGCAGTCGGCGCAGATAGGAAGCCCAGAGCTCGAGCGGCGCAGCCGGCTGCGGTGCTGCACCAGAAAACAGCTCGAGCAGGTGAACTCGTCGGGCCGCTGGGGAATCACGGTCACCGACAGTTCTTCACCGGACAGGTCCGCATCGGGCAGCTGGAAAAAGAGCACATCGTTGGCGTCCTCATCGATACCTCTGGTGGACGAGTGGGCACGGGTGGGCGCTACCTCCCGTAACGCGGGCGTGTCCCGGGTCTCGACGTCTGATACGCGGCGTGCGTCGTAGTCGCTCGTGGTCGCCATGGGTGTTCCTTCCTCTATGACGGGTTGACGCACTTCCCTGTACATACCCGCGCATCAGGCGGTACTACCCCGTTCGGGCGCCGGCCACACCCGTTGGCCCGACAAAATTGCACACGCGACAATTGGCGGCCCCAGGCGCCGCGATGGACGTCCAACGGCTACCGCATCTTCAGGTTCCGGAGGCCTTACCGAAGGGCGGCCAGAGGGTGAGAATCAACGGGTAACGTCCCCAACCGAACGGGAGAACGACGATGCCTGCGACCGATCACGAATGGAGCAAACCCGCCGCTATGGCAATTCCGGCGGAGGGGTACTTCGAACTTCAGCGCGGCAGATACGGACCGGTGTTTCCCAGGACACCCGCCTGCTACGGGTTCTCGATCATCGCGAAGGTGAAGCCGGGCCGAGAAGACGCGATTCGTGAGTACGGCAAGACCATTCAGGCCGCAATCGAGGCAAGCCCGGACCTGCTTGCCCCGCTGCGGTTGCACTACCTGCGCTGGGTGCTGTTCGACGTCGGTGGCGGACTGCACTTTCAATACCAGGGGATTTTCGACACCGACTTCGACAAGTACACCGAAGACGCGATCAAGCTGTTCACGCAGTCGGGCGTCACCACGGTGTTCACCAACCTGGAAGGCTTCCCGGACGACTGGCAAACCAACCCGGAGGCGTTCATCAAGTTCGTGCGCGAGCACCAATGCCCCAGCTTCCTCGAGTACGGCGAGTACCCCTACGTCACCGCGGACGAGATCAAGAAGGCGCTTCGGCTCAAGGCCGCGTTCTCCGACATGCTCGACCAGATGCAGTGATGCTTGCGCATGCTTGAGTTAGACAACATTCAGCACATCCTGCTGACGCGCACACCGGCGATGACCGGGCGCTACGAATTCCTGTCGTTCGACAATCCGGCAGCCGGGCGAGCCTGGCTTGGCGAGCTGGTGGACAAGGCCCAGTCGGCAGCGGACGTCCGCAGAACTATGGACAGCAGCGACCGCTGGGTCACGCTCGCCTTCACCTGGAACGGCCTGCGCGCGTTGGGCGTTGCCGAAGACTCGCTGGCGACCTTCCCGGACGAATTTCGCGAGGGTATGGCCGCACGCGCCGACATCCTGGGTGACACCGGCGCGAATCACCCCGACAACTGGGTGGGCGGGTTGGCCGGCGATGACCTGCACGCGATCGCAATCCTGTTCGCCCGCAACGATGCCGAGCACAAACGCTGTACCGCGGTCCACGCCGACCTGATCGCGCGGTGTCCCGGCGTGCGAACGCTGTCCTATCTCGACCTGAACGCGACCCCGCCCTTCAACTACGCCCACGATCATTTCGGCTTCCGGGACCGGCTCTCGCAGCCGGTGATCGAGGGATCTGACGAAGAGCCGACACCGGGTTCCGGAGGACCACTGAAACCCGGGGAGTTCCTCCTCGGCTACCCCGACGAGGAAGGCAACATCGCGGATTTGCCTCAACCAGAGGAATTGTCACGCAACGGCAGCTACATGGCGTACCGGCGCCTGCAGGAACACGTCGGCCTGTTCCGTAGCTACCTGGAGGAGCATGCCGACACAGCGGAAGGGCAAGAACTCCTTGCCGCGAAGTTCATGGGCCGGTGGCGAAGCGGCGCGCCGCTGGTCCTCGCGCCCGACCACGACGACCCCGAACTGGGTGCGGATCCCATGCGGAACAACGACTTCAACTACAAGGAACAAGACCCGTTCGGCTACGCGGTGCCATTGGGTTCCCATGCCCGCCGGCTCAACCCGCGCGACACGGCGGTCAACATGAACCGGCGCCGAATGATCCGGCGTGGCGCGACCTATGGCGAAGCGCTTCCCGAGGGCGCCGACGACGACGGCGTGGACCGGGGCATCGCCGCGTTCATCATCTGCGCCAGCCTCGTCCGGCAATTCGAGTTCGCCCAGAACGTGTGGATCAACGACCGCAACTTCCACGAGCTGGGCAACGAGCACGACCCGATCTGCGGAACACAGGACGGCACACTGGAATACACGATTCCGAAGCGGCCGATCCGAAAGGTTCTCAAGGGACTGCCCGCCTTCACCACGCTCACCGGCGGGGCCTACTTCTTTCTCCCCGGTATCAACGGCCTTAAGTATCTTGCGAGGACACCATGAGCGCACCAGCACGCACCTATAACCAGAACCACGTATCCCGTCAGCACACGCCGGGCCGTCGGCGCATCAGCATCTATTGGACCTGGAGCTATCCCTGGGAATCCCAACGGGATCCGGCCGCGATGGACAATCGGTTCTCCACCATGACCGAGGTCCGCAGGGTGGCCTGGCCGAACTACGAAACCCCGGAATGGGACGAGGCCCACTTCCTGCAGGGCATCGCCGGAACCCTGGAGTTGTTCCACCGCTCGACCTTGCACTTCCAAGAACTGGCCGGCGAGGTGACCGGTCACCCGATCGCGGTTTTCCAGCGGATCGACCAAGCCGGCTACAAGCTACCGATCGACGAGCGGATCCTGGCCGACACCGACACCCTCATGGTCTTCGGGCTCGATCACGTGCTCGGGCAGGAAGAGGCGCAGCCGGAGGAGGTCGAAGCGATTCAGGCTTGGCTGCAGCGGGAAGGCACGTGCCTGCTGCTGGCCCCGCATCATGACGTCGGCTTCACCGGCGATACGACGCAACGCCAAGTCGAATACCTGCACCACGGCGACCCGTTGGTGCCTCGCCAGCAGCGCTTCAGCCAATACACGCGCTCGCTGATGAAGGCGCTCGACGTTCCCGTCCACAACAAATGGGGCCTCCGGCCGGCGGTAGTCGAGGGCAGCGACCAGATCGCTCCGCTGACCGGCTTCGCGGACCTGGACACGCCGCGACTCCTCGCCAACGTGACCACATTCAACTTTCACCCACACCTGCCGCATTACGAGCTGACGGCGCCGGAAGGCGACACCCTGCGGGTGCTGGGGCGCCAACGAGTCGATCCGACCCGACCGCATCCATTCACGGAGGCGGGAAACACCGAATTCAATGCACTGATCTGGATGCCGCCCGCCGGAAACCGGTCCGGCGACATCGTTTTGGTCGACTCCACGAACTTCACAACGCTCTTCGGCGGCACCGACAGCCTGGTGAACTTCTGGCGGAACGTTGCGGGGATGAAGTGCTGATGAAGTGAGGTGTCGCTAGCCGCCGTCCCGCACCGCGGTCAACGCGTCGTCCAGCGTCGGATACAGCGGGAAGGTCTTGTCCAGACCGGTCAGGTGGATCGGCCTCCTGGTCGCCGGACCGCGCGCAACAACCCCGAACTCGGTGGACTTGCCGAGCTTCTCGTAGGTCGCCGCCAGGATCTTCAGCCCCACCGAGCCGAGAAACTCCACCGCGGAGAGGTCGATGACCAGTGCCTTCGGATCGTCTGCAAGCACCGCGCCGATTGCGTGCTCGAGGGCCGGAGCGGTGACCAGATCGATCTCGCCGCTGACGCTGACCACGGACACGCCATCGTGGTCCTCAACGGACGTGATAATCGAATCGGGGGCTGACAATGGCGATCCTTCGTCCGGGGCTTAAGTGTGCTGCAAGCGTAACCTGCCGGTTCGAACTGCGAGAAAGAATAAGCCCTACACACCTGCGCCCGCTGACCCAGGCTAGTCTCGCCATAGGCACTGCGCAGTGCGACGCGGCATACGGGAGGGCAGATGTCAGATTTGTCGTCGGATTTGGGTATCAGCAACACCGCCGCGCAGACGGTCAGCGAGGCTCTGCTGCCGCAGCTGGTCAGTCACCTGCGGCAGAATCGAACGATTCTGCGCGAGGAGTGGGCCCGCAGAATCACCGCGGCCGAACTGCTTACCGCGATGTCGCCGGAGGAGATCTTCTCCGAGGCAACCACGGTGTACGACAGCTACGTCGAGGTACTCGAGACCGGTAGCGTCGAAGCGCTGCAGGACTACGCGCGCGACTTGTCCGAGCGCATCATTCCGCGTGGCGTCGAGACGAACGAGGTCGTCGGCATCGTGTTGCTGCTGCGTGACGTGCTGGCCCGTTCGCTGTTCGAGAAGTATCAGACGGACTTCGACCTGCTCAACCGAGTGCTCGACGCCTACGAGCCCGCGGCCAACCGCATCGCCAACACCGTCGCCGTGGGCTTCGTGCAGGAACGCGAGCGCATCATCCGGCAGCAGCAGGAGGCGATTCGCGAGCTGTCCACGCCGGTGCTGCAGGTGCGCGAGCAGCTGCTGATTTTGCCGATCATCGGTGTGCTCGACAGTCAGCGGGCCCGCCAGGTCACCGAACAACTGTTGAGAGCCATCCGCGCGAACCGGGCGAAAGTCGTCGTCATCGACATCACCGGCGTGCCCACCATCGACTCCACGGTGGCGAACCACCTGGTGCAGACGGTCGACGCGTCGGGGTTGATGGGCGCGAGCGTGATCATCACCGGCCTGTCCTCGGAAATCGCCCTGACGCTGGTGACCATCGGGCTGGACCTGTCGAAGATGAACGCCGTCGGCGACCTGCAGGGCGGTATCGAGGAAGCCGAACGACTGCTGGGCTACGAGGTCACCCGCACCGGTGAGCAGACCGGCTGAGCACCACTAGCACGAGCACCACATGCCGGTCCCCATCCTGAAACAGGGCGCGATTCTGATCGCCTCGGTGCAGGCTGCGCTCACTGACTCCGACGCCGAACGGCTCCGGTACGACCTCATGGATCGCGTCAGCCGGTTCCGCGCGCAGGGCATCATCGTCGACGTCACCGCCATCGACGTAATGGATTCGTTCGCCGCCCGATCGCTGCGGACCATTGCCCACATGACGCGGCTACGCGGCGCGGACACCGTGATCGTGGGTCTGCAGCCGGAGGTGGCCTTTGCGATGGTCCAACTGGGTCTGGCGTTCGATGACATGAACACCGCGCTGGACCTCGAAGAGGGCCTCGCCTTGTTGAATCGTCAACGGGGAGTGGGGAAAACGACGATCGGGCGCGACGGTGGTGGGTGACATCGTCGTCAAGATCAATAACTCCGACGACATCGTCGCCGCACGCAAAGCCGGACATCAGCTCGCACTCGATCTCGGATTCTCGCTGACCGACGTCACCATGATCGCCACGGCGATCTCCGAAATCGCCCGAAATATCACCAGCTACGCGGGCCATGGCGCCGTCCGGGTCACGGTGGCCGACCGGGAGGGCCGCAGGGCTCTGGTGGTACGCGCCGAGGACGAGGGCCCCGGCATCGCCGACATCGAGCGCGCGATGGAGGACGGATACTCGACCGGTCGTGGTTTGGGGATGGGCTTGCCCGGTGCCCGCCGACTGATGGACCGGTTGGTCGTGGACTCGAAACTCGGCCGCGGGACGGTGGTCGAAATGTGGAAGTGGGTTCCGGGCGGTGCATGAACACGGCCGGCTGGGGCCGATCGAGTGGGCAAGGGCGGGCCGCCCTCTGCCCAGCGAGTACACCTCCGGCGACCGGGGTCTCGCGGTCGACCTCGACGGCGAAGCTGCTCTGTTCGCCGTGGTGGATGGCCTCGGCCATGGTCCGGATGCCGCAGCGGCTGCACTGCGCGCCGTCGAAACGCTGAACGCAGCGCGTGGTAAGCGGCTCGAGGTCCTCATTCAGCTGTGCCACCGTGTGCTGGAGGGCACCCGAGGAGCTGCCATGACCCTCGCGCGGGTGGACTTTGCGGCCAGCACGCTGAGCTGGATCGGCGTCGGCAACGTCACCGGCGAGCTGGTGGCCAAGGCCCCGACCGGTATCAACGTCCGGTCCAGTGTGCGCCTCACCGGGGGCATCGTCGGCTACCGCATACCGGAAATCAGGCCCGCGCAGGTGGTTTCGATTCGCGCCGGCGACCTGATCGTGATGGCCACCGACGGCATCGCCGAGGAGTACTTGGAGAGCATCGACTTCTCGGCTTCGGCCTCGGTTATCGCCGAACAGATCCTCAGCAAGTACGGCAAGGAAACCGACGACGCGATGGTGCTGACAGCGCGTCACCGGGGAGCCACTACATGAGCAGCAACGGCGACTTTCACGTCCAGTACGTCGCTGCGTTGCGGAAATATCTCGACGTGCGCGACGAGGACACCCTGGCCGTCGGACATGAGCTGGGACGCCGCGCCTTGCAGGAACAAATCAGCACACTCGAGATCATCGAGAACCACGTCCGGCTGGTTCTCGAACTCGCGAAGGAGTTCCGAGTCGAGGAGCCTGCCGCATTGGAATTCCTGTTGCAGACACTGGCGCCGCTCGACGTCGCAACGCGCGGATTCCTCGACGGCGCCAGGCGCTACGCGGAAGAACGGGCCCGGGCCGAGGGCCTGGCCGACCGTGACAAATTCCGTACCGCCCTGGTGAATTCGCTGCAGGAAGGGTTCTTCGTCGCCGACCACGAAGGCTCGGTGATCGAAATGAACAACGCCTTCATCGAGATCCTCGGCTATCCCGCCGAAGGTCTGCCTTACCGGTGGCCACACCCTTGGCTGGTCGACAAGAAGACCGCGCGTGAGCAGCAATCCCTCGTCCAAAGCAGCGGCAGCGCCGAGTACGAGACACCGATTCGGCATCGAGACGGCCATCTCGCCTGGGTGAAGGTGAGCATCAACGCGGTCAAGGAGACCGACAGCGACCGGGACGTCTACGTAGGAACGATCCGGGACATCACCGCGGAGCGGGCATTCGCGGCCCGGGAAAGCGCGGTCCTGCGGCTGGCCACGGCAGTTGCGGTGGCCAAGAGCGTCGCGGAGCTGCTTTCGATCACCCTCGACGAGTGCCGCACGGCGATCGACGTGCAGCGCGTTGTCGCCGTCTCGTGGCCCAGCGGCGACGGCGAACCAACCGTCCAGGCGGCGGGTGAACCCGCCGAATCTTCCTGGCGCGGACTGGATCCGTGGCTGCGCAATACATTCCAGGACGCGCGTCACCAGCTGCCGCTGACGGCCAAGCCGGTCGACCGACCCGACAATCCCGGCAAGGCACAGGGATTGGTCGCGGTGCTCTCCGGCACGGGAGACCTCGCGTTGTGGTTGGAGCTGTGCAATCCGCGCTGGGTCAGCGCGGAGGATCGGCTCCTGGTCACGGTCCTCATCGGCCACCTCAGTCTGGCCGTGCAGCATGTGCGTCAGTTCGAGAGTGCCCGGGAGACGTCGCTGACCTTGCAGCGCGCGATGCTGCCACCGGTGCAGCCGCCGCCGGGCTTTGCGGTGTGTTACGAACCGGCTGTTCCGCCGTTGGAGATCGGGGGCGACTGGTATGACGTGCTGTCAATCGGTGACAACCGTATCGGCATCGTCGTCGGCGACTGCGTAGGTCGTGGCCTGCCGGCCGCCGCGATCATGGGTCAGCTGCGCAGCTCGGCGCGCGCGCTGTTGATCAACGGCGCTCAGCCGGCGCTGTTGCTCGAGCAACTCGATTCGGCGGCGTCGCTCATTCCGAACGCGTACTGCACCACGGTCTTCCTGGCAATCCTGGACACCGAATCCGGGGTTCTGGAATACAGCAACGCCGGCCACATGCCCGCTGTGCTCGCTTGGCCCGAGCCCGGACAGACCACCACGTTGACCGACGCCACGTCCGTCCCGCTCGCGGTCCGCCGAAACAAACCGCGCCCGCAGGCCTCCCGGGTGCTGCCGCCGGGCTCGACGCTGATGCTGTTCACCGACGGCCTGGTCGAGCGGAAACGAGAATCGATTGACGATGGAATCGCCCGCGCCGCAAACGCTTTGGTAGAGACTATGAAGTTGCCTTTGGACGCCGTGCCGGCTGCGGTCGTTCGCGAGCTGGCCCCGGCGTCGGGGTATGACGACGACGTCGCGATGGTGATATATCGGCACCGCCCGGCGCTGATTCGCATCGAAAGCCGGGCCACGGCAGACCAATTGGTCGACATCCGGCATCGCCTGGCCGCGTGGCTGCGGGCCGCGGAGGTCCCCGATACGTTGGCCGCCGACATCGTGTTGGTCGCCAACGAAGCGTGCACCAACTGCGTCGAGCATGCATACCGCGGGCACCGGGTGGGGACAATGTTGCTCGAAGCGACAACCGCCGACGGCGAAGTGCAGGCGCGGGTCACCGACCGCGGTTCCTGGAAGACGCCGGCCGGCGACCCGGGCAACGCCGGGCGAGGCCTTGTGCTGATGAGGGCGCTCAGCAACAGGATGGAAATCGACAGCAGCCCAACCGGAACCACGGTCCACCTCGGCTTCCGGCTACCGCCACAAGCCGATTAGCGACGGAGCACCGTTTGCCGATCGCGGTTCGCGCTGCGCTCGCCGCGAGCGTAACGCCACGGCGAAAAATCCAGCCCAAAGTCGCCGTGGCGTTACGCTCGCGAGCCGGGGCGTTTCAGCCCGCGGTGGTGATCGAGTCGCCGGTTACGCCCGCCGCTCGGCGGGCGGCCAGCCTGCGCTTCTGCGGCTCGATGGTGTAGCGGGGATCGCGGGTTGATTCCTTGCCCGCCTCGAACACGCCGAACCGGGTGAGCGCCGACGCCGTCGCCAGCGCCAGACCGGACAGCGCCGCGATGCCGCGGTTACGGCCACCGATCAGGGCGCCCAGGCCGCCCGCGATGACGAGCCTTTTGCTCCACCGCAGCATCACGCCGGGATTGCCCTGATGCAACGGCTCGACGGCAACCGGGTCCATCCGGCGTTCCACGAACGTCGTCGCTGCCAGGTCACCCAGGACGCCCAGGACGGCCAACTTCCGGGCCGGGCCGGCCTCGGCGACCGGGGTGGTGACCATTGCCAAACCCGAGGCGGCCAGGCTCGCCGAGCTGACAAAGACGAACGGCAGGCCCTCATGGGCGGCGTTCCACGTCGGGGTCGCGGTGTCGGCAAGCAACACAGCGGTGTAGACGGCAAGCGGTGGCCCGAAAAGTGCCGCCTCCAAACCCGCGGGCCCTTCCACCGCGCGCAGCACGGGGCGCAACGGGCCCAACGGAAGTCGTTCGCCCGTCATCCGGTCGACCTCGGACGCCGCGGCAACGCCGATGCCGGCGCTGAAGGAGCTGAGAATCCACGAGCCGAGGCTCATCGGCGAGGTCAGCTTGATGGTCCGCATCATGTTGATGAAGCGCTCCGGCCGGCCCAGGTCCATCACCAGCGCGACCGCGCCCAGCATCACGGCGACCAGCGCGGTCAGGCGGGTACTGCGGCGCAGTTTGGCGCGCCCGGTGAGCTGAGCGCCGGCCGCCAGCAGGCCGGACCCGCCAGCCACGCCGCCGAGGAACAGATACGCCGCGACCTCGTGGCCCCACGGCGCGGGCTTGACCACCGGACGCCCGTAGTACGAGCTGAAATCGGCTTCGGGGACCATCGAAATCTCGCGCGAACCGTCTCCGCCGCCCCGACTTCCAGAGCGCGTGCCTTTCCGGTGCTTGCCGCCCGCGGGCTCCGGCGGCCGCAGGCTGTCGTATTCCGATGTGCTCATTGCCTTTTCACCGGGCCCTCCAGAAGGCCAGCGCCGCGGCGCCGAACATGCCCGCCGCCGCCAAACCGGCCCGCTTGAACATCTGCATCAGATCGGCCGTGCACACCCGCGGGTCGGGAGGCAGCCCGTAGACCTCCGGTTCGTCGAGCAACAGGAAGATCGACCCGGTGCCACCGACGCCGTCGTGCTCGTTGGCGCCGTACAGCCGTGCTTCGGTGCGCCCCTGGGCATGGAGCTCCGCGACCCGTTCACGGGCCAGGACCACCAGGTCGTCGTGATTTCCGAACTTGATCGAGGTGGTCGGGCAGGTCTTGGCGCAGGCCGGAATCTGGTCGTCGACGAGACGGTCGTAGCAGAGTGTGCACTTCTGAGCGACACCGGTGACGACTTCTTCGGCCGGGCGGCCGGGTCGCTGCGCCGGCGTGGCATACGTGCCATCGCTTCGACGTTCGACCACACCGAACGGGCACCCGGCCACGCAGGTGCCACAACCGTTGCAGACGTCGGCCTGAACGACGACGGTGCCGAACTCGGTGCGGAACAGCGCTCCCGTTGGGCAGACGTCCAGGCAGCCGGCGTGCGTGCAGTGCTTGCACACATCGGAGGACATCAGCCAACGGAACTCCGGGGTGTCCGGTGGTGTGATGTCTGTTTTCGGAGGGCCCGGAAGCGCGGGCATGCCCAAATCGATTAGGACGCGCCCGGATTCGCGCGCCTCCTCGATGCGGTCGCGGCCCTGCTCGATGAACGCCACATGCCGCCAGGTGCTCGCGCCCAGCGCACCGGTGTTGTCGTAGGACGACCCCAGCAGCTCCAGGTCGCCGTCGCGCGGGTTGCGGTTCCACTCCTTGCAGGCGACCTCGCAGGCCTTACAGCCGATGCAGATCGAGGTGTCGGTGAAGAAGCCCTTGCGCGGCTTCGGCTCGACCCAACCGGCGTCGGTGGCGGGATCAGTCGGTCCGCTCAGCTGACCCATCGGCTCCCCCTTCCCAGACGGCATCGCTTACTCGTACATTGCCGGTTTCCGTGGTGGCGCCCGCGCGCGACTGATACTCGGCGATCAGGCGGAGCAGGTCCTCGCCTTGCGGCCGGCGACCCGGCTGAATGTCGCAGGACCCGGCTTTGGACTCCTGGATCTGCACGTTCGGATCGAGGGTGACGCCGAGGAGGTCGTTGGCCGCGTCCCCGCTGACCACCGCGTCACTCCCGACGCCCCAGTGGTAGGGCAGCCCGATCTGGTGCACCGTGTGGCCGGCGACGACCAGCGGGGTCATCCGCTCGGTGACCAGCACGCGCGCCTCGATCGCCGCGCGGGGCGAGATGATCGTGGCCCAGCCGTAGGGTTCGAGTCCGCGTTCGGAAGCCAGCTCCGGGGAGACCTCGCAGAACATCTCCGGTTGCAGCTCCGACAGGTAGGGCAGCCACCGGCTCATGCCGCCGGCGGTGTGATGCTCGGTGAGCCGATAAGTCGTGAAGACATACGGATAGACGTCGGCTCCGGGATCGCCGGCGCTGGGGGCGCTCAGATTGTCCTTGCGCGGGAAGATGATTCGCGCGGGGTTCTGCTGTTGCGGATACAGCGGGTTGGCTACCGGCGACTCCTGCGGCTCGTAGTGGGTGGGCAGCGGCCCGTCGACCACGCCCTTGGGAGCGAACAGCCAGCCCTTGCCATCGGCCTGCATCACGAACGGGTCGTCGCCGGCCAGCGCGTCCGGACCGCCGAGCTCGGGGTCCGGACGGCTACCGGGCGCCCGGTCGGCCACGAAGTCGGGAACGTCGTGGCCCACCCACGCACCTTGGTCGCCGTCCCACCAGATGTACTTCTTGCGCTCGCTCCACGGCCTGCCGTCCGGATCGGCCGACGCGCGGTTGTACAGCACCCGTCGGTCGGCCGGCCACGCCCAGCCCCACTCGGACTGGCTCGGCGTAGAGCCGCCGTGCGGTGCCCGGCGCGCGGCTTGGTTAATGCCGTTGGCGTACACCCCGGTGTAGATCCAGCAGCCGGCGGCGGTAGACCCGTCGGCGCGCAGATCGGTGAACGACGCAACGGGCTTACCGGCGTCGGGGCCGGTGAGGTGATGCCCGTTGTATTCGGCCAACACCGCCTCGCCGTCGGGGTCGCCGTGGCCGTCGGTCGGGTAGTCCCACGTCAGCTCCAACAAGGGCCGGTCGCGCTCGTCGGCCGAACCGGCCAACCGCTCCTTGATCCGCTTGCCCAGCTCGTAGAAGAACGCCAATTCGCTTTGGCAGTCGCCGGGTGGCTCGACGGCCTTGTGCCGCCACTGCAGCAGCCGCTGCGTCTGGGTGAAGGACCCCGCCTTCTCCACGTGGGTCGCCGCCGGCAGAAAGAACACCTCGGTCTCGATGTCCTCGGTGCGCAGCTCGCCCGTCGCGATCTCCGGACCGTCCTTCCACCAGGTGGCGGACTCGATGAGGTTGAGGTCACGGACAACCAGCCACTTGAGGTGTGCCATGCCCAGGCGCTGCATTCGGCCGTGCGCCGACCCGACGGCGGGATTCTGACCCAGGAGGAAATAGCCCTCCACCTCGTCGGCCAGCATTCCCATGACGGTCTGGTAAGTGCCATGTGGGCCGGTCAGGCGCGGCAGGTAGTCGTATGCCCAGTCGTTGTCCTGCCGGGCCGCGTCGCCCCACCACGCCTTGAGCAGACTGACCAGGTAGGCGTCGGCGTTGGCCCAGAAACCCTTCTGCTTCTTCGACCCCACGGCATCGAGGTAGGCCTGCAGGGTGTCGTGCGTGCCCGCCTTGGGCATCGGCAGGTATCCGGGAAGCAGATTGAACAGCGTCGGGATGTCGGTGGAGCCCTGGATGCTGGCGTGGCCGCGCAGCGCCATGATGCCGCTGCCGGGCCGGCCCACGTTGCCCAGCAGGAGCTGCAAAATCGTTGCGGTGCGGATGAATTGGGCCCCGAGGGTGTGCTGAGTCCAGCCGACGGCATACGCGAAGCAGGTGGTGCGCTCGCGGCCGGAGTTCTCGACGATGGAACGGGCGAGATAGTCGAAATCCCTGAGGCTGATACCGCAGACGTCCTTGACGGCCTCCGGGGTGTAGCGGGCGTAGTGCCGCTTGAGGATCTGGAACACCGTCCGTGGGTGCTGCAGGGTGTCATCGCGCAGCACGCCACGGTCGGCTTCGGCGTAGGCCCATGTCGACGGGTCGTAATGCCCCGTTTCGGGGTCGAAGCCGGAGAACAATCCGCCGAGATCTTCTGTGTCTCTGAAGTTTTCGTTGATCAGAGTGGCGGCGTTCGTGTACGCGACGACGTACTCCTTGAACCACAGGTCATGGGTGAGGATGTGGTTGATCAGCGCACCGAGCAGGACCACGTCCGAACCGGCCCGGATCGGAATGTGCCTGTCCGACACCGCCGACGTCCGGGTGAATCGCGGATCGACGTGGATCACCCGCGCGCCACGGGCCCTGGCCTCCTCCACCCACTGGAACCCCACCGGATGGCACTCGGCCATGTTGGAGCCCTGGATGACGATGCAATCGGCGTTGGCCATGTCCTGCAGTGATTGGGTGGCGCCGCCGCGCCCGAAGGAGGCTCCCAGACCGGGAACCGTGGAGGAGTGTCAAATGCGAGCTTGATTCTCGATCTGAATGGCGCCCGCGGCCGTGAAGAGCTTTTTGATGAGGTAGTTCTCTTCGTTGTCCAGGGTCGCACCGCCGAGCGCGGCGATGCCCATGGTGCGGCGCAGCAGCTGACCCTTCTTGTCGATGTCTTGCCAGGTGTGGCGGCGCGATTCCACGAAGCGGTCGGCGATCATGTCGATCGCCGTGTCCAACTCGAGGCGCTGCCATTCGGTCGCCCGCGGCGCGCGGTAGAGCACCTGCAGCTGGCGGCCCGGCGAATTGACCAGCTGCTCGCTGGCGGAACCCTTCGGGCACAGTCGCCCGCGGGAGATCGGCGAGTCGGGGTCACCCTCGATCTGGACGACCCGCTCATCCTTGACGTACACCCGCTGCCCGCAACCGACCGCGCAGTAAGGGCACACGCTTTGTACCACCCGATCGGCCGTGGTTGTGCGCGGCGCGATGGTGCGGGTGTGCTTGGAGGTCACGGCCGACCCTCGGCCGAGCTTGTCCTCCGAACGCAACTGACGTAGGACGGGCCATTCCAGGAACATTCTCGGGATCGCCATTCCCTCACCATAATCCGTCGCCCGGTCAGCGCACCACGATCGTGTGCTCGCCGCGAGGCACCAGCTCCCCGATGACGGGCGCGCCGGGAATCTCGCCGGCGACCAGCAGCCCGCCCGAGGTCTGCGCGTCGGCGAGCAGGAGCGCCTCATTCTCGTCGACCTTCGACAGGTCGGCGTGGGGCGCCACCCACTCGAGGTTTCGCCGCGTGCCCCCGCTGACGTAGCCGGCCGCGAGCGCCTCCCGCGCCCCCTCCAGGTAGGGCACCGCCGCCGAGTCGATCACCGCCGTGACCCCGCTGGCCCGCGCCAGCTTGTGCAGGTGTCCGAGCAGTCCGAAACCCGTTACGTCGGTGGCACATTCGGCGCCCGCTGCCAGTGCCGTGCTGGCGGCCTCGGCATTGAGCGTGGTCATCACGGCGACCGCCTCCTCGAAGCGCTCTCCGGTGGCCTTATGCCGGTTGTTCAGCACGCCGAGCCCGAGCGGCTTGGTCAGCGACAGCGGCGTGCCCGGTTTACCGGAGTCGTTGCGCAGCAATCGGTTTGGGTCCGCGATGCCGGTGACCGCCAGGCCGTACTTCGGCTCCGGGTCGTCGACGCTGTGGCCGCCTGCGAGATGGCAGCCGGCCAGGGCGCACACGTCCAGGCCCCCGCGCAGCGTCTCGGCGGCCAGCTCGAACGGCAGCACATCCCGCGGCCAGCCCAGCAGGTTCACCGCGACGACCGGCCGCCCACCCATCGCGTACACGTCGGACAGCGCGTTGGTGGCCGCGATGCGTCCCCAGTCGTACGCGTCGTCCACCACCGGGGTGAAGAAGTCCGTCGTCGCGATCAGCGCCGTGCCGCCCTCGATACGCACCACGGCCGCGTCGTCGCCGCTGTCGAGGCCGACCAGCAGCTCGCCGGCCGGGTCGCGCGGCGCGACTGCCGTCAATCCGCGGACAACGTCCTCGAGTTCGCCGGGCGGGATCTTGCAGGCGCAGCCGCCGCCGTGGGCGTACTGGGTCAGTCGATGGGTCATCAGTTTTGCGGCGTGGAAACCCTCGGCTCTAGCCGGGGCGGGAAACGCCGCTTTCCTCCTTTCGACAGGTTGTCGGTGGTGCTCCCTAGGTTATTGCTGTGTGCAGGTTTCGGTTGCTTCCCAGCCCTGAGCAGGCGGCAGCGTTGGCCGAGCACTGTCGTCATGCCCGGTTTGTGTGGAATCTGGCCGTCGAGCAGCAGCGGCACTGGCAGCCGGGCCGCCGGGCGCCTGGTTATAACGAGCAGTGTGCCCAATTGACTGCGGCTCGCGCCGAATACGAGTGGCTGGCCGCTGGATCGCAGACCGTGCAGCAGCAGGCGTTGCGGGACTTCGCGCAAGCGATGCGCAACTTCTTCAACCGCAGCCACCGGCGCCCGACGTGGCGTAAGGCCGGCACCCATGAAGGATTTCGGCAAGTCGGGTTCAAACCGCGCCACATCAACCGGCTGAGCCGCCGCTACGGGCAGGTATGGGTACCGAAGGTCGGTTGGGTGCGGTTCCGGTGGACCCGCAATATTGGCGACACGGTGAAGTCTTACCGGGTCACGGTGGATCGATTGGGGCGGTGGCACATCGCCTTTGCTGTGATCCCTAAACCCGTTGCGGGACCCGGTGATGGCAGCGTCGTGGGTATTGATCGCGGGGTGGCAGTCTCGGCAGCGCTGTCCACCGGAGAGCTGCTGCGCGTTCCTGGCCTTCGTGCGGGTGAAACCCAGCGGCTGCACCGATTGCAGCAGCGTCTGGCCCGGGCGCAACGCGGATCGACTCGGCGGGCACGAACGAAGCTGGCCATTGCGCGGTTGCGGGCCCGCGAAACCGATCGCCGGCGTGACTGGGTGGAAAAGACCACTGCCGAATTGGCGCGCGGTTTCGACACCATCCGCGTCGAGGATTTGAACGTGCGTGCCATGACCCGCTCGGCGCGCGGGACTCGTGAATGCCCGGGCACCAACGTCGCGCAGAAACGGGGCCTCAACCGGGAGATCCGCCGCCAAGCGTGGGGTGTGTTGGTAGCCCGATTGAAGCACAAGGCCCAGGGGCGGGTCGAATTCGTCCCGGCAGCGTATACGTCGCAACGATGCTCCCATTGCGGGCAAGTCGCGCGGGAAAACCGTAAGAGCCAAGCGGTTTTTCAGTGTGTGGCCTGCGGCGCGGGCCCGTGCAATGCTGATGTGAACGCCGCACGCAACATCGCCGCCGGACGGGCGGTGACAGCGCGGGGAGACCTCGGCACTAGCCGGTCTATGAACCGTGAACCTCAACTCTGTTCTCCTGCCGCCTAGGCGCGACGGGGTTGGAATCCACCGCTTAAGCCGGCGGAGGATGTCAAAATTGTCCCCGTGGTCCAGGGAGGTGTGTCCGGTCTGGTGACCGGCGCGGTCTTCAAAACCGTCGAGCGGCAGACGCTGCCGTTGGCGGGTTCGATTCCCGTCCGCCTCCGCCATTCTCCCGGGGCCTGACATGACCGATCCGCGCCGACGGGTGCCGCGCACCGACTCACTGCTCGCCGATCCGCGCCTGGCCGAGGCCGAGCAGGTGCTTGGGCGCGCGCTGGTGAAGTCGGTGATCGCCGAGGCCCAGCAGCGGGCGCGCGCCGGGGAGATCGAGCCCGAGCGCGTCGCCGAGCACGCCGTCGCCGCGCTACCGGCCACCGCGTCGAGCCTGCGGGCCGTCGTGAACGCCACCGGTGTGGTCGTGCACACCAACCTGGGCCGGGCGCCGTTGTCGGCGGCCGCGCTGGACGCGGTGGCCGCCGCGGGCGGCGCCACGGATGTCGAGTTCGACCTGGCGACGGGCCGGCGCGCTCGCCGCGGCCGGGGCGCGCTGGCCGCGCTTGCCCGAGCGGTGCCCACCGCGGGCGGTGTGCACGTGGTCAACAACAACGCCGCCGCGCTGCTGCTGACCGCCCTAACGCTGGCCGCCGGTAAGGAAATCGTGCTCAGCCGCGGCGAGCTGGTCGAAATCGGCGACGGCTTCCGCATCCCCGAGCTGCTGGCGTCCACCGGTTCGCGGCTGCGCGAAGTCGGCACCACCAACCGAACCGGCTTGCGGGACTACGCCGAGGCGATCGGGCCGGAGACCGGTTTCGTGCTGAAGGTGCATCCGTCGAACTTTCATGTCACCGGGTTCACCTCGGCGGTCGCGGTCGCGGAGCTGGCCGACCTCTTGGGCGAGCCCAAGGTGCCCCTGGTGGTTGACATCGGCTCCGGGCTGTTGACCCCGCATCCGGTGCTGCCCGACGAGCCGGACGCGACCTCGACGCTGGCCGACGGCGCGGACCTGGTCACCGCGAGCGGCGACAAACTTCTCGGCGGCCCCCAGGCCGGCCTGCTCTTCGGCCGCGCGGAGCTCGTCGAGCGGCTCCGCCGCCACCCCGCGGCGCGCGCCCTACGGGTCGACAAGCTGACGCTGGCCGCGCTGGAAGCGACCCTGCTGGGTCCGCCGCCGCCGGTGGCCCGGGCGCTAAGCGCCGACGTGGCGGAGCTGCGGGCCCGCGCCGAAGCGCTCGCCGCTCAGTTGCCCGAAGCCGTGGTGGTGGATTGCGTTGCGGCCGTCGGCGGCGGCGGGGCGCCGGGCGTGCAACTACCGAGCGCCGCCGTGAGCCTGCCCGAGCCCTATGCCGTCGCGCTGCGCACCGCCGACCCGCCGGTCGTCGGCCGCCTGGAGGCCGGCCGGTGCCTGCTCGACCTGCGCACCGTGGCGCCGGAGGACGACGAGCTGCTGGTGGCGGCGGTGCGGGCATGTTCGTCGTAGCCACCGCCGGGCACGTCGACCACGGCAAGTCGACCCTGCTACATCGGCTGACCGGCATCTGGCCGGACCGGCTGGCCGAGGAACAGCGCCGGGGCCTGACCATCGACCTCGGCTTTGCGTGGACCGAGATCGGTGGCCGTCAGCTCGCTTTCGTCGACGTTCCGGGCCATGAGCGCTTCGTGGCCAACATGCTGGCCGGGGTGGGCGCGGCCCCGGCGGTTTTGTTCGTCGTGGCCGCCACCGAGGGTTGGATGCCACAGTCGGAGGAGCATCTCGCGGCGCTGGACGCCCTCGGGGTGTGCCACGGGCTGGTGGTGATCAGCAAGGCCGACCTCGCCGATCCCAGTCCGGCCGTCGCGCAGGTGTCCGAGAGGTTCGCCGCCACCTCGCTTGCCGGCGCTCCGGTCGCGCTCGGCACCGACCTCGCGCGGGTGCGCGCGGAATTACTTGCCCTCACCGATCGGCTACCGGTTCCAGACGATGACGCCGACGTCCGGCTGTGGGTTGACCGCAGCTTCACCGTCCGGGGTGCGGGCACGGTCGTCACCGGCACACTGGCCGCCGGCACAGTCCGGGTGGGCGACGAGCTGGAACACGCCGGGCGGCGCATCACCGTCCGCGGGCTGCAATCACTGGGCCGCGCCCAGACCGCGGTCGGCGCGGTGGCGCGCGTCGCCCTGAACCTGCGGGGCCTGGACCGGCACGACATCGGCCGCGGGGACACCGTTCGGACCCCGGGCGCCTGGCTGGACACCGCGGAGATCGACGTCGGCCTGAGGTCGGCGGACAAACTGCACCGCCAGCTCGTGCTGCACATCGGGTCCGCGGCCGTGCCGGTCCAGGTGCGTCAACTGGGGACGGCCGCGGCGCGGCTGCGCCTGGCCAGGGCGCTGCCGTTGCGTGTGGGGGACGTTGGGCTGCTGCGCGATCCCGGGGAGCACCGGATCGCGGCGGGGATCGAAGTGCTCGACGTCCGGCCACCGGGGCTGCGCCGCCGGGGCGCGGCGCGCGACCGTGCCGCGGAGCTGGCGGCCGGCCGCGTCCGTCCGCCCGACTGCGCGCGGGCGGACGAGCTGCGCGCGATGGGCCTGCCGCTGCGTGGGCAGCGGGTGGGCGACTGGGTGGTGACGCCCGAGTGGTGGGCCGCGCGGCGCGAGTACGCGACCGAGGCGGTGCGGCGCTGGGCGCAAGATCACGACATCGCGGCGGGGATGCCGCTGGAGACGGCACGGCAGCGCGTCGGGCTGCCCGCCGCCGAACTGGTGCCCAAGCTGCTTGAAGGCACCGGCCTCGAGGTGGTCGACGGGCTGGTCCGGCCACCCGGCGCCGGCCTGCCGGCCCGCGTCGACAAGGCGATCCGCATGGTCGAGCAGTGGCTGGCGGCCGAACCTTTTCAGGCGCCGCAGACCGACGAGCTGGGCCAGCTCCGGCTCGGCGCCCGGGAGCTGGCCGCGGCGGTGCGCGCCGGGCGGCTGACCAGGATCGCCGACGGCGTCGTGCTCGGGCCCGACGCGTTGGATCGGGCCGCCGCGATCCTCGCGGCGCTGCCTCAGCCGTTTACCGTCAGCGAGGCCCGTCGCGCGCTCGGCACCACCCGGCGGGTCGCCGTGCCGCTGCTGGAGCGGCTCGACGCGCAGCGCATCACGCGGCGAGCCGAAGACGGCACCCGGACGATCGTTTGATCAAGCCGCGGATCACTCGGTGACGGAACCCGTTGCAGCAGAGGAGTTTTCCGATGCCGCGGTCCAGACAATCTCGAGTTGCTCGAGGTTGGCGGCCACCGTGATGAGTGGCTGCGCGCTCTCGACCGCCTCGCTCTGGGCGGTCGCCTCGGCGCGCAGTGCCCGCGCGATTTCCCCGGCCATCGGCCGACCCGTCGTGTCGCCGCGCCCCGAGATCTGCTCGGTCGCGAATGCAAGGTGGGCTTCCAGCAAAGCCCGAGCGGTCGGGTACGTCCCAGGTGGCGGCAGCGTCCTGACGTCGGCGATCATGTCCGCCGTCAGGCGCGCCCAGGTGGCCCGGTTCGCCGCCCGCACCACCGGCGTCCGCAGGTCGGCGCCGCTGCCGGTCTCCGAAAGATAGTGACGCACAGCGTCATCGACCCTACGGCTGCCCACCACCGCATCGTGGCTCAAGGCCGCGAGCTCATCCTCGCTGTCCTCCGAACGACCACGGGTGACGCGCAGCACGGCCGCCTGGAGATAGCGCACATTGACCTCACGCGCGGCTTCGATCAGAGCGGCCACCGCGGCCGTGGCACCCCTGGGCCACAGCAGCAGCGATACCCCCATACCCACGGCCGCGCCCATCGCGATGTCCTCGACGCGAAGCAGACCGATGCGCCAGTCGGTGGGGATCGTGAGGCTGAGGATGATCAACAGGTTCAACGCGCCCACTGCCTGGGCGACGGTGAAGGAAGCGAAACGCGCCAGGTAGGTCGATCCGAACACTGTGATCGGCACCAGCAGCCACATCAGCACTGGCTCTACGCCGATGACGTCAAGGAGCGCCGCGCCGAGGATGATGCCCAACGCCGTACCCACCACCGCCTGAACGACTCTGGTTCTGGTGGACAGCGCACTGCTGCTGAGCACCAGCATCGTTCCCACCACGACCCAGAAGCCACGGTCGAGCAGATGCAGATGAGTGACGGCGACGGCCAGAGCCAAACCGGCGCCCATGCGGAGGCCGTTGTGTGCCGCGACGGAACGGCTGGCCAGAAACGCGCCAAGGATCGTGCTGCCGGCGACGGTCTCCGGTGTCAGCCGGTCGGCGAAGCCGGTTGGCGGCAGTCGTAGGCCGAGCGCCCGCGCCCACACCGGCCGGGCATCGGCCGCTGCGGCCGCGCCGATGACCCTGCCCGTCAAGCCGATGGTCGTCGCGATCACGCGGCACGCCAGCAGCCGCCGGACGGTCTCGACCGCCGCAGCGTCGTCGGCAGCGCTGAGAATCAGGAGCACGTCGTCGCGGTAAACGCCGCGGGCCTGCGACCGCAATCGGGGAAGTGCCCGGTCGACAGCGGCGCGATTGACGGCGCGATGGGCCTTTTGCGAAGCATCGAGCAACCAAGCGGAGCGGCGCAGGACGTCGACGGCCGGTGGCTTCACCGGCCCCAAGATCGCCGCCGTGTCGTCGTCGACGAGGTCGGCGACCAACTCGAGAACGTCGACGACGCGTACCAGTGCGCGGCTGCCGGCGCTGAGGCCGACCGGCCGGAAGCTGGCGGCCATGAAATTGGCCCGCAGCGCGTCCATTGCCTCGGTCACGTCCGCGGCCGAGCCGACGCCCTCGATCCGGTCGGCCAGCGCCGTACACACATGGGCGGCGCGGCGGCGCAGTTCGTCGTAGTGCCTGGGGGGAAGGACGAACAACGCCGCCGGCACGCAAAGCGCCAGCGCGATCAGGAAGCCCAGCAACCGCTCGCCGATCGGCCCGACCGGCGTGCAGACCGGCCAGACGTAGAACAACAGAGTCGCGCGCTGACCGGCGGACATCGTCGCACTGAGCATGGCGGCCAGCGTCACCGCGACACCGAGGAAGAACATCAACGTCACCGCCAGCCAGGCAATGGGGGCGACCAAAGTGCCGACCGTGATCAGCACAAACCCGTTTAGGGCCAAGCCGAGGTACGCCACCGCGCGCTGCTGCCGGTTGCCGGGAAACTCGGTGACCACCAGCAGCCAGAAGGCGCCGAGCAGCGCATACAGCGGCGTCGCCCTGCCGCCCACCAAAACGAAGGCGACTCCGGCCGTAAGCGGCACCATGATCGCCGCACGGATCGCGCGCCGCAGCGCGTCGCGCTCCGGATCCTTGCTACCCAGCAGCTCCAACGTTTTCCGGATCGACGGGACCCGGATCAGCATGACTGGATGATAGAGCGGAGGCCGCCACTCGCTCGCGCCCCAGAAGCTACAGCCGTTCCCTGACCGCCGCGGACAGGCGCGCCCCGTCGGCCTTGCCGGCCGCGATCGCGGTGGCCGCTTTCATCACCAGTCCCATCTGCTTCGTGCCCGGCCGCTCGCCGAGTTGCTCGGCAACCTCCGCGATCGCGGTGTCGGCGACGTCGGCCACCTCGGCGTCGGTGAGCGGCGTGGGCAAGTACTCGTCGATGATCCGGGCCTCGGCGTGCTCGATGGCGGCCAGCTCGCCGCGACCGTTTTCGGTGTAGATCTCGGCCGCCTCACCGCGCTTCCGCGATTCCTTGGCCAGCACCTTGACGATTTCGTCGTCGGAGAGCTCGCGGGCCTGCTTGCCGGAAACCTCCTCGGTCTGGATCGCGGCCAGCAGCATGCGCAGGGTCGCGGTTCGCAACTTATCCTGGGTCTTCATCGCCTGGGTCAGGTCCGCCCGGAGCCGGGATTTCAGTTCCGCCATGACCGAGACGCTACGCGCACGGGCACCGGCCAAGATTGAGAAATGACAGGATGGAGCCTATGACGAACGACCGGCGCTGCACACGGTGACCGCGCCGCCACCCGGTTATCCGCCGCCGGCGTACGACCCGCCGCCGGGGTACGGACCGCCACCCGGCTACGGCCCCCCGCCCGGCTACGGCCCCCCGCCCGGCTACGGCCCCCCGCCGGGGTACGGACCGCCGCCCGGCTACGGCCCCCCACCGGGGTACGGCCCCCCACCCGGCTACGGCCCCCCAC
>Ga0310910_10000299_pt1 | contig 24880 bp, 16 predicted proteins | sample GREbulkMGHF172_FD_203448 | JGI IMG/M metagenome (GOLD analysis project Ga0310910, IMG submission 203448) | Lab enrichment of tropical soil microbial communities from Luquillo Experimental Forest, Puerto Rico - GRE.bulkMG.HF172 | ecosystem: Environmental > Terrestrial > Soil > Tropical forest >... | reverse complement strand
CTATCGGATAAGAGCCTATTCGCTGCCGTAGCAGCAGGGCGCATCGCAACCGGATTTATCCTCGACCGCTTCAACCGCCGTGCCGTCGCCTCCCTGAATTTCGTGGTGCAAGCCTTCGGCCTGGGGATCCTGGCGGCGAGCAGGAAGGAATCGGCGCTCTACCTGGGCTGTGTGCTGTTCGGGGTTGGCGTCGGAAACGCGACCTCGCTGCCCGGCCTCATCGTCCAGCAAGAGTTCCCGAAGCAACACTTCGCGCGCATTGTCAGTCTCATCGTCGCCATCAACCAGTTCAGCTTCGCGTTTGGACCAATCTTGCTTGCCCAGCTCCAGCATGCGGAGGGGACCTACACGGTGGCGCTGCTGGTATGCCTTGTCATGGAGATCGCGGCGGCAATTGTCGTTCTGTCTCCTGCCGTAGTCCGACACCACGGCACGACTAGCGCAACGCTGCTGGTGGACCCGCCGCGTCGCGTGTGAGCGGGCATCCCTCGTCCGGGCACAGATGGTGGTTAGACTGGCCCAGATCCCCGGCTCGATGATCGGTTGAGAGCCGGGCGCTGTGGTAGTGCGCGTCAGTAGCGCGCGTTTCCGGGAGTACGCGGGAAGGGGATCGCGTCGCGGACGTTGGCGAGGCCGGTGACGTAGGCGAGGGTGCGCTCGAAGCCGAGGCCAAACCCGGCATGCGGCACCGTGCCGTAGCGCCTCAGATCGCGGTACCAGGCGTATTCGTGCCTATCGATGCCGCGCTCGGCCATGGTTCGGTCCAAGACTTCGAGCCGCTCCTCGCGCTGGCTGCCGCCGATGATCTCGCCGATCCCCGGCGCCAATACGTCCATTGCCGCAACGGTGCGGCCATCATCGTTGACCCGCATGTAGAAGGCCTTGATCGTCTTTGGGTAGTTCATCACAACGACCGGTTTCTTCGCGTATTTCTCGGTCAGATAGCGCTCGTGCTCGGACTGCAAATCGACGCCCCATTGGACCGGGAACTCGAATTTCTCATTGGACCGCTCGAGCACCCCAATGGCTTCGCCATAATCCATATGCACGAATTCCGAGCCGACGATCCCTTCGAGCTTCGCGACCAGCCCCTTCTCGATGCGCTGGTCGAAAAAGGCGAGGTCTTCCTCCCGCTCCTTCAGCAGTGCTGCGAAGGTGTATTTGAGCAATGCCTCCGCCAATGCCGCATTGTCCGAGAGGTCGGCAAAGGCGATCTCCGGCTCGATCATCCAGAACTCGGCGAGGTGGCGGCTGGTGTTCGAGTTCTCGGCGCGGAAGGTCGGCCCGAACGTATAGACCTTGGTCAGCGCCAGACAGTAGGCCTCGATGTTGAGCTGGCCTGAGACCGTAAGGAATGCCTCGCGGCCAAAGAAATCCTGCGCGAAATCGACCTTGCCGTCAGGCGTCCGCGGCAAATTGGCGAGGTCCAATGTCGAGACCCGGAACAATGCCCCGGCGCCCTCGGCGTCCGAGCCAGTGATGATCGGCGTATTGACCCAGAAAAACCCGTTCTCGTCGAAGAAGCGGTGGATCGCCCGCGCCAGGCTGTGGCGCACCCGCGTCGCCGCGCCGATCACGTTCGTGCGCGGGCGGAGATGCGCGACCTCGCGCAGATATTCCATCGTGTGCGGCTTGGGCTGGATCGGGTAGGTGTCCGGGTCATCGACCCAGCCGATCACGCGCAGCCCATTCGCCTGCATCTCGAAGGGTTGCCCCTTGGCCGGCGACGGCACGATCGTCCCCGTCGCCTCGACCGCGCAGCCGGCCGTCAGCTTCAGGACCTCGCTCTCGTAATTGGGCAAGGTGTTCGGCGCCACCACCTGCACCGGATGGAATGACGATCCGTCCGAGACGTGCACGAACGAGACACCCGCCCGCGAGTCGCGCCGCGTGCGCACCCAGCCTGTGACCGTGACCGGCGTGTCCGGCGGCGCCCGGCCGGCCAGGACCTCGCGCCCGCTGAATTCTCGCTTGCCCATGATCGAGAGTTACGCAGGCGGAGCCACCTTGTCCAGTGGCCGCACCGGGCAAGGGAAGCTCGGCCTTGCCAGCAAGGCCGTCTTGGGCAACTCTGCGACCCCAATCTCCTTAAGCCGCGAGCCGCGCCGCCCTCAGCTTTGGTTTTAAATGGAATGCAGGAAATGGAAGCTCTTGAAAACCCCACGCTGACAGCCGCCGAAGAACTGACGACACTCTATGCGCGACCGCTGGATCGCGTCCTCCGGAAAGAGATCGACCATGTCGACGCGGTGGGACGCGCCTTCATCGCCGCCTCGCCCTTTCTGGTCCTGGCGACCGGAAGCAGCCAGGGGCTCGATTGCTCGCCCAAAGGCGACCGGCCCGGCTTTGTCCTGGTAGAGGACGGCGGCCGCACATTGCTGATCCCGGACCGCCGCGGCAACAATCGGATCGACAGCCTGAAGAACCTAGTGGAGGATCCCCGCATCGGGCTGATCTTCTTGGTTCCCGGGGCGAACGAGACCTATCGCGTCAACGGCCGCGCCCGGATCAGCGCCGATCCGGCCCTCAAGCGGCGTTTTGCGGTTGACGGCAAGGAGCCCACAACGGTGATCGTGGTTGCGGTCGAGCAAGCGTTTCAGCATTGCCCGAAGGCGCTGGTCCGCTCCGATTTGTGGAAGGCCGGCAGCGCCGGCCGGCCGAAGGATGTCCCGACACTCGGAGATTTCGCGGCCGCGCGCACCCCGGGCACCGACAGTGCGGTCTACGACGCCGACTACGCCCGCCGCATGCCGAGCGAGCTTTACTGATAGCGGAGGCTGTGACCGGCATCATGGATTACCGCAAGAAGTTTTTCGTCGATCCGGCTGAAGCGCTGCAGCTTCGCAAGCTCGACCCGGGCTACAAGGGTGACCACGAGGAAGAAGAAGCGGCAAAAGAGGAGACCGAACACTATCGCGCAAAACTCGGCCATCAACAGGCGCTGCTGTATGCCGAGCGGAAGCATTCGGTGCTGGTCGTGCTGCAGGCATTGGACGCCGGAGGCAAGGACGGCACGGTGAACCACGTGTTCAGCGCCCTCAATCCACAGGGCACCACGGTCGTCGGCTTCAAGCAGCCGTCGCCGGCGGAGCTCGCCCATGATTTCCTCTGGCGAGTACACCCGCATGCGCCGGGACGGGGTGAGGTGGCGATCTTCAATCGGTCCCACTACGAGGACGTGCTGGTGACGCGGGTGCACAAGCTGATCGACAAGGCGGCCTGGACCGCCCGCTACAAACGCATCCGCGAATTCGAAGCCGGGCTGGCCGACAACGGCACCACGATCCTGAAATTCTTCCTGCACATCAGCAAGGAAGAACAGCTCGCGCGCTTCGCCGAGCGGCTGGAGGACCCGAAGCGCAACTGGAAGATCAGCGAATCCGATTATACTGAGCGGGCCCTGTGGGACGACTATATCGCGGCGTTCGAGGATGCGATGAACGCCACGAGCACCAGTGAGGCGCCCTGGTACGTGATCCCGTCGAACCACAAGTGGTTTCGCAATCTGGCGGTGTCGCAGATCATGGCGGACACAATGGAGTCGCTCGGCATGGCGTTCCCCAAGCCGTCCGTCGATCTGGACGAGATCCGGCGCAAATATCACGTCGCCGTGGAGCAGGAGCACGGGCATAAAAGGTAGATGCTCCGACCCGCCCGAGAGCCATCGCTTTGCGCGCCTGTCGGCGGCGTAGACCGCGGAGAACGGGATAGGTAGACGTCGACGCGCGTCGATGATCGGAATTTGCGCGTCGGCGAGGGCGGGCATTGCGATGCGCGGCGCCGCAGAGATAAACGATGCGACGCCGACGGCCGTCCGCAATACGCGACGGCGGCTCGGTCCCGCCGTCATCGCGACGGGGCGCCGCAAAGTCCCTATTCCGCGGCACGCGGCAGCTTTGCCAGTCGGGCCTTCAGGAAATCGAAATCGACCGGCTTGGAGAGGAATTGGAGCGCGCCGGCCTCGGCCGCCTGCCGGCGGCGGTCGTCGTCGCCATAGGCGGTCACCATCATGACCGGCAGATCTGGACGCCGGGTTTTGATCTCGCGCAACAAGGTCAGCCCGTCCATCCCCGGCATGTTGATGTCCGACAAAATGACGATCAGCTCCGGTCGGACCCCGTTCGCCAGTTTGTCGAGCGCCTCCTCGCCGGAGGCGGCGAAATGCAGCACATAGGTGCCCTGGCGCGCTTCGCGGCGAAAGCGCTGGCGAAACATTTCCGCGACGTCGGGCTCGTCGTCGACGACAAGAATGCTGAAGGTCATGGTGTCTTCCCTGTCATTGTGGCCTGCCGGGAACGCGGCAGGCGGATCGTGAATTCGGTGAATTCGCCGGGTTCGCTGTCGACCGCGATCGAGCCGCCGTGCTGCTGCGTGACGATGTCGTAGCTGATCGAGAGCCCCAGACCGGTGCCTTCGCCGGTCGGCTTGGTCGTGAAGAACGGCTGGAACAGCCGGTCCCTGATTTCCGGCGGGATACCGGTGCCGTTGTCACGCACCCGGATCTCGACGTCGCCGCCGAGATCGCGGGTCGAGACCTGGAGGGTCGGGCGATAGCCGGCCTCGCCGTTGCCGCGGGCGCGCTCGGTGGCGGCGTAGAAGCCGTTGCCGAACAGGTTGAGAAACACGCGGGTCATTTCCTGCGGCGCCAGCTCGATCGGTGCGGCGGCGGGATCGAGATCGCGTTCCAGCGTGATGTTGAAGCTCGCATCCTGGGCGCGCGCACCGTGATAAGCGAGGTTGAGCGCCTCCTCGACAAGGGCATTGAGATCGACCGCGCGGCGCTCGCCCGACACCCCGCGCGAGTGCTCCAGCATGCTCTTGACGATGCCATCGGCGCGCCGGCCGTGCTCGGCAATCTTTTCGAGATTGCCGGTCAACATCGCGACGATTTCGTCGACATCGGCGCGCTCGTCTTCGGCCAGCCCGGCAATCGCCGGTGCCGCGGTCTCCTTTAGCTCGTCGAGCAATTCGACCGAGAGGCCGGCAAAGTTGTTGACAAAGTTCAGCGGGTTTTTGATCTCGTGGGCAATGCCGGCGGTCAATTGCCCGAGAGAGGCCATCTTCTCCGACTGGATCAGCCGGTCCTGGGCGCGGCGCAGGTCAGCGAGTGCCGTCTCAGCCGCGTCGCGGGCGGCGCGGATCTCGGCCTCGGCGCGCTTGCGCTCGGTGATGTCGCTGTAGTTGATGACGACCCCGCCGCCCGGCACCGGGTTCGCCCGCACCTCGACGACGCGGCCGTCGGGGCGCGTGCGCTCGGTCGAATATTGTGTGCCGGCCACTTCAAGGAGCCGGCGCACTTCGGCGTCGACATCGACCTCGCCGTACTCGCCGTGCGTTGCGAGGTGGCGAATGTAATCGGCAATGCTCGGCCGCGCGGCCAGCAAAGCATCTGGCAAATCGAGAAGCTGCTGGAAATTGCGGTTCCACGCCGCGAGCCGCTGCTCGGCGTCGAACATTGCGACCCCATCGCCCATGTTGTCGAAGGTGACGCGCAACTCGGCCTGCCGCTGGCGGATCTCGCCGAGCAGCCGCGCGTTCTCGATCGCGATGACCGCCTGGTCGGCAAAGGTTCGCACCAGCTCGATCTGCCGCTCGGTGAACGGCTCGACCCGTTTCCGCGCAAGACCAATCGTGCCGATCACGGTCGCCTCGCGCAGCAGCGGCACCCCGAGAATGGTACGTCGCCCGGACGCCACATTCTCGGGCCAGGAGTAGTCCGGGTCGGCCAGGATGTCCGCGACATGCACGACTCTGCCTTCGAGCAACACCCGCCCGGCGAGGGTTTCGCGACCGGGGACAACTGTTCGCTGGCGCCGGATCGCCCAATATTCGGCGTCCAATGCAAAGGCCGACACGTAGCGGTAGACCTCGCCCTCGCGTATGGAGATCGCTCCGACATCGGCGCCGCAAAGCCGGCACGCCGTTTCGGCCACCGTGTCGAGCACCGGTTGCACATCGGCGGTCGAGCGGCTGATGACGTTTAAGACGTCGCTGGTCGCGGTCTGGTATTCGAGCGATTCTTCGAGGTCGCGCGTGCGCTGGCGCAATTCGCTCAACAGCCGCGCGTTCTCGATCGCGATGACCGCCTGGTCGGCAAAGGTGCGCACCAGCTCGACCTGCCGCTCGGTAAACGGCTCGACCCGCCTCCGTGGGAGATTAATCGTGCCGAGCACGGCCCCCTCGCGCAGCAGCGGCACTCCAAGGATGGTGCGTTGCCCGGCCGCCACAGCCTCGGGCAACGCGTAGTCCGGGTCAGCGCTGACGTCCGCGACATGCACGACCCGGCCTTCGAGCGCCACCCGCCCGGCGACGCTGTCGCGGCCGGGGACAATGGCGCGTTGGCGCAAGGTCTCCCAAAACTCGGCGTCCGCTGCAACCGCCGGGGTGGCCGCCACATAGCGGTAGACTTCACCCTCGCGTATTGTGATCCCTCCGCCGTCGGCGCTGCAAAGCCGGGTGGCCGTTTCGATTAATGTGTCCAGCACCGGTTGCACATCGGCGGTCGAGCGGCTGATGACGTTCAAGACGTCACTGGTCGCGGTCTGGTATTCGAGGGATTCTTCGAGGTCGCGCGTGCGGGCCTGCAATTCGCCGAGCAGCCGCGCATTCTCGATCGCGATGACCGCCTGGTCGGCAAAGGTGCGCACCAGCTCGATCTGCCGATCGGAGAACGGTTCCACTCGATTCCGCCCAAGACCAATCGTGCCGAGCACGGCCCCCTCGCGCAGGAGGGGCACCCCAAGTCCGGTGCGTCGCCCGGCCGCCACATTCTCGGGCACCGCGTAGTCCGGGTCGGTGGCGAGGTCCTCGACATGCACGACCCTGCCTTCGAGCGCGACCCGCCCGGCGAGGGTTTCGCGACCGGGGACAAACCTTCGCTGGCGCAAGGCCGCCCAAAACTCGGGCTCCGCCGCACTGAACGAGCTCGCCGCAAAGCGATAGACCTCGCCCTCGCGTATCGTGATCGATGCGGTATCGGCGCCGCAAAGCCGCGCGGCGGTTTCGGCCACTGTGTCCAGCACCGGTTGCACATCGGCGGTCGAGCGGCTGATGACGTTCAGCACGTCGCTGGTCGCAGTCTGGTATTCGAGCGATTCTTCGAGGTCGCGGGTGCGAGCCTGCAATTCGCCGAGCAGCCGCGCATTCTCCATCGCGATGACCGCCTGATCGGCAAAGGTGCGCACCAGTTCGATCTGCCGCTCGGCGAACGGCTGCATTCGGTTCCGCCCGAGACTGATCGCGCCGAGCACCTCCCCCTCGCGCAACAGCGGCACCCCAAGTCCGGTTCGTAGCCCAGCCGCCACAGCCTCGGGCAGCGCGTAGTCTGGGTCGGCGGCGACGTCCTCGATATGCACAACCCTGCCTTCGAACGCCGTCCGCCCGGCAATGCTGTCGCGACCGGGGACAATGGTTTGCTGGCGCAAGATCGCCCAAGCCTCGGGCTCCGCTGCACTGTACGAACTCGCCACAAAGCGGTAGACCTCGCCCTCGCGTATTGCGATCGATGCGTCATCGGCGCCGCAAAGCCGGGCGGCCGTTTCGATTACTGTGTCCAGCACCGGTTGGACATCAGAGGTCGAGCGGCTGATAACCTTCAGCACGTCGCTGGTCGCGGTCTGGTACTCGAGCGATTCCTCGAGATCGCGCGTGCGGGCGTTCAGTTCGTTGAACAGGCGGACATTCTCGATCGCGATGACGGCCTGGTCGGCGAAGGTCTTAAGCAGGTCGATTTGCCGTTGCGAAAACGGCTCGACCTCGCGGCGCGTTACGGTGATTGCGCCGACCGGATTGCCGTCCTGCAGGATCGGCACCGAGAGCATGGTGCGCACCCCCGTCTGCAGGACGGCCCGCAGCGCATATTCGGGGTCCGCGGTAGCATCGGGAATGTGCGCGACTTCCCGAGTCAAAATGGCGCGCGCCGTCGTGCTTTGCCGGCCGGGCGGGATCGGAAAGTCACGCTGGACGGCCTCGAGGACATCGGGCGGCCACCCGTAATGCGCGACAAAATGGATCAGAGAAGCATCGAACCGGAAAATGCCGCCTGCCTCAGCGCCCGATAGGATCGTGGCATTGGCAGCGATCGCATCGAACGTTGGCTGCAGATCGGTCGGAGACCCGGAGATGACGCGCAGGATCTCGGCGGTCGCAGTCTGCTGTTCCAACGCCTCCCGCGTCTCGGTAATGAGCCGCGCATTCTCCATTGCGATCACCGCCTGCGCGGCGAAATTCTGCAGCAGCGCGATCTGCTTGTCTGAAAACGGGCGCACCTCCTGGCGGTAGATATTGACGACACCCAGGAAGGCATTGTCCTTGCGCAAGGGCACCGCGAGCAACGTGCGCGCCCCGCCGAGGTCGACTAACGCTCGTCGGTAGGGATCGCCGGATCGGTAAATTTCCTCATCTGAGAGATCGGAGATGTGCACAAGACGCTCGCCAGATAGAAGGCGGTGGCTCGCGCTACCGGGGCCAGGTTGATTCGAAGTCACGGCCAGGTATTCCGCGAAACGAGCAGGTTCGCCCCCGGCGTCATCGGCTTGTCGCAACGCGACTTGGTGGAAGCGTTCGCCATCGTATGTCGAGAGAAGACCGAACGCCGCGCCGCATAACCGTATCGCTTTGTCGAGCATTGCATCGAATACGGGGGTTAGGTCGCCGGGTGAGGAGTTGATGACCTGCAATACCTCGGCAGTTGCGGTCTGCTGCTCCAGTGCCTCGCGCGTCTCGGTCAATAGCCGCGCGTTCTCCATCGCAATGACCGCCTGGTCGGCAAAGGTCGAAACCAGCTCGATCTGGGGCTCCGAAAACGGTTCGACGCGCTGGCGCCCCACCGTAAAGGCTCCGACCAGCTGGCCCTCGCGCAAGAGCGGGACGCCGGCGACTGTCCGCAAGCCGCCGAGGCTAACCGCTTCGGCCCGCTCATATTCCGGATCGGCGGCGACATCGTGGACGTGGACAACACCGCCGCCCTGTTGAAAGATGCGACTGACAATGGAGCCCCGGCCTGGGCCGGACGCCATGTAGTTCAGATCCTGTCGTCGCGCGTTCGCGATGAATTCCTGCCATGCGGGCGGCAGGCCGAAAAAGGCAACCCCGCGATAGCGGTCGCCCTCGCGTCGGAACATCAGCGACATGTCGGCATTGCACAGCCGCGCGGCGGTCTCGACTAAAGTGTCGAGCACCGGCTGCAGATCGAAAGTCGAGCGGCTGATGACCTTGAGCACGTCGCTGGTTGCGGTCTGATATTCGAGCGATTCCTCGAGCTCGCGCGTGCGGGCCTGCAATTCGCCAAGCAGCCGCGCGTTCTCCATCGCGATGACCGCCTGGTCGGCAAAGGTGCGCACCAGTTCGACCTGCCGCTCGCTGAACGGCGCGACCCGTTTCCGAGAAAGTATGATGATGCCGATTGGCTCGCTGTCGCGCAGGAGCGGCACCCCGAGCATGGTGCGTCGCCCGGCCGCCGCGGTCTCGGGCAGCGTGTAGTCCGGGATAGCGCGTACGTCCGCGACATGCACGATCCTGCCTTCGAGCGCCACCTGCCCGGCGACGCTGCCGCGACCCGGGACAACTGTTCGCTGGCGCACAATCGTCCAATACCCGGCCTCCGCTGCAGAGGTCGGCGCATAGGTGCTCGACACATAGCGGTAAACCTCGCCCTCGCGTATCGCGATCGATGCGGCATCGGCGCCGCAAAGCCGCGCGGCGGTTTCGGTTACTGTGTCCAGCACCGGTTGGACATCGGTGGTCGAGCGGCTGATGACGTTGAGCACGTCGCTGGTCGCGGTCTGGTATTCGAGCGCCTCGTCACGCTCGGCTCTACATTCCCCAAGCTGACGCTGTAGATCGGCGATCAGCTGTTCGGACGCGGTAGGATCTTTCGTCGTTGTTGCTTTCCGCCCTCCCCCTCGATGGAGGGAACGGGTGCGCTCGCCCGCACCGGCGCTCGGCGCTTTCTTCACCATGGATCGGTCCTCGGCATCACCCCTACCCCGGCCCTCCCCCATCGACGGGGAGGGCGTGACCGGCTGCCTGCTCGCACGGGCGAGGAATCGATTACGCCCAGCGCCGGGGAAATCGCGGCCGATTGGGCTCGCGCTTCGTCGCGCTCGGCTCGGGATTCGGCAAGCTGACGCTGCAGATCGGCGATCAGCTGTTCGGAAGCGGCAAGATCTTTCGTCGTTGTTGCTTTCCGCCCTCCCCCTCGATGGGGGAGGGTATGGGTGGGGGTGACAGATCGAATAGGGGTGGGGGTGACCGGGTGGAGATTTTCGGCGACCGCTGAGCGCACACCCTCGGCGTTCTCCAGCACCTCGTTGTTCCAGAACCGCAACACGCGGTACCCCTCGGCTTCCAGAAACCGGGTGCGGCTTGCTTCCGCTTCGGACGAGGGATCATGCTGCCCGCCATCGATCTCGACGATCAGTCTTGCCTCATGGCAGACGAAGTCGGCAATGAACCCGCCGATCGGCACCTGTCGGCGAAACCGATAGCCTTCGGTTTGCCGCGACCGCAGCATCTGCCAGAGCTGCTTTTCGGCTTCGGTCATGTCACGGCGGAGGTTCCGGGCGCGCTCGCCCGCACCGGCGCTTGGCGCTTTCTTCACCATGGATCGTTCCTCGGCCTCACCCCCACCCGGCCCTCCCCCATCGAGGGGGAGGGCGTGACCGGCTGCCTGCTCGCACGGGCGAGGAATCGATTACGCCCGGCACCGGGGAAATCGCGGCCGATTGGGCTCGCGCCTCGTCGCGCTCGGCTCGGCTTTCGGCAAGCTGACGCTGCAGATCGGCTACGAGCTGCTCGGAATCGGCTAATGTGCTGTCGGGCGTCGCGCTCATTTGCGGACCTTCTCGGGGACCGTCTTCCCTACGCGATCATATCGTACTCGGCGCCAGCCACCACGGTTGTCGATCGGGACCGTCAGAGCAGGTCGGCGCAGGAATACTTTCACAAACTCTCAGCATGAGGTCGTCTATTCTTGAGGCATTAAGAAAAAGCGCTCATCCTCAGGAGGCCGCCCACAGGTCCGCACTGCGCGCGGTCCGAGGACAGGTTCCGCGGCCGTCTCGAAGGACGCACAACGCTGATCCAGGCTATCGACGATTTCCTGACACCCTCTTTCGCGGGGGCGACGACACCGGCTATTCAATGTGGATTAGGCATACGGTAATTTACGCAACGAGGTACTAACGTAGGCGCGAGCCGGGGTCGAGGCCGAGATAGACGCGGCCGCCGATCGGGTACCATTCGGGCGCGAGCGTGACGGTCTGGCCAACGGTGTGCAGGTCCCGCCAGCATTCGGCGAGGCGGCTCTCGCGCTTGAACGACGTGCTGCCGCCTGCCCGGTACATCAGGTCCATCGCCTCGCGCGCGCTATCGGCGGTGTAGGTCGAGGCCAACCGGCAGCGGGCCCGCTGCTCGAGCGTCGTCTCCTTTCCGCAAGCGAGAGTATTCCACAACTCGGTGATCATCGCGGTGCGGTAGGCGCGGCCGGCGTTGAGGATCGCATCGGCCCGCCCGACGGCGTCTTGCACTTGCGGGCTGTCACAGAGCAACCCGACGGGGCGGCCGCGCGGCTGCTTGCCCCCGGCCAGCTCGATCAGCGCATCAATGCCGGCCCGCGCGATGCCGGTGATGACGGCGCTGTGGTGCGGCCCGACCCAGCACTGAACCGGCAGCTGATAAGTCAGACCGGGCCAGCGCGACCACTGGTTCTCGAGCGGGATGCCGACCTGCGGCATCGTCCGCCGTTCCGGCAGGAAGACGTCCTCGACCGTCCAGTCGAAACTGCCGGTGCCTCGCAAACCGGTGACGTCCCAGCTCCCCGGGACGACCTCCGCCTCCGCGCGCGCGAAAACCCCGCGCCAGTAGAGCGAGCCGCCGTCCGGGTGCGGGCGCGGCTGGCCGTTGTCGCCGAGCACCTGGAAGCTCCCCAACATCCAGCTGGCCTCCTGGCAGCCGCTGCCGAACTGCCAGCGGCCGCTGACCCGGTAGCCGCCCGCCACCGGCACCGCCTGTCCGCCGCCCGGCACCGCGGTGCCGGCGATCACCGTGTCGGCCCGCTTTCCGTAGATCTCGTCGACACCGTCATCCGGCAGCCCGAGCGTGACCAGTTGGCCGACGCCGCCATTGCCGAGGTTCCAGCCGACCGAGCCGGCGCCCTCGGCCAGCCGCTCGATGACGCGCAGATAGGTCAGCGGATCGACCTGGAGACCGCCCAGCGAGCGCGGGATCACCATCTTGTAGAAGCCGGCTTCGCGCAATTGCCCGAACAGGGCGGGCGGCATGCGCTGCCCGCGCTCGATCTCGTCATGATACTTTCGCAGCACCGGCTGCAGCGCGGCCGCCGCCTGCACCAGCAGTTGCGTGTCGACATCTGCGGGCAAGCGCGTCTCTTTGGCCATCGTGTCCATCCTTCCTCCTGACGCCGTTCCGGCCGCCAAGCCTCGGTCAACTCTTGCCTCATCCAGCTTGCATCGGCAAGCCGATGGCTCCGGGGAAATCGGCATCGCCCTTCGTTGCGAACACGATCACCATAGAATTGCCTCATTGGCATGGCATACTGGCGCTCATGAATGGAACGCGGAACGCCGGCCAGAGGGAAGATTACTACAACTTCAACGTGAATTTGCTGCTGATTCGCTGCAGATAGCACAAAGGGTAATATGCAAATCGATTTATGATTGTGGGTTGGAGGCAGGGATGCAGCGGGGGCGCGGCGGAATGGGGAGCCACAAGCACGGGATCTCCGGTCATGCCGGCCAAGGGAAGGGATCCTGGCCGGATCACCAGCGAGTGTCGAAGCCCTCGAACCGGTGCGGGATGCGGTGGATATCGGTCAGCAGTTCGCGCTGAAGCCCGGCGGGGCTGCCGGCCGGGAAATTCAGCTCGATCGCGTCGGCGAGCCCGCCGTAGCGCGCCTCGATCGCCGGCGCGATCGCGCCATAGGTACCGCAGGCGGCGAAAATGAGCACGACGTCGTCCGAGACCTCGGGCGGCATCTCGTGCCATCGGCCCCTCACCGACATCGCGTGCAGCTTGGCGCCGAGCTCTTCGAGTCCGTGCAGCGCCAGGATCGGGGCGTAGCTGCGGGTCGAGGCATAAAACGCGATCCGCTTGCGCGCCTCGTCCAAGCCCTCGGCGACGGTCTTCGCATCGGGTCCGGTGACGACAAACTCGCCGCCGAAGACATCGAAATTGGCGCGGCAGCGACCGCTGCGCCGCATTCCCTCTTCGATGCGCGGCAGCGCGACCTCCTCGACATAACGGCAGGAGCAGAGCGGGTGCAGGCGCACGCCGTCGCAGACCTCGCCGGCAACCCTGAGCATCGCCTCGCCCACGGCGGCGATTGTCACCGGCACCATCGGCAGCCCGGTCGGCTCCGGCGAGAAGTCCGGGGTCATCAAGGTCAGTTTGTAGTGCGCTCCCTGATAATCGAGCTTTTCGCCCGTCTCCCAGCAACGCCAGATCGCGCGCAGCGCCCGCACATAATCCTTGAGCCGCGGCGCCGGCGGGCTCCACGCGATGCCGAAACGGCGCTCGTTGTGGCCTTTGACCTGGCTGCCCAGCCCGAGCACGAACCGGCCGTGGGAATTCGCCTGCAGATCCCATGCCTGGCTCGCCGTGATCGTCGGGCTGCGGGGAAAGGCGACGGCGATCGATGGCGTCAGCTCGATCCGATGGGTCGCAAGCGCGGCAAAGGCAAGCGGCGCGAACACGTCGTGCCCGAGTTCGACCGTCATCACCGCATCGAACCCGGCGGCTTCCGCCGCGGCCGCGGCGGGTCCCGCCTCGCGCCAGTGACGCAGCGGCAGCATCGTGAAGACGCGCATCCGATCCACCCCCACCTTGAAGCGCTAGAGCTGGGATGTTGCAGGAACCGGCACGCAGCTCGAAACTTGGCCTTGATCGATGCGCTCCAGCTTGCGGTGGTCGGGTTCGACAAGGAAGACGCCCGCCAAATGGGGGCGATCCGTGGCTGTTGGCCTCCCAGGGGACACCGATCGGTCCTTATGATGTATTGATTGCGGGCCAAGCGGTGGCCCGGCGTTTGATCCTCGTCACGCACAATAGGCAGGAATTTGGACGCGTACCGGGTCTGCGGCTCGAGGATTGGGAAACCTAGCACTCCTGATCAGCCACTGCGCGACTGTCGGGCGGCACCAGAGCGTCGATCAGGGCCTGGATGTAGCCGTAGCAATAGGCGAAGGCGACACCGGAGGGGTCGCGGCCGTCGATCTGCGGCACGTGGTCGGGCATCAGCATGTAGGGGTAGCCGACATCGCGATAGGCAGCGAGCGAGCGCGGCATGTCCATGTCGCCCTCGTCCGGGAATGCTTCCATGAAGTCGAGCTTCTTCCCTTTGATGTTGCGGAAATGCACATTGAAGATCTTGCCACGCTCACCGAACCAGCGGATCACGTCGAAGATTTCGCGGCCCGGGTCGTCGAGCATCTCGGCGATCGTGCCCTGGCAGAAATTGAGGCCGTGATAAGGGCTCTCGTGCATCTGCACGAACCGTTTCAGCCCCTCGACCGTGCCCAACACGCTCGTCACGCCGCGATAGCCGGGCGGCGTGTGAGGGTCCTGCGGGTGGCAGGCCAGCCGCACCTTGGCTGAGGTCGCGACCGGCACGATGGCGGCGAGGAAATGGTCGATCCGCTCCCAATACTCGTCCTCTGACACGGTACCTGCCAGGGTCGGCGGCGCGGCCTGGTCGGCGCGGCTCCAGCGAAACGCGGCATTGCGCGAGCCGCCGCGCCCTGGTTCCCGCTCAGTGCGTGGGATGCCGATGATCGTCAGGTTGTATTTGACGGCGGGGATGCCGGCGGCGGCGAGCCGCTCAATGAGGCGGCAGATGCTGTCGATCTCGCGCTGCCGCTCGGGGTCTTTGCCCAGCAGGATGTGCGGGCTGTCCTGTTCCTCGATCGGCCGGGACGCCATCGGCAATTGCACCATGTCGAGCGTTAGCCCAAAGGACTCGACGTGCTCGCGATGGCGGTTCAGGTCATCGAGGCTCCAATGGTGTGGGTTGCCCGGCGGGTCGACGCAGACATGGCGAACCCCGAGCTGCGCCCAGATCTTGTAATCGGAATCGTCCCGCGGCCGGATCTGCGTACCGACGTACACGGAGCGTCCCTAGAATAGGGCGAGGGTGCGAATTTCGATGCTCTCGCGCGGCCGTGGATGGGGCGGCGGCGTCGGATCCTCGAAAGCGGTGTGGGCGGTGAACCGGGCGCGGCCGTCCTTTACAGAGTCGTAAACCTTGAAGACCAGCGCCTCGTCCGGCCGCATTCGTGGGAACCAATACCAACGGTGGGCCGGATTGTGGGTAATGGCGGAGGTCTGGCCGATGCGGTCGGGGTAGCGGCGCTCTGTCACCACCATATCGCCCAGCGAGAGACTCTGAGCATCAGCGATCGCCAACGGCCAATTCTCGACCGGATGGCGGATCGGCCGCCACACCTGCACGATCGCAAAGCGGCGCTGCAACAGCTCGTCGGCTTCGTCGGGCAACAGGTCTCGGACCCGCTTCGGCGCCGACCATTCGGTATAGTCGTTGTGGACGCGGCGCACGACCTCGCGGATCTTCGCGGCCTCGCGCCGCTCCTGATCCGGCGTGCGCAAGGTGTGGTCGAACACAACGACGCGCTTGGCGCCGCTCTCGGCTTTTATGAGCGCCTCCGTCTCCGGGTAATAGACCCGCCGGATCTCGTCCTCGTCATAAAAGTCGCGGACCTTGGTGTCGTGATGCACAAATCGGAACCCGTTACGCTCGAGCGCGAAGCTGTCAGCGTAGAGGCGGCCGTTGCGCAACACGACGCGACACGGATCGGATTGACCGCCGCCGGTCCGCGTATCGGTGCCGCCCGGCGCACCGACCAACGAGACCGGCGTCTCGCCGGTGTCCACAAAATAATTGAGCGTCGCTTCGATCGTTTCCGGGAAGGTGTCGAGTTCGGCAATCTGAACCATTGAGACCTCCTCCTCGCTTGCCGACCGATGATAGAGAGGCAGCTCTGCCGAGACAACTGCCGCTAGCGACGCCAGCCGCCGTAGCTGGGATGATCCGATGCGATCGGTAAGCTCACGGCCGTGCCGGTTGCAGCCGAGTGGTAGAATGCAGTGACGAGCTCAATCGAACGGCGGGCATCGGCAAGGGTCATCGGCAACGTGGCGCCAGTCGCGAGAGCTTCGTGGTACGCCGCCATAAGCCCGGTGAACCCGGATGGCACGAAGCGGTCGTCCGCCAATGCGACGGCGATATCGTCGGCAACCTCGGGCGAAGCGGGGATGATCTGCCATGGCTTTTCGCCGGGAGCGTAAGGAGCTTGTGAGCTCTCGAAGGTGACATGTTCGAAGCACAGGCGTAGCCGGCTGATCTCCTTGTGCGACCCGAGGGTGGCGGCGAGCGAGGTGAGCGCGCCGCTGCACATGACGAGGCTCGCCACCGCACAATCCTCGACCTCGACCGGATTGACCCGCGTCGCGGTATGCGCGAACACCGACGCGACTGGTCCCATAAGCCACGTGAGGAGGTCGTGCGAGTGGATCGCATGGGTCAGCAACACACCGCCCAATTCGCTTGCCAGCCGCCCGCGCCATGGGGTCCGGTAGTATGAGGGCGTGCGCTTCCAGGCGGTCTCGACGTTGGCGACATAAGGTTTTCCAGCCACGCCCATATCGACAATCCGTTTGGCCTTCTGGACTCCAGCGCCGAAGCGGTACTGGAAAATCGGCATGACACGGCCCGCCGCCTCTTGCTCGGCAGCAACTACGCGGTCGACATCTGCCAGCGACCCGGACAGAGGCTTTTCGCAGACGACATCCTTTCCGGTCGCCAATGCGGCAATGATCTGGGAGACGTGAAGCGCCGGCGGGGTGCAGATATCGATGATCTCGACATCGTCCATACGCAGTAATTCGTCGAATGACTGCGTACGGCGCATGATGCGGAATTCATCTCCGACCGCCTCGAGCCGCCGTTCATCGACATCGCACAGTGCCGCTACTCGGAACTTGTCGGGGTGGCTCCTATAACCTTCGATATGAGCGCGGCCGATGCCGCACCCGACCACGGCAACCGTCCAAACCTTGTTTGTTATAGCCATCGCTTGTAGCCGCGGCGCAGCGCCTTGCCGAGGCGAAAGGCATTATCCGTCCAGTTATCCTTCGGTTCCTCGGGAGATACCGACTTCTTCAGCTCCTTCACGCGCCGGCCAAGGCGAAAGGCGGTGTCCGTCCAGTCGCCTGCAGGTTCGCCGGCTTCTCTGAGCCGCCGTGCGAGGCGGGCCCGCAACGCCTCGGCATTGGCCCGCTCATGCTCGGTCGCACCGGCATTCTCGGCCAATGCGGCCACCGCTCGGAGCTTCCGCCGGAGGTCGGCCACCGATGCGATCAACCGACCTGCCTTCATTGTTATGGCAATACTTCTGAACGAGTGTAGCGGCGCCACGCACTCATCTGGACCGCCGAAGTGAGGCAATGGACGACGACGGGCTTGGTCTTCACCGCGAAGGCTCTCGCAATGCCGTCGCCGAGTTCGGCCTCGTTGCGGATCGTGATTCCCTCGGCGCCGAACGAGCGGCCCCATTGGGCGAAATCCGGATTGGTCAGCCGAGTGCCTTCCATGAACGCCCGCTCCGGATAGCGTACATAAGAATGCATGCCGATCGTGCCGTACATGCCGTTGTCGGAGATGATCATGACCGGGTTGGCGCCATACTGGCGGGCAGTCGCGATCTCGTTGCCCATCATCAATGCGCCGCCATCGCCGAGAAACGCAACGACCTGAGTGCCTGGCCGGCGCAATGCCGCTGCAACCGCCATCGGCATGCCTGAGCCCATCGCACCGACCACCGAGGCGAGAAAAATCTGGCTCTGCCGGAAGCCGATATAGCGGTGCACGAAGCTGGCGAAATTGCCGGCATCCGTTGTCACCGTAGCATCGGGCGCCAGGTGCTTGTCGACTTCGCAGACGATTGCGGCGAAATTGACCCCGTCTGTGGTCGGCTCCCATTCCTTGGCGAGCAATTTGCGGTGGATGGCGTGCAGACCTTCGACCCAGCCGCGGCGCTTGCCGGCATCGGCTGGCGCGCCGTCCTGCAACAGCGCCTTGATCACCTCGTAGGGGCTGCACGGCATGCCAAGGTCGGGGCGCCAGACGCGGCCGACCTCATTGGCATCCGGCCAGATGTGTACCAACGGTAGCTGCGGTTGCGGCGCCGCTGGGAAGCGGTAGGACTGGCTCACCGAGTCGCTCAGCCGCTCGCCCAGCGCCACGATCAGATCGGCGCGCTTCATCTCGCCGATGAGCTCTGGCGGCACGCGGATGCCCATATAGCCGCCGTAATTCGGGTGCGTCGCATCGAACAACTGTGGCCGGCGATGGGTCGGGTTGATCGGCAATACCCATTCCTCGGCAAGCCGGTTGAGAGCGGCGAACACTGTGTTGTCGTGGACGGCGTCGGCCAGCAGCGCGCCTCCGACCAGCACCAACGGTCGTTCGGCCTTCGCCAGCATCGTGACGAGCCGATCGAGATCCTCGGTGCGCGGTGCCGAGGCAACGCGCGGCCGAAGCGGATTAAGCTCCGCGTCGGTCTCCTCATCGAAGATGTCCTCGGGCACGACCACCGCCACCGGCCCGGGGGTGCCGCTCTCGGCAACGTGAAAGGCGCGGGCGATCGCCTCGGAGGCCTGTTCCGGGGCGTTGACCTCGATGACCAGCTTCGTGACGTCCGACAACAGCCGTGAGTAGTTTTGTTCCTGCAATGCGAGCCGGCCAAAATCGCTGCGCTCGACCTGTCCGATCAGCATCACTACCGGCGTCGCGTCGTGATAGGCCGAATGCAGTGAGACCATCGCGTTCGATAGCCCAGGGCCGCGCGACACCATCACCACCCCTGCGCGGTCGCGCAACCTGCCATCCGCCACTGCCATGTAGCCGGCGCCGCCTTCGTGGCGGCAGACGATTACGCGGATCGAATTGCGTTCAATGAGCGCGCTGGTAAGTCCGACATAACTCTCGCCAGGCACGCAATAGATTTGGTCGACATCATGCGCTTCGAAGCTTTCCGCGAGCAGGCGGGCGACGGTTCGGGTCATAGTTCACCACAGAGTACACACAGAGCACGGAGATTTAATAACATATTAGTTTACAAGAGGCTCACGCGCCCTCACGCCGCATCACAATACCTGTTGCAAGCAAGGAAATCCGCGCCTATCGTGTCTCACTAGCTGTCACGCGCCCCTACTAGGTTTCATCATGAATCTAGGGATCGACTAGGGACAAAATTTGGAGCGGCCATGAAAAGAGCGGCGCCAGGCGTCTACTACCGGACGGTCACCAAGCGTAAACACGGCGTTCGACATGATCGCCGCTTTTACATCCGCCACTCTCCCTATGGCAAGCAGATCGACGAACCCATCGGACTAGCCTCGGACGGCTGGACCGTCGCTCGCGTACAGGGGGAGTTGAGCCGATTGCAAGAAGCCAAGCGCACCGGCATAGGCCCAAGGACGTTGCAGGAAGAGCGCGCAGCCAATGAACGGGCCGAGCGGCAGCGGGTCGAGGACGCGGCTGCATTTGCACGGCGGCGGCAGACGGTGGCGGAACTATGGGACCGTTATAGCAAGGAAGTCGTGACGATCGAAAACAAGGCGCGCACCATCGCCCAGAAAACGCGACTGTGGAAGCGACGGATCGAACCGGCAATCGGGGGTCTGAAGATTGACGATGTAACCGAGCGCGACGCGGGAGCGGTTGTTCGCGCACCATTGCGGCTTGATGAGGCCGGCCAAGTCATTGGCGGCAAGGCCGAGGCCGCCAATCTCTACCGCCTCTTGCATCACATGTTCCGCAAAGCCTTGCAGTGGAACATGCGGCCGAGGGAACTCGGCAACCCGCTCGAAAGCGTGGCCGCGCCTAAGGTGAACCGCCGCGAGCGGCTGCTGACCGGGAGCGAGATCGGTGCGTTGATAAAGACGCTCGACGCGGCCGAGAGCGGCTTGACCGAGCATTCTCACGCCCTTGCCGCCATCCGTGCCGCAATTCTCACCGGATGCAGGATCTCCGAATTGCTGCGGCTGCGCTGGCAGGAGATCCGTCGCGACGAGATGGAACTGCATCTGCCCGACACGAAGACCGGCTTCTCGCGGAGACCGATATCGGCCGCGGCCCTAGCGGTGCTGGACAGTGTGGAGCGCATGCCGGGGGTCGACTTCGTATTCCGCGCTATCACCATACCAACAGCACCGCTGCCTTACACCACGGTCGAGAGGGCATTTAGCCGTATTGCCGCCAGGGCCGAGGTCGAGCGTTGCACGCTGCACACCCTCAGGCATTGGTTTGCGACAATGACTGCAAACAGTGTCAGCAATGCGCGTGTCGGCATGGCGCTCACCGGGCACAAGTCGCACGCGGCCTACATGAATTACGTCCACGGCGACAGGGAGCAGGCCCGGGCGCTGGCTAATCAATTGGCGACGCTCGCTGAGGGACTGGCCAACTCCAGCTCGAACGTCACCGATATGGCGAAGGTCGCGGCGGCAAAGCAGCCTCCGCCGCAGCCCCCTTACGGAAGCGCCACGGAGGTGCAACGTGGCTGATGTTACAGACGAGTTGCCGCCCGCATCCGAGCTTGCTCACATCCTGCGGGCGGGCGGGCTGCCGAACGATGACAAAAATATCGCGACGCTAGGGGCCGGGCTTGATCGGTTGCGCGCGCTCTACCCCATTGTGGCGCTTTCCCTCAACGCGCCTGCAATGGTCGAGCACAAAGTCAGTCTGGACGATCTCGTTGTAGCGGTCGGTACGATCGTGCGGATCTTGGACGACGATTTTGAGAGAGGATCATATCTTGACACATTGCTCGCTGGCGCTGGCGCCGAAGTGACGACGGCGGTGCGGGACTGGCTGCGGCGCGTTCCGAGCGCAGCTCGCGATATCTACCTAATGATCGAGCAGGCCCCGCCGCCGCGTCGGCGGGAAGAGGCCGAGACTTGGTGTTTCTGCGCCTTGCACGACCTGTTTGTCATGCTGAACGGCCATGGCGCGGACGCGAAACTGCAGCGGTTTGTCGCGGCCGCGGTGAAATACCTTGGATGGGCGATCACAGTGCCGATGGGCGACAATTTTCGTCTGCGCCTAAAAGCGGCGTTGGGGCGCCGCCACTCCGGCCCGGTCAATCTGCTGCCGTTCATAATAAACTGGCCTCGAGGGTAAAAATCAGGCCTCCAATTCGGCCGAGATTGTTACCTTCGACTAGCCCAATAAACACTTTTACACTGTGACGCATGGTTTGAGTTGCCGTCACGGAGTGTGGTGTGGGTGCCAGTAATTACGGATGAGCAGGCGCAGGCAATTATTGACCAGTTCAGCGGGCTGCCGCCGGTTTTCCCCGGTTCGAAAACCGACGAGCTGACAGGTGGCGCGATCGCCTGGGGGACCGTGCAGAACAAGCGGTCGCGACGCGAGATCCCGGACGAATGTTTCGTGCGCAGTGGATCGCGCGTGCTGGTGCTGCGCGATCCATTTCTGCGCTGGTGGGTAACCACGCTGTCGCCCGCTCGGTGCCCGCCGGTCTTGCCGCCGCGGCGCGGCCGGCGTCGGCGGCGGACCGAGGCCGCTAACAACGTCTCCGGATCGGCCGAGTGATGGTGTGGCGATGTCAGGGCAATCTGGATCCGGCCCGCTGCAGCGGCCGGGAGGGACGGTTGCGGCTTAAATGAAAGACGCCGCCCAGGCGAAGGGCGACGCTTTTCGAAAACGGTCGACCGAGCGCCGATGTCATTTTTTTATTTGATTTCAGGCTCTTCGGTCGCCGACCCGCGGGAGCGGCGTTGCTACGTCTACGAGAATGTCGGCGGCGGCTACCACCTGCTGCTGGTCGATGACGACGGCGCCCTCATCCTCGTCGGACACGTCGACGATTGGGAGGCCACTGTGTGGATCGCGAGCCTCGTCAACGCGGAACTCGCCCGGCTGCGGCGAGGGAGGCGGCCATGATCGCGGTGGATACCGATCGCGAACGCTGCGCCGAGGTCTTTGCGCTGCGCTGCGTGTGCTGGCAGAACGGCTATCGGCCGCTCGCCGTCTACTCCCCCGGCGCGAAGTTCCGAGGCGAGCTGGTTAAAGGGGCGGGCAAGAGGCCGGTCACCACCGACTGGCTAAAACTAGCCATGCAGGACCCCCCTTGGGTCGTCGGGGATTCACGCCGTGTGTCGTCGCTGGCGCTCAACACCGGGCTCCTAACCGGCGAGATGAGCGGGCTCGATATCGGCGCGATGACCAAGGACGTGGTCGATCAGATCGTCAGCCGGATCGAAGAGGTCCTCGGCCCTACACCGCTCAGCCGCACCGGCAACCCGCCACAGATCTTGATGTGCTATCGCGCCGCCGAACCGTTCGGGAAGATTTCGACCCAGCACTACACGATGCCGGACGGCTCGAAAGCGCATTTCGAGATCCTTGGCGCCGGTCAGCAGGTCGTCGCCTTCGGCGTTCATCCTGTCACCTGGCAGCCCTACCGCTGGGCCGACCGATCGCCGGCCAATACGCCATTGGCCGAGCTGCCCGAGATCACCGCGGAGCAGGCGCACGACCTGATCAACGAGGTTGCCGCCATCATCGAGGCCGCCGATGGCGTCTCGGACAAGCCGGAGAAGCCGGTCGCGCCTCCGCCCGACCGGCGGAACAGCAACGGCAACACCTTCAACGTCAACAACGCCGCGCTCGACAACATCGCCGCCGGGGCTCCGGCGCTGCAGCAGCAAGGCGAAGCAGGTGCAGCCATGAGTGAACCTGTCTTTCCGCTCACATTTTTCCCCGACCGCTTCGCGAAAACCAAGATCGAGGCCAACCTCAGCTACGGGCAGTTCGTCGAGCTGATGCAGACGGGAATGACCCCTCAGCACCTCGGTAACGGCGTGTACTTCAGGCCTGACTGCAAAGCGAAGCTCTCGCTGTTGTCGCTGCACCCCTACCGCGATGTCCCATCGGAGAACGGTGCGCTGCGCTGCAACGCCAACGTCCTGACAAGCTTTGGGTGCGTCGGCGATTACGACGGCGAACAGCTCGGGCTTGAGGAGGCGGTCGAAAAGCTGAACCGCGCGCAGATCGCCGCGGTCGTTTATAGCTCACCATCCTACAGTCCCGAGAAGCCGCGCTGGCGCGTGTGTTGCTGGTATAGCGAGCCGCAGCTGCCATCAATCTATCCGGCGATGATCTCCCGGGTCAACGGCGCACTGGGCGGCGTTCTCGCGGGTGAAAGCTGGACCCTCTCGCAGGGATATTTTTACGGCCAGGTCAAAGACGGGCATCCCGTTCTGGTATTGCAGAGCGAAGGCCAGCCGATCGATCAGCGCGACGAACTCGATCTGACCGCTATCGGGCGACCGGCCAGGGTCGGCCCCGTACCGCCCGAAGCAGAGGACGCGCCACATACCCCCGGCGCGCTGCAAACCGACATCGCCAACATCCGCGCCGCCCTCGCCTGCATTCCCAATGACTGGGTGGATTGGAATGAATATAAACGCCTGGCGCTTGCCGTCTTTGCGTCGTGCGGCGGTTCGGACGAAGGCAAGGCGCTCTTTATCGAGTGGTCGGCACAGTCGCTCGCCTACGACGCCGCCGAGACCGAAGCCGTGTGGGAGCAGGTCCTGAGGTCGCCCCCAGACCGCATCGGGTTCGGCAGCCTCGTTTATTGGGCGCGGCTGAGCGATCCCGAATTTACGCCCAAGCCGAGGCCCGGCGGCGGCCTTGAGGGGCCCGAAGACTTCTACGCCTACTTACCGGCTCACAAATTCATCTTTGTGCCGACGCGCGAATTGTGGCCGGCCGATAGCATCAACGCTCGCTTCCCTATGGGACAGGTCGGGATCGACGAGAACGGCAAAGCGATCAAGGTGAAGCCTTCCGTCTATCTCGTCCAAACCCGCGCGGTGCAGCAGATGACGTGGCTTCCTTCGCCGCCTAATGAGCCACCGGTTATCCGGGATTTGCTGGTCAACGAAGGCGGGTGGTTCAGTCGTCCGGGCGCCACCGTGTTCAATCTCTATATGCCGCCGGTACGCAGGGCAGCCGGCGATCGCAACAACGTCAAGCCCTGGCTCGACCACATCCGGAAAATCTACCCCGACGATATCGATCACATCGTCCTCTTTCTCGCTCACCGGGTGCAGCAGCCGTGGGACAAGATCAATCACGCGCTCGTGCTCAGCGGCCCTCCCGGCATCGGCAAGGACTGGCTTCTCGAAGCTGTCGTGCAGGCCGTCGGCCCCTGGAACGTCAAGGACACTCGGCCGGAAGAGGTTATGGGCAAGTACAACGGGTTTGCCCAAGCCGTCATCATGCGCGTCAACGAGGTGCACGACCTCGGCGAAGTCGACCGCTTCTCGTTCTATGAAAGGATGAAGTGGTATTGCGCGGCGCCGCCGGAAACAATCCAAGTCAACGACAAATACGTGCCGATTCATCCGGTCTTCAATGTCGTCAGCGTCATCGAAACCTCGAACCATAAAACCGATGGAATGTATCTGCCGGCCAACGATCGCCGGCACTACGTCGCGTGGTCCAACCTGACCGAAGCGGATTTCCCCGAGCCTTATTGGGTCATGTCGCCGCCTACCTCGCCAGCCTCGATATCTCGTCCTTCAAGCCCAAAGCACCACCAAAACGCACCGCGGCTTTCTGGGACATCGTCTCGGCACATTCAACACCCGAAAACGCCGAACTGATGGACATCCTCGACCGCCTCGGCAATCCCGATGTCATCACCCTTGACCGAGTGATCCGCTACGCTAACGGCGGCGACAAGGATACCGAGCCCCCCAAACCCGGGATCGACTTCAACCGCAGCGACTTCGTAAACAACAATTTCGCCAACTG
>Ga0310910_10000296_pt1 | contig 24998 bp, 34 predicted proteins | sample GREbulkMGHF172_FD_203448 | JGI IMG/M metagenome (GOLD analysis project Ga0310910, IMG submission 203448) | Lab enrichment of tropical soil microbial communities from Luquillo Experimental Forest, Puerto Rico - GRE.bulkMG.HF172 | ecosystem: Environmental > Terrestrial > Soil > Tropical forest >... | reverse complement strand
TTGGTATTGCCAGTCGCGACAGGAGCCACGCTCGGCAGGTTGATGGGAGGGGCGGGAGTGTATGGCTGATTGGCGCAGCCGGCGAGCAGGAGGGCAAATGCCAGGATTGCATATCGCTTTTGTAAATAAAATTTGATCATTTCACATGCTGTAGATTGTGCTCTGGCCCATGCGGGTGATCTTTAGTCCTTGTGGGCTTGGGGCCATGCCCGTTGCCGGTAATGAGTTCAAGTAGGCGCGGGTCCACAATTTTCTCGTGCAGCCCATATTCGGGACATGGCCACCAGACATGTACTCCATCCGAGCCGATGGAGTCCACGGTGCATTGCACGTCGATCCCGATGATTCTTACTCTGTCTCCTTTTTTCATTAGCGGTTGGTCTTGTAGATTCCGGTGGAAAGGGCGGAAATGTTGCAGCTCGTATTGGAATTGGAGCCGTAGGCAGGGTATCCGGGGGTGCCCCCTGCGGCACTCCCGTTATTCATCCAGCGGCTTTCCCACATATAGCTGGGGTCCGTGGAGATAACGCCCGGCTGATAAGTAGACAGAGAGCTTCCGATTGTTTTTAGGTCCGCATCCGAAAGGAGTGCAGGCCATTCATAGAGGAACCCGAAATCAGCATACGAATCGGCGAACCCACTAGAGCCGCTATATCGTCCAATCGTGCACTGGCTCAGGGAGCCGGGCGCCGTATAGGTTCCGGTGCAGGCTGCGGTGCCGATGGTGCCCCCATCAAGAGAGAATCGAATTCCCGTCCCGTTGACGTAGTTCGCAGCCAGAACGTGGAACCCCGTGGTTAGGGTCGCATTGATTTCGATGGATGCCGACGAGTTCACGCCGACCATGACAAAGCGCAGTTTGTTGGAGTTGACCGTGGAATTGCCAAACAGCCACCCGGCGGTGAAAGAACCGGGCTGGTTGATGCTGATAATAATTCCCCCTCCAGTGCCCGGCAGCGAATTGACGTAGAATCCGATGGCCACCGATCGGTTGTTGCCGAAGATGGGACCGGAATTGGCTCCTGCGGCGCTCTGGAAATATACGGTGTCGCTGAAGGCCCCGGCCAAGATTGCCGTCGTCACCTTGTCGGTCCCCATCATTCCGGGCAGCGTCCATAGTGACCCGGTTGAGACGTAGAAGATATTGGTGTCGGTCCCCAGATAGAACACCCCCGCATTGGCCGCTGGTCGATTGCGGTCCTTACCTTGGGTGAACCCGACCACAGATGGGGTAACTGCCGACCAAGCTGGCTCTACTCCTGTCCCTTGCGCTACGGGTAGAAATCCAGACGTTGCAGTTCCACTAGCCAAGTCCTCCGCTACCATTGTTCTGAAGGTGGGGGTGGCGGCAGCTCCTGTGCTCGGGCCCGCGAAAATTTTGTTCGCGCTCTGGGTGGCCCAAGCCAGGGTCAGGGTTCCGCTGGTGGTCACCGGACTTCCGCTGACGGTAAATTCCCCCGGCGCACTCAATGCCACCGAAGTGACAGTGCCCGTGCCACCAGGCAGGTCCGCTGCCACGATGGCACGGAAGCTCGGCGTCCCACTCGAGCCATTCGGGGAAGCGAAGAATTTGTTCTGCGTCTGTGATGTCCAGGAAAGCGCAATCGTGCCCGAAGTCGTGATCGGTGATCCACCCACCGTTATTTCCGTGGGAGCCGTGACCGCGATGCTCGTCACCGTGCCAGTGCCGGCAGGCAGGTCATTTGTCACCAAGGCCCTGAAGGCAGGCGCTGCGGCGGCACCCGTGGTTGGTCCGGCCCAGACTGTGTTGGCCGTCTGGGTTGCAAGTGTAACCGTCAAAGTTCCACTTGTGGTGATGGGCGAGCCGCTGACCGAGAAGATTCCCGGCATCGACAAGGCCACGCTCGTCACGTAGCTCAGCGCCGGAATGTCAGAAGCTACTAGCGCGCGGAACGAAGGCGTGCCTGAGCTTCCGCTTGGGCCGGCGAAGACCGCGTGTTGCGCGGCACTCGCCCAGGCCAAGGTGAGTGTGCCGCTGCTCGTCACAGGGCTGCCGCTCACTGTGAATTCGACGGGGGCTGCCAATGCCACGCTGGTCACGGTGCCGGTGGGCGCAGCTCCGCTGGAGGCGGCGGTGATGCGGCCTTGGGCATCAACCGTGAGAGAGGTGTAGGTGTAGCTGCCGGGCGTGACTGCGGTGTTGGGAAGATCCGCCGCCACCAAAAGCCGGAAGGTGGGCGGCAGCGCCAGGGCTCCCGTGGGAGGGCCCGCGAAGACCAGGTTGCCGGTCTGGCTGGCCAGCTCGATATCGAGCGTCCCAGACGTCGTGATGGGGCTGCCGAAGATGGTGAAGATGGCGTTGCCGGTCAGCGCCACGCTCGTGACCGTGCCGGTGCCGGGAGCGGGCAGCGTCACCCAGGTTCCGGTGCCGTCCCAATACTTGCCGGCTCCCGGAGTTCCTGCCAAGTCATTCGGCACGATCGCCCTGAAGGCAGGCGTGCCGCTCGATCCGTTGGGCGAGCCGAAGAACTTGTTCTGGGTCTGACTGACCAGCGCCAGGGTCAGCGTGCCGGAGGTCGTGACTGGCGAGCCGCTGACCGAGAAGATGCCCGGAGCCGCCAGGGCCACCGAGGTGACCGTGCCAGTGCCAGTGGAGGCGACCCGCCAGTACAGGTCGCCATACAGAACCAGGGTCGATGGATCGACCGGGCCACTGGGAAGAACGCCTAGCTGCTGGGCTGAGAAGTCAGGCACAGCCTACTCTACCACGACGAACGCAATATGGACCCAGGCCCCAGCGTGGAATTGCTCCAGCCGCTGGGTGAGCGGGTCGGTGTCCATCCCCACCCAGACCGGCTTGCGCCCCGCGTTGTCCATCATCCAGCACTCGTGCCCCACGAAGTACATCACGACTTGATGACGACGGACCTGCGGTAGCGGATCATTGCAGGATACGGTGTAAGTGACCAGGTTGGACTCCACTCCACGCTCAGCCATGCCGTTGCGGACTGCATGGGCATATTCAGCGCAATCCGTGGCTGGAGTATTCCTCCAGGCCACGGCTGCTTCCCACTGCGGGGTGGCAGTACAACCACTAAGGTTAAGGCCCAGGAGGAGGAGTGACAGGCAGAATGCCGTCGCAGGTGGCCTTGGTCTGCGCGGCGGCGGAAGCGATCTGGTCCTGGATGGTTGAGATGACATTGATCTTATCGACTTCCGTTTGGAAATCGTTCTGGTCGGGAGGCAGGGCGGCGACCCGGTTGGCGGCGGCGACCGCAGCGGCGTTAGCGTCGTTGGCGGCGGCGAGAGTTGTGTTGGCCTTGGTGGTCAAGGCGTCGAGGGCGTTGTTCAAGTCCTGGCGTGTTGCGCTCATGGTTAAGAATAATTCTTTGGTTGAATCCGAATGGTGAATTTTTAGACGAAGAAGCCTTCCACGTACACGTCGGCTGTGAGTCCTGTGCCGCTGCCTGCGGTCACGTTGGCCAGCACATTGTTGCCGGCGGCGCAGGCAGTGCGCCCAGATACTCCAGTGGTGACCGCCTGAGCCGCATGGATGATCTGGCCGCTCCCCATCGCCGTGCCGGTCATCGTGGTGGTGATGCCGCCCGTCAGGCCGTACATGAGCTGGCTGGTGCCGCTCTCAATGATCGAGATGGCAGGAGCGCCGGTCACGCCGTTCACCGTCTGAAACACAATCCAGTATTTGGTACAGTAGAACGTGCGCCCAGCGGGCACCGTGAAGATGGTGCTCTGTGCTGTGCTAAGGAGATTTACTCCTGCCAGCTTGAAGACGCGCGGCGCGAAGCTGATGATGCTGGCCGCATCTTCCTGGTAAAGCATCGACCCGCCACTGAGCTTGGAGTAGATGCGCAATCCGCTGGAGGGAGCGCCCGCATCGCTGGCGGAAGCCTTCAGTTCCAATGCGCCTGCGTCCCCGACTGTGCCGTCGTTGATGGCCAACACTCCTGCTGCAATCCACTCGATACCCGCATTGGAGTTGGATCCGAACTTCAGATTGGGATTGCTGTCGTCTACCCGAATGCGCAGGCTGCCTTGGGTGCGGAAATCGCAGGAGCCTTGTGTGTGGATGTTGATGCCGCCTGGTCCGTAATCCGTATTATTCCCATTGCCAGAGAATGTGATGAGCGCGCTGGCCGGATTGATTGTAATGACGTTGCTGGAATTCGTCCAAGTATTGGTCGCCGCCGTGAAGGCGTTGACGGCAGCCAGCGTTGCCACCCCCAGCGTGCCAAAGGCCGTAACCAGCAGCGTGAAGGTGATGCGCGACGTGGCCCCTGCCGCGTTGACCAGGCAGTCATCACTGCCCAGAACGGAGGAAACCTGTGGGAATGCGGTGGTTGATTCGCTCATGGCGGGGACGTAATTACATTCGCACCGCCCGGCGCAGTGACAACCTGCTGTCCGGTGTTGGTGACGACATTAAATGGCGGGAGGTTCCACTTGGATTGAAGGGCGGCGGAAATGCTCGCGATCTGCGCGTCTGAGATGATCTGGTTGAATCCGTAAATCTCGAAGAAATCGACGTTCTTAAATCCCGCGATGCCGGTGGTGGAGCATATCCTGAAGCTGTTGGCGCCGCCGGTGTCTCCCCCGTTGTGGCTGGTGCTCGCCGCCAGGGCTCCGTTGGTGTAGAGCTTCACCGCGTTGCCCGGCGAGTCGTAGGTGAAGGCCAGGACCGGGGGAGTGTCCATGTTGGTCAGGCCCGGATAATTCACGTTCACCCCGGTGCCGTTGGCGCCGAAGGCCCAGTCGCCCGTGCCTATGCGCAGAATTGAAGTGCGTGAGGCTGCCGTGCCAGCCCCGATGTTCGTGCACACGTTGGTGTTGCTCTTGTCCGTGGAGCGCAGGGCCACGATGATGGTGCGCTGCACCGGACTGGGGATCGTGAAAGCCGTGGACATCGTCTGGTTGGAAGCCGATGCCAGGCGCACGATGTTCAGCCCGTTCTGACCGGCGGCAACCACGGTGGCTTGGCCGCTCAGGTTGAAGCCGCCCGCAACCAGGTTCGGCCAGGTGCTCAGAGCGCCTGCCGAGAGCCCATCGGCTGCATAGTGGAAAGTCGCAGCGACCGGCGGAGGGCCGAATCCATTGGTCACGATCTGCCCGGTCAGGCACACCGCCCCGTACATCAGGTTCTGCACGGAGTTGTTCGCCCACCCGCTAAATCCCTGGCCCGTGTTGATGGCCACCACGCCAAGGGCGCAGTCAATGGCGTTCCACACGCTCAGGCTCGAGTACGGATCGAAAGGCACCGCGACCCCGGACATGGCCTGGGCCTGGCAGGCGATGTAGGCGAAGAGGTTGGGCAGCGTGTCGAAGCCCCCTCCGCCTGTGGCTGGGTTGCCCAGGGCGATGTTCGCGTTGCGCAGGTTGCACGCGATGGTCTGCGCGCACTGCATGTAGGAAGCCGTGTTCTGAAAGGTGGCCGCACCGCCGGCTGCCGCGTTGATTCCGATCGCGTTGCAGGCGATCTGCTTGAGTAGGACCAGATCGTATCCTGCCGACATAGCTTAAGCGTTATGGTCCGCGCATGACGGCCTTGGCGAAACCCTGGCCAGGGGTAGGGCTGCCTCCCTGATCAGCCTGATCAGGCATGTCAGCCGGGGGAGTGTTCTGCTCTTCTTCACCGCCCTCGTTATCGCCGCCCTCCTGCTCTTCGGCCTCTTCTTCCGGCGTTTCCTCCGCCTCCTCCTCCGGGCTGCCCTCGTCATAGGGGGCATTCGCCTTGCCTGGGCTATTCATCGGCACCCCGTCGATCGAGTCGATCATGAGCTTCCTGCTCCCGTCTTCCGTGGGGGTCGCCTTCACCAGGAGGGTTTCCTCCACGCCCTTCTTCAGGGGTTTATCCAACGGGAAATTCTCCGGCAGCTCGAGTTCCATGAATTCAATCTCCTTCCAGTGCGATAACCCGCAACAGAAAAGCCCCCGATTTCTCGGGGGCTTCCTGTGCGAATCGGGATCCTAGCTGAGGCAGGGATCGAGATAGGGGCTGGGCGGGGTTGGCGGAGTTGGCGGGCTCGGGAAGACCGGCACCGTGCAATCCGGCACACCGTTGACCGTGCAGACAGCCGGGCCAATCGGGATGAAGCACCGCTTGAATACGATGAAGTAACCGTACTCCGGGAATGGGAAGTCCCAACCAGTCAGGATGCGACCCTCGAAGAAGCCTTTCGACTTGTCCGTGTTGCAGTCCGTCTGGTAGTTCAGCCACTGGAAGTCACCGGCATAGTCAGGTGTGCCCTGACCGCCGAAGACCACCTGGCCAAACCGCATGTTCATGGGTGGCACCAGCCACTGCATGACATCCGCGTTGGGGATGACGAAGCAGCCCTCGTACAGGGCCGTGCGGTAGGCCACACTCACCGTCTGCTTCGGGCCGACCGTGGTGGGCACGCCCGCGTCGAACGGCAGCACCTCGGTGTAACCCGTGGAGCCGAAGTTGAAGCGTGGCGGGAAGGCCACCAGGTTGTGCTTGAAGCCACCGTACTCCTTGCAGGCCATGCCGCGCAGACTCGTGAGCAGCACGTCGGCTTCGGAGCTGAACCGGATGTCCTGGCGGACGCCGAAGTCCTGACGAATCAGGTTCCGGCTCGCCTCCTGCCCGATATACAGGTCATAGACCGGCTGGGCACAGGCATTCGGGTTCATGCAACCCACACCGTTGAAGAGCAGATCCTCGAAGACCCGGTCCAGGACTCCCTGAACGATGGTCTGCGTGGCTGCCACTGCCGGCAGGGTCGTGGTGGAGATGGGCAGAGTCCCATCGGAGTAAGGGGCGACAACCCACTTGTTGCCGACACCGTCCATCAGGTTTTTCAGGGCAAGCCGGTTCCAGTACCAGGAGGTCTGGAAGACCAGGTTGTCCACAAACTCCGCGATCATCTTCTCCGGGTCGTGAGACAGCTGGAGGTCGATGACGCACAGCTCGGGGGTGCGGATGTTGGGCGAACGATAGAGCTGCATTTGCTTCAGCTCCTGGCCCATCGTCGGGATGTAGATGTATCCCGGATCGCACGCTGAGTACGGGTCGGGTTCTGCCGTACAATCGGAGAAGCCCACGGGAGTCATCGTCAGATCCTCCGTGGGGACGTTCCGGTACAGCTTCACATAGGACGGGTTCACACCCTGTCCGAGCGGGAATTCCCGCTGCTTAAACTTTTCGCGCCACGGGTCAAGGCAGACGCTCTGCTTGAAGTAGAGGTCTGTAATGACGCCCGTGGCTGCCACGAAGCGGTTGTTGATCGCGTCGTTCGTGAGACACGCGAGTGGATTTACCATAGGGTAAAGGCTCTCAAGACTGGGTTAAGTAAGGATTCGGGTTTCCCCACTTCGCTCCCCGTGGTCTTCTTTAGTCCCGAAGGACAGAGCTTTAGAACCCCCAAATGGCGCCGGACCATCCCCTTTCGGGGCCACGGCTTTTATCAGGTTCTTCTACCGTCAGGTGGAGGATTGCTCCAGTCTACCCTATTTTTTCAGAAAGTTGTGGAGCATTACTCCACAAACATGGCCGGGAACCGCGTCTCGAACTTCCGGCATCCGTTCTCATGGCCCACGAATCTTATCTCCACCTCGGTCGTCTCGGGTGGAGCAATCTGCCGCAGCTTGATCATGTTCTGCTGGCTTCGGCTCCTGCGACGTCTTTCCTCCTGCTGCCGGCCTGCAATGAACATCATCGTCTCCCTGGTTATCTGGTCCACGGCTGCTCGCTCGCTGACGATGGCGTTCACCCTTAACCGGATCTCGGCCATCATGGCGGTGACGGCCAAGGCCATCTGCTCCTTGATTTGCCCATACACCATTGGGTATTGCTCGGCGGTGATGTAGCCGCCTGTCAGGAGAGCATGAGCAAACTCCCTGGCCCGTGAGCTGATTTCCGAAATCACACACATGGGAATATAGTTTGAAGCTACGGGTTGGGTGGTGCAACCACCAATTTGGCAAATCCTTCACCCGCAGTGCGCGGGCGCTCGATGATGGCCGGGGCTCCATTCCCCCTCCCGGCCTGGGGCGGCGGGTTGCGCGGGGCCGGGCTCGAGTTGGCTGGGCGGCGTGGGGCGGAACTGGGGGTAAGCGATCCCTTCTCCTCCTCCTTTTTCTGCTCGGCAGCCACTGCCGCCGCTTCGGTGTCGGCCTTGAACTTGGTCAGCTCCTCCAGGTTCTTTCTCAGCTCGATGTTCTCGTTCTCCAGCGCCACTGCATACATCTTCGCCAGGATGGTTGAGCCCTGGTAGTAGGCATAACCCACCCGCATCTTGGCCTCCTGCGCGGGGGTCATGTCCAAGGTGAGCATCTTGTCGGCAAAGCTCTTGGCGTCCGCGATGACCGCCTTGAAGTTTTCCGGGTACTTGGACTGGTCGAAGTTGTCGTTCACCCACGGCAGATCCTTGGCAAAGGCTTCCCTGCCGGCCACGGCTCCATCATTGAATTCCTTCGTGCGGGCGTTCTTCTTGTCGGCCTCCGCGCGCGTGCGGCTTTCCTCCAGGGCCTTCCTCGCCTCGTCGCTCTTCCCGGTGAGGAAGTCGCGGTTGCGGGCGATGATTTTGTGGGCCTTGAAGATGTCGGCCAGCCTCGCCTGGTCTGCCGGGCTCAGTTCAGCCCCGGCTTCCTTGAGCGCCTTCCAGCGTTGGTCGTCTCCGGCGATGCGCAGGGCCGCCTTGATGCCCTCCTCGATCTCGTGGGTCTGATCCTCGTTCGCCCCGATGCCCACTGCCAGCATGTGGATGTCGTTGATCAGCTCGTTGGAGGGCGACTCCACGTATTGGGCCCACTCCGGGGTCTTGCGCACGTCATGTGCAAGCTGAAGGCCGTCCACGTACTTGCGCCCCTCTTCCAGCTTCGCCTCCCTGCCGGCCAGATCCTCGTTGGCTTTCTTCAGATCGGCTTCCGCCTTTTCGATCCGGGCCAGGTTCGCCTTCGTCTCGGGCGCCTCCTGAAGGTCGATGATTTTCTTCTCCAGCTCGATCACCTTCTTCTCCGCCTCGACCACTTTCTTGGCGTCCTTTTCCAGCTTGTCGCCCCGCTGCTGGAAGAAGGTGCGCTGCTTGAATGCGCGCCGCGCCAATTTATGCGCGTCCGACTTGTTCATCCCTGCCAGCCGGGCTTCAAACTCCTCTTCCGGCAGATCCAGCTCCTCGTCCTTCTCGGCAGCCGCTTCCGTTTTTGGCTCCTCCTTCTTCGTCTGCGTGGCAGCGGTCTTCGGGGGCACCTCCAGCTTCGGAGTCTCCTGCTTTTCAAGCTGGGGCGTGTCGCTTTTTGGAGGCGGCGCAGGCGGCGCGGCGGGCGGGGGCGGCGGAGCAGCCGGGGGTGGTGTTGATTCCGGCATTGTCTGCCCCGGAGCCAGTTCCTCCTGCTTGGGAGGCGCCGTGATCATGTCGGCGAACATCGAGCCCACGGTGGTCTTCTCGGGGGCGGGAGCGGGAGGGGCGGCAGGTGCGTCGGGTGGCATTTTATTGTGGTTCTAAGGGTGGGGCCTCGCCTATCGCTTCCAGCTCTGCTCGAGTCGGGGGACCGCTCAGCCGGGTCACCTGTAGGGGCGGGACTTCCCGCAGCCTGCGGCTCTTCGGCATGCCGATTCCTACACGCTGGGCTTGGCGTTTCAACAAATTCGCGCGATGAATCGACGCGCGTTCCTTCGTCATGTTCAAAATCTCCTCCACCAAGGAGCGCGCACCCTCCTGCACCCCGGCCATGAAGTCCCCGCTGGCTCCGTTGGATCTGGCCAGCCCAAGGGCGAATTCCCGGATGGCCGCCAGGAACCTGCCACTCGTCCCGTTGAGCAGATTGCTCAACATTTCCTGGTCATTCGTGTTCAGCGCCCAGTCATCCATCGCGCTGAACGGAGTCGGAGTAATCTCCGTCCGCTGTTGATCCGCCGGTACAGCTTTTACGTCGTTTGCCACGGCAGGTTCATGAAGATGAGGGCGATGATGATGAGCCCGACCGTTACGATGGCCAGCTCAAAGATAAGGCGGGCGTGCTCAGTTAAGCGCGGAGGCTCGTCCATAACGGCGAAACGCAATCAGGGCAAGGAACCCGATGCAGGAGATGGCGAAGACACTTGGCTCCGGCACCACGCTAATCTGGCTCTGGCCCACATCACCGTCCTTGAGGTACAGCGTGATGTCGTTTTGGGGGATTTGGGTGTAACTGACGCTGGCCAGCTGAACCCACATGGCCACGTCCGGCGTGTTCAGGTAGGGGTTCTGGGTCGGGTTCGGTGAGGTGATGTACCAGATGGCCCGGTTGATGAGTGAAAGGGTGTTCAGGTTGACGTTGCCCGGCTGGTCATACTTGGCCGTCTGCAAGGCCAGCCAGCCCGCTTCCCAGAATGAAATCCGCTCGTTGCCCTGGTAGTTTTGCAGGTTCAGCACCGTGACGTCGAACGCCTGCCCGAAGCCAACCGTCGAGTAAAGGTCGATGCAGAAGGTCTGCTCCGGGATGACCAGCGCGTCTCCTATCGCCAACGTGGAATTGTAGGGGGCCAGGTACTCCGTCCCATCGTTGAACTGGGCGGAGTTGATCGTCAGGGTGTCTGTTGCAAAACTGGAGCAAACTGCCAGGCAACAGAGTAGGAGGGCGCGCAATAGCTTCATGAGGCTACATCCTGACGCGCCCGTAGGGCCCTGTCAACTAATTTTAGTTGATGTTTTGCTAAAATCCCAGCGCGCCGGAGGCCGCGTTCGGATTGACCGGGTTGGGCGGAGTCGGCACCCCGGCCTCGGATGGGGCGGCTTCCACCGGGGGAGGGGCATGCTGGGCCACCGTTCCTGCCATCTTGGAGGAGGCCACCAGGTCGTTCATCTGAATCTTCTGGGCGGTCTTGATCTTGGACGACTCCAGGATCTGGTCGGCCCGGTTCTGCTTGATTTGCGCCTCCTGGTCGGCCTGCTGCTGGGTGATGGCCATTTCCTGGTTGGCCTTCATCATCTTGACCTGCGCGTCCGTGATGTCGTGGCCGGCGTTCGGGTCGCCCTGCGGGTTGCCCGGATTGCCAGCCTCGTTCCTTTGATTGGCCAGGATGATCTTGTCGATGGCCTTGGAAAGCTGGGTGAAGGCGTTGAGCCAGTTCTTGCCCAGCTTGATGAGCTGCGGGGCTTCCGGCGGCATGACCGGCATCTGGGCCAGGTATCCCGTGTGGCCCATGTAGTGGTGGACGAAATCCCCGAAATTCTTGATGGCCTTGGCCATCGTCTCGTTGTCCCGCGTGTTGAGCGCCTGGGCTGCCATCCCCTCCATGTTGTTGCCCACGATGGCGTGCTGGATGGCATGGGCCAGGTGGTCCTGGTTGACCAGCACCGGAAGGGGTCCGCCACCCCCCGAGAAGATGCCGTTCTCCAGAATCGCCATCTGCGCCTGCGGGTCGGGGCCGAAGTTGCCGGAGGCCGGGATAATCGCGTCCGCGTTCTGCCAGCCAGCCATGTGGCCGACCAAGGCACGCAAGACCATGTTGCGCCCCTGCGGCTGGAGCTTGTCCATCACCTGGGTCATGGCCTGGATCTGATCGTCGGTGCTCACGCCCTGCCCCGGCGCAATCATGCTCACCATCGGCTCCACGTAATCCACCCCGTTGTCGATGATGTGCTGGGGCACGCCGCGCTCCCGGCACCGCTTGAGCATCTCCAGGGCATCGCTGCCTCCTGGGTATGTCTTCTTGGCCACCTTGATCCGGTTCCACTGGGCCTGGTAGATCCACCCTCGGGACTCCAGGAAGTTGAGCCGCTCCGAATCATTGATGACGATGTTGTTGTCCGTGACCCCCTTGAACTGGGTGGCCGTCTCCTCCCCGCCTGTGGGGCTGGTGCCCCGGTCGAAAATGACTCCGGCCACGTTCTCGGAAATCTTCTGCATCAAGGCACTCGCCATCCCCAGGTTCGGCGCCAGGTTCTCCACCTTTCGGTCGATGTAGGTCATGCCCGGCGGGATGACCGTCGAGCCTCCGTAGCGGAAGATTTCAAAGTTCTCCTCCGCCTCCTCGCTCTGGGCCTGGAACATCGGGCTGCCGGCCTCGAGCAGGTTGGTGAGCATCATGCAGTTGGCCCGGTTCCTCTGCACGTCCGGCTCGAAAATCTTCCACCCCAGCCCGCGCACGCTGTGCAGCTCGCCGGTGCTCACGGCCATGCAGTGCGGGATGAAGACTTCCTTCGCCGTCTTGAAGGCATTCAGGCGCTTGAAGAGGAAGGCTTCGAAGTTGTCGTCCTTGTTGCTCCCCGTGGTGGCTGCATCCTCGGTCATGATGTACCACGAAATCATCCCGTCGAATTCCTCCACGAAGGAGTACAGGACCGAGATGGTGGCCGCGCGGCCCGAGCGGTAGAAAAGCTCGTTGTTCTTAATCTCGTGGATGAACTGCTCCAGGTTGTTCTGGAAGCCGGTGCGTTGCCGGATGTAGTTGATGGCGCGCTTGAGCGCATCGGCATCCCAGCCCTGCGCAATCGCGGCCTTGTCTCCGTCCCGCAGTGGCGCCACCAGGTCGGCGGCGGTCCAGTCCTGCTGGATGAAGGCCACCTCCGTGCAGTCGGCCCCGAAGAACTTCTGCATCCGCTGGATCTTCACATGGTTCAGCCCCGCCGGATGCCAGCGCCAATCCATGTCGTCGCCGAAGTACCCGAATGCAACTCCGAAAGTTACATATTCCCGAAGGAGCTGGAGGTTGGTCCAGAACCACCGGGGCCAGCGGCGCACGTTGAGCTTGTGGAACTCCTCCGCCAGGATGTCTTCGTACATCGCCTTGGCGTCCGGCGTTATCTTCAGGTCCGAACGAAGGACAAAGCGGGCAATCCACGGGGCGCCTTGGAGCAGCCGGTTGTAGAGCGAAATCTGGGCGTTGAGCTGCGCTTCGCCTTCGCCCCAGTTGAAGTTTATCAGGTCCGGTCGGCCCATGATCTGGGCCTCTCCCTCGTCCCACGGGCGCCCACCGGAGAGCCCGTCCAGGATCGTGGCTCGATCCTCGTTGGGCACCCGGTCGGCTTGGTACAGATCCCCGTAGACTGCGCGGAGCTGGTACGGCGCCTTTACCCTTGGCTCGGGTTCAAGCGGCTCCGCTTCAGTGGGGGATGGCAGGACTTCCGGCATCGCTTACCATCGCACTGCTACGGAAAGCTGACTTCGGCTTTTTGGGGCGTGCGCGGTGCGCGCTTCTTTTTCGTTCCACTCTGTGGGGCCGTGGCCGGCGCGCTCGCCGCTTCTGGGATACTTGCTGGCTGCTGTGCGTCCTTCATCTCATGGTCCTGCAACGCCGTGATCATGTCCGTCAGGTGGTCGAACCCGAAGGTTTCGGCCAGCCACGCGGTGGCCCCTGGAATTTCCTTCCACCCGCCACGGCGGATCGCCCCGCACAGGGCCGCGATGTCCAGTGGATCCTGCTGCATGGGTTCGAGCGTGAGGTGCTCCTGGGGCTCGATGACTCCCAAGCCTTCCTCTGGCAGCGGCTCGTTGGCCTCGGTAATCAGGCGGCTGATCTCGTCGATGAGCGGGTCACCAGTCGAGGGCGTGGGATCCTTGCCGGCCAGGGGAAGCTCCCGGTTGGCGCTCGTCAGGTTGAAAGCCTTGAGCATGGTGGCGCGATCGGGCGCCAAGCCCGGCACGCAGAGGAGCGAATTGGTCATCCTAAAGCTGCGCAGCATCTCCAAACGCATGAACTTCATCGGGCTCATCGACTCGGGGCTCAGGCCAACGGACAGCGCCAGCGGGAAGTTGGGATCGTAGATCCATTCCCGGTGGGTCACAAACGAGCCGTAGGGCTGGCGGTTGTCTCCTTCGCCCACCACCTGGCCCAGAATCTTGCGGCCTGCCCGCACGCCTTCCTGGTGCTCGTACTCCAGCCGGTCCAGGGAACCCGGTCCCACCGGGATCATGGGCAGCGTGAAGAAGAGCGGGCCTTGATGGCGCAGCCTTTCGTTGATGAACCCGGCGGCGCCCATCAGGGCTCGTGGAGCGGAGAAGCCGCGCTCGTTGACGAACTGGGTGCGGTAGGCCCAGACTTCCTTGAATGCCTGCTGGGCGGCTGCCACCACTTCGCGTGGAATCGGGTTCTGCTCCGTGTCCGTGATGACGATGCGGCGCATCTGGATGCCGTCCATCGAGGCGAATGCCTTCAGCATCTCCAGGGTTTCATTCCACCAGCCGGAGCACCAGAGGATGACGCCCATCCTCAGCTCGGGCGTGCCGCCGGCGGTGTCGGGGGCTTTCGTGTGCGCGTTCTGGTCGAAGCGGGTGCGAAATGGTTTGGGAGGAGGTGTGCCGCCAACCTGCTGAATCCTTGGGACCACGGGACGCTGGGCCTGCTGCTGCTGGCCGGGACGTCCCCTTTGGGTGAATTCTGAGACGGCAGCGATGTTGTTGGGATCAAGGGAAACGGTTTCACCGGGGAGAGGGGCTGTGACTGAGGATCTTTGTGGAGGGTTCATGTACTTGGAACTGTGGGTGTTATGGTGGACCTACTAAACTATACTTGGCAACTGCTCCAGCGTCAATCCTCAAATTCCTCACCGCCCCCTTTGGCGGTCTTGTTGACCTGGAGCACCTTGACCCCGATGGCCACGGAGGGGGTCACCCCGTTGGGGGGCTGGCCCACGTCAGGGGGTGCTTCGCTGGCGATCGTGATCTTGTTGAGCATCAGCAAATCCTTCACACTCGTGCGGGTGGGGCGCTCGCCGGTGTATTCCTCCACCATGTTGAGCACGGTCACCATCGTCTTGAGCTTGGCCTCGGTGCACAGCTCCGCGATCTTCTCCCGGTACTCCCGCATCTTCTGGCTCGTCTTTAGCCGGAGGATGTCCTTGGAGAGGCCCATGTCCTTGACCACGTCGTCGAGCTGCACCTTCTTGATCCCCAGCATCGAGGCAATCTCGGGCAGGGTGAAGCGGTTGCAGGAAACCAGCCGGCGAATCACGTCCTTGCCCTGCGGCAGGTGGAACCAGATTGGCAGCACCGTCTTGCCCCGGTTCTCCCAGCCCACGAGGGTGCCCTTCTTGTTGAGCAGCATCACCCGGTTCTCGGCGTTCCAGATTTGCTCGTCCGCCGCCGCCTTTATCAGCTCGGGCGTGATGGCCTCCTCGGTGAAGTCGCCGAACTTCGGCAGCCCAATCTCCTCTGCGATGTCGTTCAGCTCCGCCAGGATCGTCTTGCGATTGGCCAGCGTCATCTGGGCCACCGACAACTCTTCAGAGATTTTGGGGCCCGGACTGGAGGATTGCTCCACTTCGGATTCGTTGGGTGATGATGGCATGGATTCGGGTTAGGAGACTTTCTTTGATACCGCCAGTGGGAATTCGAAGGACCAGCCAGCCTCGCAGAGCAGCCTCATTGTATTTTTCACAGTCCGAAATAAATCCGCCTGCGCGAGTATGGCGTCCCCGATTGTAGACGCCTCCTTCGCACTCAACGGCAACTCGTGCAGCGGGCCAAGCGAAGTCCATTTTCCATCGTCGAGGAGCTGCAAATCGAAACTCCCTTCGGGGAACAGGACGAAGCGCACCTGCATTCCAGGCCGCAAGGAATCGCTCCTCGAGCGCCGATGCCGGCGCTTTGGGATCATGGGCAGTGGTTCGGCCATAGAGGTGCGGGTTGGCGGCGATGAATGACTTGGATGGGTTCCGTGGCAGGACCGAAATCACGGGAAGGTTAAGTTGGAATTGGCGATCCCCTTCCACTTTTTCCTTGGGTGGGCACACGAGTGACTCATGCGGTCGATTTCCTCCACGGTCAAATCCTCCTCAGCCGTGTTGTAGATTTCGTTGCACGCCCTCGTGATATCCCCGTCGTCGTAACCCTCCGCCGACATCCTCTTCATCCAGGCCGTGAGCACGGCGGTGTTCCGGGTGCGGTCATAGCGCGCCACCTTGGCGATGACGGGTGAGCCGGAGATTGTGGTGGCCTGGTCTTCCCACCGGCGCTGGTTGAGGTATGTGGCTGGCATTGGGATGAACCGGCCATTTTCCTTTGTCCAATCGTAGGAAATCTTTTTCCGGGCGACGTCATCCATGATGGTGGCAACGAGAGCCGCATTTGGCTTGAGACTGTTCCATGACTGCCTTGCCTTCTTTGGTGCCTTTTTGTTCGGATAGAGTTGGTAAAACTCGTCGAACCCCTCTGGGGGTTTGGGGGCTGCTTCCTGCTTCCTGCTTCCTTCTTCGGCTAACTCGCTAACATTTTCTGACTCGTCAACTCCGTTAGCTTTGTTAGCACGGCGACGACGCATGTACCCCCGCATGTACTCCCTCCGCTCCTCTGCATTTCGCAGATCGCGGTAGGTGACGTAGTTCACGATTTTGTAACCACGTTCGATGTCGCTGTCGATGACTCGGCGACCTTCTTCCTCCTTGGAGTTGGAGTTAGGGTCCGGTTGTTTTAACGCGCTAACACACCGCTCGAACTCGTCTAAGGGCATGTTCAGCCGGCGGGCGATGGCGATGTCGGTGCCGATGACGTAGCCCTTCGGGTCGGCGATGGCCAGCAGGAATACGAAGGTGTAGCGCACCTCGAGCGGCGTCTCCATCAGCGACGACTCAACTATCCGACTGAAGACCTTAGCATACATTGGACACCTCCTTGCGCAGATCGCCCATAAGATGGACTAGTTTGCCAATAACCTGATTCCCCGTCATCCCGGTCGCTTCTTTAGTGAGATGGATTTCGTAGGCGAGATCAACTAGTTCGCATTCCCACCCGAACCCAACTACCCCGACAAGCCTATCGATCGTTTGCTCCCACTGCGACTGGGCGTTCTCCTCTTCCTCGTCGCGCTCCGGGTTGGCTTGTTTATGGCAATCCTCGCAGAGCGTGAGCAGTGCCCAGTCCGGGTAGTCCCACACCTCCCGGTTCTTCACGTAGTAAAGGTGGTGGACGTTAAGATGCTTGCCCGGCTCGCAACACTCCTGGCATGTCGCGTTGTCTCGCTCCATAATTCGGAGCCTTTTCATCTGCCAGCGAGGATCTCTGTATTTTTCGGCATAGTTCGGCTTCATTCGGTAACAGTAAAATCTAACAAGCTAACTGTCAACACGAAAAACTAATCTTTCTTCCACTCAAACGCCCAGCGAAGGGCCTGATCTCTGACCGCCTCCACGCTGATCCGTTCGAGCACCTGGCACATTCCTTCCTGCTGGCTGGGGCAGTTGAGCGGGAAGTTGCTCATTCGCCCGTGGTGCATGCAGGGGGCGCACTTTCCTTCCCCCTGGATGGCGATGGTTTTGGGCTGGTAGGCGGTCCTAAGTAGTGAGGGGAAACTCCCGTAGACTGCCACGCAGGGAACATCAAGGGCCCCCGCGATGTGAGTAATGGCGGAGTCGGGAGCAATAATGCAATCGCAAACCGAAACCAGAGAGGCAGATTGTCGGATGTTGAGCGGCGGGGTTTGTCCATGTGTGTTGATGGCTCCTTGGATTGGGGGTTGGCCGGGGGCGCCAAAGGCGATGACCTGGTGGCCCTGCTTCATGAGGCTTTTGGCCACGCGCGCCATGTGCGGGTAGGTTCGCACCGGCAGGTTCGCTACTACTTGAATTCCGAAGCGATACTTGCCCTTGCCGGGAGGTGGCAGAAATTTCTTGGCGCTGTCCGTCTCCTCCTCGCTCAGGTACATCAGCATCTTCTTCTCGTCCGGACCCAGCTCGAGCCCGAACCCGGTCGCGAACAGATCCACCGCGTGCATCAGCTTGCCCTGGGGTGAAAACTCAATCATCGACTCCACGCACACGACGTGCTCGGGCACCTGCTCCAGCGGGCACGGGTAGGGAAGAAATCCCGTCAGGGCCGGGTTGTTGTAAAGGAGCAGCGGGCAATGCGCCATCGAGGCAAAGAAAAGCTCCGCCTGCGGGTTCCGCCTCTTGAAGGCAGCCATTGCGGGGGTCAAAAAGAGGATGTCGCCAATCCCGCCGGCGCGCATGACCATCACCTTCTTGCCGTTGTAATCGGTGTCGGGCAGGAGCTGGGTGTAGCCGCCCCACTTGTTCACCTGGATGGTGTTCGAGTAGGCGTGCATGTAGGAGCCCGTCACGTCATCCTCAGCCAGGTAGGCCACCCCCGGCTTGGCCCGTGGGCCCAGCACCGCCTGGGTGTGCTCGTCGATGTCTTTCCAGAGTATGGTGTGCATTAAAGGCGCTTTTCTATGTTCCGAATCACGTAGTTGGGGATGTAGTTGTGGGCCCGGTAACAGTCGAGGGTGGCCTGGCCCTCCACGTAAAGCTCGTGCAGCTCGTTCATGGGGATCGTCTGGGTCGCCATGAAGACGTCAAAGAACAGGTGGTCCGAGCGGATGGTGATGCAGTTCTCCCCGTCCCGCCACGGGTAGGCCCGCGCCAGGTCGTTCTCCAGCATGAACATCAGCGCATTGTTCGGCGCCTCCTGTTCCCGGAAGCACTTGAATCCGGCCCCCGGCAGGCAGATGGAAGCGCGCCCCTTGCGCTGCACGGCGAAGACTTCCGACATGGGTTTGCGGACCCAGTGCGGGCTGAAGATGGAAACCCAGGTCTGATGGCCGTCCACCACCTGGCTCTTGGCGTGACCCCCGAGCATTTCGAAGGAGCTAAGCACCTCCACGTTCTGGGTGCCCATCGCCTCGAAGATTTCCGAGTGCATCTTGGGCCTCAGCGGATGGGAGTAGCCCCACACATAGGTCACGTCATAGGGCCGGCTGGAGTATTCCTCCAGCGTGGCCACAGGCTCCCGGTCCATGTAAGCCAGGAAATCGATCGGGATAAGCCGCTCGCCCACGTCCCGCTGCATGAGATCCCGCTGGAAGGTGAGGATGGGCGGGTAATCCTGGATGAATTGCTTGAGGGTGCCCCAGTCATGGTTGTCGAACTGGGTGCAGGGATAGCAGTCGGTGCGCCCAAGGACGTTGTCCTTGGTGAAGTCCCAGTTCCAACCCCACTCCGTGTAGTCGATGTGCACCCAGGGCTTCCTCGTGTGCTTGAGCCGGTTGAGCGTGTGGTTGAACTGGTACTTCGGATGGCAGACCGACTCGATGATGGCCACGTCCGCCGCCCCGAGCTGGGTGGTCAGTCCGGGCAGCTTCGAGAAAAGCTGGCCGTGGGTCACCCCGTCCGTCCACCCATTGGCATCCGTGGTGTCTATGTAGATTTTCATGGTGGCAGTTTGCTCCAGTCGATTTGGCCGGCCAGGACGAACTGGGCGTTGTCCCGTGGGACGATCGAGTCCCGGATATGGTCGTGGGTTTCCTGCACCAGGGGATGGCCTAGTCCCATAGCCACCCAGCACGGAGAAGACTGATTTCCAATAAAGAGATCAGATCCCGCGATAAGCTCGGCGAGCTGCTGGTAGTTCTCGATGATGCTTCGGCCAACGGGCCTTTGCGCCACTTCTTGGAAGAGCATGTGCTCAGGATGTGTGCCAACAAAGAGTAGTCTATCTCCGTACCTTTCGGCCACCTTCGTCCACGGGAACGGGCGCGTTTGGGCATGGTATCGCTCAGATCGAGCAACCACGACACGGCCTTTTGAATCAGCACTTGGGGTGGCACGGATCCACGGTCGCATATCTGGATCCGCGAGTCCGACCCAGCGAGCCTGCATCTGAGCCAGATTGCATCCCCCGATCCACTGCTTCCGAAAGGTACAAAAGTTGTAGTCGATGCCTTGGGGGACGTCCATCCAGTAGGCGGCTTCGATGTAGTCTTGCGCTTCATACAGTGGGATTAAAAGCTCCCTGGCCTGGAAGGTCCGGGGATTGGGTTTCTGGGTGAAAATCGCTATGCCCCCACCCAGCTGCCGGATGGCCGGCATGGAGGCGATGGCATCGCCAAGGTCGCCGTTATGCAGGGTTCTGATCACTTGCGTTCCAGAAGGTAGATGGCAAAACCGTTATGCCATATCGGGTCGTCCTGGTCCTTGGCCCCGCGCAGGATCCACTTGGCCAGAATCTTCACCTTGTCCTCCACCGCCGCGAAGCCGCGCTTGGTGCCCTTGGCCACCGACTCCCAGTTGAAGTCGTCCACCATGAAGATGCTCTTGGGGCTCAGGAGATCGACCATCGCCGGCAGCGCCAGGGCCTGGTCATCCTCGTCGTGCTTGCCGTCATAAAAATACACGTCCACCCCGCCCGGCTTTTCGCTCATGAAGAAATCCCGCGTGATGACCGTGAGGTGGCCCCCGACCGTCTTTTTCACGTTGTTGGCCAGCTCGGCTGCCACGTCCACTCCCTCCGGGGCGAAGGGCTGGGAGAAATCCTCGTAGGCGAACGCCGTCACGTTGGGCCGGTTGCTGACCGCCGCGCAGGCCGTGGCGCCGCAGTAGGCTCCTGCCTCCAGGTAGATGACCTTGTGCTCCACGGCCAGGATGTTGTTGACCGCCCTCCGCATGGTGGCCGTGGAAAATCCCCGGTAGTTGAGCACCTTCGGGTCGATGGCCGACTGGCCGTGTTGAGCCCGGAGGATGGCGCTGCCGATGTGATGGGGCGTCGTCAGCTTCTTGCCAATCGAGATGGTCGATTGCCTGCCGCCCTGCGCCTGCACCTGCCCGGAGATGCGGGCGCGCTGCTGCTGCAAGGCGCCCTGCGGGCGGGTGTGGGCGATGAATCCCGCCGGCGGCGGGGTGGGAAGGCCGTGGCCTCCGTGTCCAAGGGGTTTAGGCATTGGTGGATTTGAGGATGAGGATTTCGATGTAGGCTTCCACCAGATCCTCGAACACGAAGGTCTGATCGACGCCCAGCTTCATGAAGTCGTAGTTGGAATGAATCAGGTCAGCCTGCACCTCGTGGGGCAAAAGCCGGGTTTTAAGGTCCGGCACGAAGACGTGGGTGTACTTCGGGGATGGCGGAATCTCCCGCCACAGGCTCCAGGTGGTCTTGTGGTCGCCGTTCCAGCGGCTGGGGAAAATCCTCTGCTCGTAAAGGTCGTAATCAGGCACCGTGAGGATGACCCAGCCGCCGGGCTTAACAATGCGCAGCATCTGGCGGATGACGTCGTGGGGGTTGTGCAGATGCTCGAGCACCTGGCTTCCGTGCACGAAATCGAATTCCCCCTCCTTGAAATGCTGCTCCAGGTGGTTGGCGTCCCCCTGCTCCTTGTCGAAGAGGATGAGGTTCGTGACGAAGGGCCAGTCATCCTTCTGCAATGGGTCGTCCCCGGCCCCGACGTCGATGCCCAGGCCCCGGAAGCGGTGGTCCCAGGCTGCTGGGCAAAGGCGGCGGCGATTGGTGGCTTTCGATGTTTCGTTCATGACGTTTGAATATGATGAAGTATCCGTATTCCTTGAAGGGGAAATCCCAGCCGACGCGCAGCTCCGCCTTGAACAGCTGCTGGGGCCAGTGGCCGGTGCGGATGAGGCAGAGGATCGAAAAGATGGGGCTGATAATTGGACGCAGCACCCACCATTCGAACCATCTGTTGCGGTGGAAAATCATTTGGGTGCTCCGCATTGCTGGCATTGCATCTGGCCCAGGGTTTCGGCGTTGCAGTATTTGCACCACCGCTTGAGCGTGGACATCTGCTGCGCGTGCAGCCGGCCTTCCGCCGCGTTGAGCAGGCACTTGATCCGGCTGTCAATTTTGTTCAGCAAGCAGATCAGGTCATGGCGCTGATCCTCCAGCTTGAGGTACTCGTCGCGTTCCTCCTCGGTGAGGTGGGCGTGAAGGTAGAGGTGGTAGCTCATGGGGCTTGGTTCTTGAAGAATTTGACCGCCGCGCCGCCGGCCCCCTTCGGCAGGGGCTTGCTGAACAGAGTAATCCACGGGTTGGTCTTGAGCATCGCGTCCACGTACATCTTGTCCATCTTCTCCGCCGCGATGGCCTCGGCCTTGGTGCGGTAGACGACTGGGGTGAGGGCTTGCAGTTCGGCGCGCAGGTTGTCACGCAGCTCCTTGGCGTCGTAGACGTCCTGGGTGGCGATATCGAGCTGCTTCTGGATGCTGCGCATCTTGGCCTTGTGCTCGCTCGTGAGCTTCGGCCCCTTGCCGATGTAGTAAGCCTTGAGTTTCATCGGACGATTTGCGGGATGTACTTCTGGGTGAAAAGCTCGATGCGCCGCTCGTTGGTCATGCCGGGCAGGTGGCAGGTGAAATGCCCCGGTTTCCACTGGCCCTCGAACTCGCTCTTCTCCCCGTAGTCGGGGTACTCGTCATAGGGGATGGAGTTGAAAAACGGCTGCGGGATGATGTTGCCATCGGCCCAGAACGCCTCATGCAGCAGCCACATGGCATGCTGCTCCGAGGAGCAGACGCTCCTGAGCGCATGAATGGCCCGCAGCCACATCATCTCCTTGGGCCCGTAGCCCAGCATCATGACCCCGGAGTTGATCCCGTTGATGTCCTTTTGGTAGACCAGCTTTCCGTTGGTGGGGATGCCGGTGTTTTCCCCGTTCAGGTATCCGGTCCAGTAGGCGCCCTTCTTGATGAAGGTGGGGATGATGTCCAGGTCGATGGCCATGACCAGCTCCGCTGGGTTGGCTGCCAGGAAGCGGCGCAGCTTGTCCATCTTATGGAAGCTGTGGTGGTAGGCCGGGTCGTGGTCGGAGATGTCGATGTGCAGGTCGTGGCCCACCGTGTCGGAGAACTCCCGCCACAGGGGCACCGTGACGGCAGAGAGCGCCTTCCAGGATGGGTCGGAGGTGTGGGTGGCCCAGATGATCATTCTATTCTTTCAGGAAGTGATAATTGCCCCCGCCCATGTACTTGATGGTCCAGTTTTCATACCCGCTGCGAAAGGTGATGGCCGCAAAGGCAGGATCGGCCACCAGAAAAATGGGCACCCCGTTGTACTCCGTGGTGTGGGTGGGCTTGTAGTGATACTTGAGGACGTGATGCTGGTGGATTTCCTCCGTCAGCTTGTTGAAGTCGGCGTTGCCCAGCCGGTATCTGACTTCCTCCGGGCTGGGAACCTTCAGGCTGGCGTGGCAGCGCAGCTCCAGCAGCGTTTCCATCATGGTCTTCGGCTCGCTCAGCTGCTCGTTCCACTCGCTCCTGGTGGCCTGACCAAATCCCTTGGCCTGGAACTGGAAGGGGTTGAAGCCGGGAGAGACGGTGATCCACTGCTGGTTGGGATCCGTGCCCAGGACAGGCTTGTCATGCTTGGAGTAATGCTCCAGCCGCAGGATGACTGCCTCAAGGAGGGCCACATTCTCCTCCCACTGCGGCACCCGGAAATCCTTCGGAGCCTGTTCAATGGCCTCCTTCACCCTCAAATGCAACTCGCCCAAGTCCTTGACCAGGGTGGCAGTATCACATTTAGTGAAGTCTGGTGGCCACGACATCGACGCAACCAATTCATCATCCTTCGTTTTGCGGGGGATGACGATGGGGTCGAACAATTTCTCTCGGGTCTTTTTCATGGGGGATATTGATCCATCGCTTCCTTTAAGATCCGGGGATTTACCCCGAGCCAGTGGGCGGCGGTTTTCTGGTCATAGCCTTTTCTGCGAAGCCACCAGCCGGAGGCGGCCAGTTTCTGGCGTTTGGCGGCGGTCTTGCGTTTGCGGATGATGGCAGCCTGCACCTGGGCGGGCGTGCGTCCATGCCGCTTCATCTGGGGGTGTGGGTGAGGTGCCAGTGGTTGCACACGGGGCAGTGGTAGATGCGCAGTTGGTCGGGGCGGCCATGCCGGGCGCGGAGCCTCGAGTTGCGCACGGTTTCAGCCTGCCTTTTGCTATATCGCCACTTGGTACATTTTTCCATTACGGGCATAGGTTATCAATATAGTGCGGGTCATTGACCACCGCCTTGATTTGCTCCAGGTGAGTCTCCAGTTCCCGGATGCGCCGCTCGGCCTTGGCCAGGGGGCTGTTCCACTCTTTTTCCAGCGCCTTGCGCTCCTGGCGGCGCAGCTTCTTAATCTCCCGATCGCTGGCTCTGGGATGAAGCCTGCGCAGCCGGGCCAGGGCCTCCTTCTCGATGTTGCCGAAGAGGCTCTTCAGATACAGGCCGGTGATCTTGTCGCTCGTCGCGAGGAACCGATTGTTGATGGCTTCCTTACTGATGCAGTCCTTGGCTTTCACTCGAGCACCTCCACAAACTTGCGCGCCATGGGCTTGAAGTGATCGCCGATGGACTCCTCGCTGAGCCAGCTTCGCCCATCCTCGGGGATTGCCCAAATCACCCTCGGCTTTGGCGGCTCAGGGTCATCGGGCAGCGCGTCAATGATGGCGCGCAGAAGATCAATCCAGCCGGGGGCCAAATGCGAGCCCTGCTCCCATCCAGGATTCGCCTTCAGCCAGTATGCCAGCGCCGCCTGCGCCTTGGTCTTCTTCTTGTCGGTGCTCATAGCTTGTTGTGGTTATGCAGATACACCATCACCCCCACGTTGAGCATCACCACGCACACGATTATCCCCAACGCATAAAACCCGCGCTCCATGCGCAAGGGGCTGTGGTCAGTGAGCAGCCACCGATAAAACGTGATGGCCCACGCCAGCCAAAATGCCACATACAAACTCCGCCATAAATTTCCCATCCCCCACCCTCAACTATCCTATAGTCGATGTCAACCCCATCCCCATAAAAAATTTTTGCTATCTTACCATGCCGTGGATTTCTCCTTCTACCTCGCCTTCATGGGCATCATCGCCGGCATCTGGCTCTTCCTTCGCTTCGTCCTCCGCCGTGAATTCTCCGACGAAATCGACCACCGCCTCCTCAAGCAAAACGCTGACCTCCTCGAAACCTACATCCTCGCCTCCCTCGCCGAACTCAACCGTCACCACGACAATCCCGCCTTCCGCTGGCGACTGAAAGTCGGCCTCATCCACAATCACATCGTCGCTTATGCCTGGCGCCACGTCCGCCGCCACTCCCCAGACTCCCCACTCCTCGCCATCGTCATGACCCGCCGCTGGTCCCACCTCAAAGACGAAGCCATCGTTGAGGAAGCTCGCGCCTTCGTCTCCGCCGCCCTCCTCAAAGAAGCCGTTCCCTACTACCCCAATAACGGTCCTTCGGGCCGGAGCAATACTCCACCCCGGTAAAACTTTGTGGGTATGATTTTGGTGGGGGGCAATCGAATCCGCGCCACGCCCGTACCCCCGCACGCGGGCATACCCGAGCCTTGGGCGCAGAAAAAGCATGCTTTTTCATC